>ERZ1034363.337-NODE-337-length-33485-cov-5.361291_pt1 | contig 33485 bp, 30 predicted proteins | sample MGYA00520616_ERZ1034363 | MGnify/ENA primary metagenome ERZ1034363 (study PRJEB33736, sample SAMEA104284506) | Azolla filiculoides | biome: Urban; feature: Water surface; material: Ditch water | place: Netherlands | collected 2015-10-28 | depth 0-0.1 m ... | reverse complement strand
CCGAAGAACGCCGGCCACGACGAGTCCGCCTGGTCGGAAAACCGTCGTGCCGACATCCTCTATCGCGCTGCTGACGGCCGCGGCGAGTTCTAAGCATGCGCCCGGTTCGAATCGCTCTCCTGATTGCCGCGCTGGGTGCCGTCCAGGCCCACGCTGGCGTCTTCGACGATGATGAAGCGCGTCGCCAGATCGCCGATCTGAAGGCCAAGACGGAAGCGCGATTCGACCAGCAGGCCAAGGCCCAGCTGGATCTGGCTGGCCAGATCCAGCGCCAGGCGGAAGAAATCTCCCGCCTGCGCGGCCAGCTTGAAACACTGAACTACGAGCTGGAAACAGCCAAGAAGCGTCAGCAGGACTTTTATCTCGACCTCGATACCCGTTTGCGCAAGTTCGAGACGGCAGCGACAGCCAATGCCGCGCCCTCCCCGGAAAACACGACCCCGGCCAAGCCGGCCAGCGATCCGGCCAGGGAAGGGCTCGACTACGAAGCCGCCTTGAATCTCTTCAAAGCCGGCAAGTACAAGGATGCGGCGACCGGTTTTGCCGCCTACGTGCAAAAATATCCGGACAGTTCACTGGCGCCCAATGCCCAATACTGGCTCGGCAATGCCTGGTACGCCCAGCGTGATTGCAAGCGCGCCATCGAGGCCCAGGGCCTCGTCACCAGCAAGTATGCCGATAGCGCCAAGGCGCCGGATGCCTGGCTGGCCATCGCCACCTGTCAGCAGGAAATGAGCAACCCGACGGGCGCCAAGCGTTCGCTCGAAACCGTTATCGCCAAGTATCCAGGCACACCAGCCGCCGAAACAGCCCGCGACCGCCTCAAGAAGAAGTAATTGGCCCTGCGTCTTACCGAGATCTTTTACTCCCTGCAGGGCGAGGCTTCGCGCGCCGGCCTGCCGACGGTGTTCGTCCGCCTGACCGGTTGCCCGCTGCGTTGCACCTGGTGCGACACGACCTACAGCTTTACCGGTGGCGAACCGGCGACCATCGAATCGGTACTCGCCGACGTGGCGCAGTATCCGGCCCGCCAGGTCTGTGTCACGGGTGGCGAGCCCTTGGCCCAGAAGGAATGTCTGCCCTTGCTGAAGGCCCTGTGCGATGCCGGCTACGACGTTTCGCTGGAGACTTCGGGAGCACTCGATATCGCTGCCGTCGATCCGCGCGTGGCGCGGATCATGGACCTCAAGGCGCCGGACTCGGGCGAGTCGGCGAAGAATCTGTGGCGCAACCTGGATGCCCTCAATGGGCGCGATGAAATCAAGATCGTCATTGCCTCGCGCAGCGACTACGAGTGGGCGCGCGAAGTTTTGCGCGCAAGACAGATCGAGCGCCTTTGTCCGGTGCTTTTGTCACCAGCCGGGGGGCTGATCGAGCCTAGCTCGCTGGCCGACTGGATACTCGAAGACGGTCTGGATGTGCGTTTCCAGTTGCAACTGCATAAACTGCTTTGGGGTAACATGAAGGGAAAATAAAGGAGGAGACGCTCATGCAGCACAATCGCCGCAAGTTTTCCCGCATTCCTTTCCTGGCTGACGCCAGCCTTCTGCTTCCCGATGGTGCCCAGCCGGTTGATGTCATCGACCTCTCGCTCAATGGGGCGCTGATTCACCCCCGCAACACCATGTACGTTACGATCGGCACCAACTGCCCGCTCGAAATCCGGCTCGATCAGGCCGGGACGGACATCCGCATGGAAGTGACGGTCATCCGTCATCTGGGCAATCGCTACGGTCTTGCCTGTCGCGATATCGACCTCGACAGCGTCACCCACCTGCGTCGCCTGGTCGCCCTCAATCTCGGGGACGAGGCGCTGGCGGACCGGGAGTTTGCGCTGCTCAAGGAAGATTTCCCGATGGGTTGATAGGCTTACGGCCGGGCACTGATCGTCCCGAAAAATGGTTGATTATGGTGCCGGAACAAGCAGATACCGGATCAACGGCGGTCGATTTTCAGGTATATTCGCGCCCCATGATGAAGCCAGCCGTCGTTCTCCTTTCCGGTGGACTCGATTCCGCCACGTGTCTCGCCATTGCCCGCAGCCAGGGTTTTGACTGTTATTGTCTGTCGTTCAACTACGGCCAGCGTCACTGCGCCGAGTTGCAGGCGGCCGACCGTGTCGTCAAGTCCCTCGGGGCGGTCGAGCATCGGGTACTCAACCTGGGTCTGGCCCAGTTCGGCGGCTCGGCCTTGACCGACAGCGCCATCAACGTCCCGGTCGATGGCGTTCAGCCCGGCATTCCCGTCACCTACGTGCCGGCCCGCTATACCATCATGCTGTCTTTGGCCCTGGCCTGGGCCGAAGTGCTCGGCAGCCGCGACATCTTCGTCGGCATCAATGCCGTGGATTATTCCGGCTATCCGGACTGTCGACCGGAATACCTTGCCGCCTTCGAGAAAATGGCCAATCTGGCCACCCGCGCCGGGGTCGAGGGGGTCGAGTTGAGCATTCACGCACCGCTCATCGATCTCTCGAAAGCCGACATCATTCGCACGGGGGCGGCGCTCGGTGTCGATTACGGCCTGACGGTGTCCTGTTACCAGGCTGATGAACTCGGCCGCGCCTGCGGTGTCTGCGATTCATGCCGCCTGCGGGCCGAAGGCTTTGCCGCCGCCGGCCTGACCGATCCAACCATTTACCGCGCCTGAACATGGAAACTGCATCTATTTCGACGACCGTCCTCTGGCTGGCCTTTGCCGTCGCTTTTGTCTTTGGCGCCATCGGCCAGAAAACCCATTTCTGCACCATGGGTGCCGTCTCGGATATCGTCAATATGGGCGACTGGAGCCGCATGCGCATGTGGCTGCTGGCCATCGGCGTGGCCATTCTCGGGGCCGGTGCGCTCCATGCTGCCGGTTTGATCGATCTCGGCAAATCCATCTACCGGACACCCAATTTCACCTGGCTGTCCTACCTGGTGGGTGGCGCAACGTTTGGTGTCGGCATGGTGCTCGCCTCCGGGTGTGGTTCGAAAACGCTGATCCGTATCGGTGGCGGCAATCTGAAATCCGTGGTCGTTTTTCTTGTCCTCGGCCTGGTGGCCTACATGACCATGCGCGGCGTATTCGGTGTTTTTCGCGTCAATGTGCTGGAAAAGGCGGTCATCAATTTTCCGGGTGGGCAGGATATTCCGGCGCTGCTCAGTGCCGCCGGTATGGACCCGAAAACTGCCTTCCTGCTGGCCGTGCTCGCCATCGGTGGCGGCTTGACGGCTTTCTGCCTGATCAATCGGGATTTTTGGACCCTCGACAATGTTCTGGGTGGCCTCGGCACGGGTCTCGCCGTTGTCGCAGCCTGGTACATCAGCGGCCATATCGGATTTCTGGCCGAGCATCCGGATACGCTGGAAGAAGCGTTTCTGACGACCAACAGCGGGCGCATGGAGTCGCTCAGCTTCGTCGCGCCACAAGCCTACACGCTTGAATTGCTCATGCTCTGGTCCGATACCAGCCGGACCTTGACCTTCGCCATTGCGACGGTGCTCGGCGTCATTGCCGGGTCCGGTGCTTGGGCATTGGCTACCGGAAAATTCCGCTGGGAAGGTTTTGCCAGTGTCGAGGATACGGCCAGCCATCTGCTCGGTGCCGCCTTGATGGGTTTTGGCGGGGTCGTCGGGATGGGCTGTACGGTCGGTCAGGGCATTACCGGTTTTTCTACCCTGGCCCTCGGCTCCATCGTGACCTTTCTGGCCATCGTCGCGGGCGCCGCAGTAACGGTCAAATTCCAGTACTGGCGCCTGATGCGCGAAGCTTAGGCGCCTTCGCCTTCCTTGAGTTTTTCGATCACCAGTGGAAAGGCGCCGGAGCCGATCAGGGCAATGGCGGAAACGATGAAGGCCAGGCCGGCCATCGGGTCATCGAGGACCGGGTGAATGCTCGCGCCAAAACCGGCCAGACTGATGGCGCCGGGGATGGCACAAAGGACACCGAGCGAGCTCAGGGCAATAAAAGAGTAGGGGTAGCGGCGCATGGATTCAGTGTAGACGAGCGCCAGATTTGGCGCGATGATGGTGCGCTATTTTAACGTTTCAGGAGATGCTCATGAACCGCCGCCAATTCCTGCGCACTGCCAGCGCCTTTTCGGCACTCAGTGCGATCGAGTTCGCGCCCTGGCAATCGATGAGCGCTTTTGCCCGGGAAGTCGATGACTTTGTGCGTGGTCCCGTGGTCAAGGACCATCCCCTGCGCCAGCTTTCAAAACATGTCTGGATGATTTTTTCCCCCGATGGTTTTCCCACCCCGGAAAACCAGGGAATGATGTGCAATATCACCTTCGTCGATACCGCAAAGGGTCTGGTGGTGGTCGATTCCGGGGCTTCGGTGCAGATCGGCGAAATGGCGATTCGCCAGATCCGGAAGCAGTTCAGGAAACCGGTCATTGCCATTATCAACAGCCACTTCCATGGTGACCACTGGCTCGGGAATGATGCCTTCGCGACGGCCTACAAGGGGATTCCGATTTATGCCCACCCCGGCACCATCGCCGAGATCAAGGGCATGCAAGGCAACATGTGGCGCACGCTGATGGAACAATGGACCAACCAGGCGACGCTCGGGACCCGCGTTGTGCCGCCGAATACGCCAGTCGAGCACGGCAAGGAGCTGAAATTTGGTGATGTCACGCTGCGCATGCACCATTACGGCAAGGTGCACACGCCATACGACATCTGCGTTGAAGTCGTCGAGGACCAGCTGACCTGCATTGGTGATATTGCCATGGACCGGCGGATCGCCAACATGGACGACGGCTCTTATGTCGGCTCGCTGAAGGCCTACGAGCTACTTGAGAAAAATGCCGCTTCGAAAATCTGGTTGCCCGGGCACGGCCAGCCCAGTGCCGATGTCCTGCAATGGAATCGCGAATTGTTCGAAGGGATATATCGCCCTTGCGAGCAGGCTATCAAGGATGGCTTGCCCATGGACGCCGCCAAGGCGATGGTCCTCAAAGACGAGCGCGTCGTCAGTCGAGCCAAGGATACCAAGGGTTTCGATGTCAATATTGGCAAGTACGTGAGCATTGCCTACCTCGAGGCTGAAGCGGCTGGCTTCTAGCGTCGTGTTGCACGCTATCCGGCGCTCAAAACTGCGTCTTTTCGGCCATGGCGGCGTTGCAAATCCTCGCGATACCACTGGGTATCGCTGTGGTTTGCGCCTTGCCCTGACCAAAAATCCATCAGTTTTAAATGCGCCATCAAGCATGCAACACGACACTAGGCGAGAACCATCGCCGGGTTTTGTGTTCTGAAGTTAGCCGGTGCCGGCACGCCCTTTGCTGCGCTCCGCTATCTCCTGAAATCATTGCCAGAAACCCGACACGATGAACGCTCCGGAATCATTCCTCAACGACCTGCCCATTTTCACCAATAGCTTCGCCGCCCTGCCCGCTGCCTTCTATACCCGTCTCGATCCGCATCCCCTGCCTGATCCCTGCGTGGTTGGCCTGAGTGGCGAGGTGGCTGATTTTCTCGGCCTTCCGGCTGGATTCCAGAGCAGCCCGCAGTTTGCTGAAATTTTTGCGGGCAATCGCCTTCTGCCCGGCAGCGAGCCACTGGCTGCTGTCTATTCCGGCCATCAATTCGGCGTCTGGGCCGGCCAGTTGGGTGATGGTCGGGCGCATCTGCTCGGCGGCCTCTGCAACGCAAGCGGTCATTGGGAAATCCAGCTCAAGGGGGCGGGAAAGACGCCTTACTCGCGAGGGGCCGATGGTCGAGCCGTACTCCGTTCGTCGATCCGTGAATTTCTCTGTTCGGAAGCCATGGCCGGGCTGGGTGTGCCGACGACGCGGGCCTTGTGTGTGATCGGGGCCGACTATCCGGTGCGCCGCGAGGCAATCGAAACGGCGGCGGTGGTGACCCGTGTGGCGCCCGGTTTTGTCCGTTTTGGCTCATTTGAGCACTGGGCCTCACGTGACCGAGACCAGGAGGTCCGGCAACTGGCCGACTACGTGATCGACACATTCCGGCCGCAATGTCGGGCTGCGGCAAATCCCTACGACGCGCTGCTGCGCGATGTTTCGGTGCGTACGGGCGAATTGATGGCGCACTGGATGGCGGTTGGTTTCATGCATGGCGTGATGAACACCGACAACATGTCTATCCTCGGCCTGACCCTCGACTACGGCCCCTTCGGTTTCATGGAGGCCTTCGATTCCGGCCACATCTGCAATCACTCCGATACCTATGGCCGATATACCTACCGCAACCAGCCGCACGTTGGTCAGTGGAACCTGTATTGCCTGGCCGATGCCTTTTTGCCGCTCTTGAAGCGGCCGGAGATTGCTCGCGCCGCTGTCGATGAAACGTATGGCGAAGCCTTCGAACAGACTTTTGCCCGGCTCATGCGAGGCAAGCTCGGGCTGCGGGCAGCAATGCCCGACGACGAAGACTTCATCGGGGAAACCTTCGGCTTTCTACAGCAGCATCGCCCCGACTTCACGACCTTCTTCCGCGTGCTGTCCCGGCTACCTGCGGTGCCCGACCGGGAAAATCAGGCAAAGACCGATGCGCCGCTGCGTGATCTTTTTGTCGATCGCGCCGCCTGCGATGCCTGGCTCGATACCTGGCGGGCGCGTCTGGCCCAGACCCCGTGGTCAGACGACCAGCGGCAGGTAGCCATGCTGGCCTGCAACCCCAAGTACATCCTGCGCAACTGGCTGGCCGAGGCGGCCATTCGCCAGGCCAGGGACAAGGATTTCTCCGGGGTGCAGCGCTTGCTGACTTGCCTGCGCCGGCCTTTTGATGAACAGCCGGAATACGAGGATTTCGCCGCCCTGCCGCCGGACTGGGCGAGCGGGCTGGAGGTCAGCTGCTCAAGCTGAGACTGGCCGCCCTGCCCTCAGCCACTTCAACAGCCGTATGAACAGATGGTCAGGATCGACCGGCTTGGCGATGAAGTCATCCATCCCTGCATCCATGCAGCGCACCCGGTCCTCGGCAAAGGCATTGGCCGTCATGGCGATGATCGGGATGCGATCGTAGCCGGGAAGTTCGCGGATGGCCTGAGTCGCCTTGAGGCCATCGAGTTCGGGCATCTGCATGTCCATCAGGATCAGGTCGTAGCGGAAGCGGCTTGCCATGTCGAGCGCCTGTGCGCCATCCGGGGCAATATCGACGGCAAAGCCGAGGGTTTCGCGCAGCAGTTCGAGCGCAACTTCCTGGTTGACCCAGTCATCTTCGGCGACAAGGACGTGGCAGGTCGGGAATTCGGTGCGCAGGGCCTCTTCGGCGGCGCTTCCGGAAAGGTGCGTGTTGGCCGAATCGGGATCTGCGCTCAGGGCCCGACCCAGACGGACGGCGAAAGTGAAGACGCTGCCCGAACCGGGCGTGCTGACCACTTCAATTTCGCCGCCCATCAGGCGGACGAGGCGCTGACAGATGGGGAGTCCGAGTCCGGTCCCGCCATAGCGGCGCGTCGTCGAACCATCGGCCTGCTCGAAGGGCCTGAAGATGCGTTCCACGGCCTCCGGCGCAATGCCGATGCCCGTATCCCAGACCGATAGTTCAAGCAGGATGGACTCGCCATTGTCCTCGGCGATGCTGGCGACGACGCGTACTTCGCCGCGCTCGGTGAATTTGATGGCATTGCCGGCCAGGTTGAGCAATACCTGCTGCAGGCGCAGCGGGTCGCCGAGCAGCAGTACACCATTGAGACGTGAATCGATATCGAGATTGAAACGCAGGTTTGCCGATTCGGCACGGGGCGTGAGCAGGTTGATTACTTCGCCGGTCAAGGCATCGATCGTGAAGGCCGTCTGTTCCAGCGTCATTCTGTCGGCGTCGATCTTCGACAGGTCGAGAATGTCGTTGAGCAACTGCAACAGGTGGTTGGCGGCGTTGTCGATCTTGCCCAGCTTGTCCATCTGGTCGGTATCGTGATTGTTGCGCCTGAGCATGTAGGTCATGCCGATGATGGCGTTCATCGGCGTCCGCAGTTCGTGGCTCATGTTCGAGAGGAAAGTGCTCTTCGCCCGGCTCGCCGCCTCGGCTGCTTCCTTGGCCAGGGACAGCGCCATGGTCCGTTCCTGCACGGTGTCCTCGAGGTGATCGCGCTGGTCGGCGAGTTGCCGGTCGCGCTCGGCAATTTCGCTGAGCATGCTGTTGAAGGCGTTGCCCAGGCGGCCGATTTCGTCATCGGAATAAATCCTCGCATGCCGCGTATAGTCCTTTGATTCGGCAACATATTGGGCCGTGCCCGTCAGTTCACCGAGGGCAGCAAGAATGGAGGCCAGCAGATGGCGGGCGATGGCAAAGGCGATGACGAAGGAAATGGTCAGGGCCAGGAGCGAGAGGCTCAGGTTCCAGATAATCGCTCGCCAGACACCGTCGAGGCTGGCTGAAATGGATACGGAGCCGACCACTTCATTGTCCGAACGGATGGGTACGGCAACAGTCACGGAGGACCAGTCGGCGTACACCGCTCTTTCCCGATGTGGCTTGTCGCCCGGCGCTGTCGGGCTGGTCGCAGGCGCATCGGCTGCATCATAGCGATAGCGAAAGTCCGAGCTGATGCCAATCAGGCGTACGGACAGCACATCCTTGTGTTCGGCAAAGGAACTGAGCAGACGCTTGGCGCCCGTGACGTCGCGGAATTCGATGACGGCCGAGGCATTGAAGGCGACGACGTCGGCCATGGCAAACAGCTCGGTTGTCTTCGCCTGCCGCCGCTGATCGATTTCGCGAACGACAAAGGTCACGAAGGAAAGCAGTAGTCCGACACCCAGCGAAATGGCGATGGCCAGGGCGATTTTTTTCTGGATCGAGGGGCGGGCGTTCATCGTTCACCGCCGATCACCCGAAAAGCCAGACGCATCATTTGCGAACTTGCAGTCAGTCCTTGCTGCAACAAACTGCTGGCATTGACGATGAACTGCATACGCCCGCCATGACGGACAAACTCGATGCCGCCACCGGCCCGGGCAAATCCGTCGGCGCTGCTGGCGGTCAGGATAGGCATGCCCTGAGTCCAGCGCAGTACGGCACCGATGCGCGCCTCTTCGACATCCGGGATATAGACCAGCTGACAACTGGCCATGTCGGCAGGACTGCTGACCCGGAGAATTCGCAATTCCTTGCCACCAATCATCCGCCCCTCATGACTGCTCAGTAAGGGACCCAGTGTATCGCGTCCGAACAGGCAGATGCTAGCCGTGTTCCGGGCGCTGGCAGGCCACTCGACGTATTTCATGAAATTGATGAGGTAAGCCGCTTCCAGTTGTGGTTCCGAATTGGGTTGGGCGAAGTTTTTCGAAACAATGACGAGGAGCAGGGCTGCCAGCCAATGTGGACGGAAGGCGCGAGCAGGGCGGGTAATTCTGGCGAGCATGGTCAGAATTTCCAGCGTGTCGTGAGTTGCAGCGAGGGTTCGATGACGACCGGGGTGGCCGGCACATAGTCGGAAACATATTCAACGCGGCGCGGGCCGATCAAGTTACGTCCGCTGAGCGCGATCTCGAGGTCCCTGGTGAGTTTGAAGGCGTAGCGCAAATCCAGTGTGACATAACCGGGGATACGAATTTCCGTGGTGTAGGGCGAGAGCGTCCGGACCATGCCGGATGAACCGCGCAACCAGGCGTCTAACTGCTGGTTCTCCGACAGATTCCACTGCGAACGCAGCGAGCCGGTATGGCGTGCCGTACCCCTTTCGTCGGCCTTTCCCTGGGCATCGCTAATCGGGTTGCTCGAGGCGTCCATGTCGACGTGGGTCAGCGCATACGACAACTGGAGGCGCCATGTCGGCGAGAGGAGCCAGTCCAGGCTCAGTTCTGCACCGGTGAGCCAGCCATTGGCCGCATTATTCCGATCGAGATTCTGGATAACGACGGGAATCGGGCCAAATGAAAGATTGACCTCGGTAGTGCCCAGGGTGCTTGAGACGAGATTGGCATAGCGATAACGATAGAGCGAAAGGTCGATACTGAAATGAGGCGCGAGTTGACTGCGAAACCCCAGTTCACCGCCTTCGATGGTCTCCCTGCTCAATGGGAGGCTGCCGGGCTGGGAGCGAAGCATCGACAGAAACGGACCGGTGGTCGGCCCCTGATAGCCCGAGATCATGCTGACGTCAGATTCGGCACGCGACGGTATGCGCGGTGCCCTGGCGTATTTTGCCCAAAGGGTATGGTTGCGTGTCGGCGTCCACATCAGGGTGGCGCTCGGCGAGAGAAAGCTGCCGCCCAGATTGCTCTGGTCCCAGCGGGCACCAACGCCCAGCTGCCAGGTGTCGGGCACCAGTGTCCAGTTGTCGTGGAGGAAAACGCCTGAGCTTCTTTGCGTAAATTCCCGTCGGGGAATGGTCATTTCAAAGGCAAAATTGCTCCACGCTTCGTCTGACATGGTTCTATGCGTCAGACCCCACAGCAGGTCGTGTTCAGCGAAGGTGTAACGGCCCTGATAGTCGAGATCGAATTTGACATATCTGATTTCGAATGCATTTTTGAGGCCGATCTGGGCATTGCTCAAAGATGACTGAATAGATGACTCGAATCCTTGTTCAGTCAGCCAGCGGTAGCGAGCGCCGAGCATCTGGGTGCTCGTTTTTTCATCGACGGCAATGGGATCGAGAACCATGGGATCCAGCGGATTGATCGTGAACGGGTAGAGATCCCCTTGCGTTGAGTTGGCGACATTGGCCCAGACGGTGAGAGCGCTGCCGGCCGTCAGGGTCCGGTCGAAGCGGAAATCGACGGTACTGGCGGTCAGATCGTCGGCGCTGTAGCTGCCATCGGCAGATTTTTTTGCAGGCCCGGCATGGCGCCCCTGGGCCGAGAGTTTCCAGGATGTGTCGGCGTCGATGTTGCCGGCTGCCCGGGCGTACAACTGCCGCTGTCCATGGGTACCGATGCTTGCGGCCAGCATGCCGTTTGCTTCGCCGTGCGAATGCTTGCTGATGATGTTGATGACACCATTGACCGCATTGGCGCCCCACATGGCTGCCCCGACCCCGCGAATGATTTCTATCCGTTCGATGTCTTCCAGTGGGATTTGGTCATGCTCCCAGAGGGTGCCCGAAAAAAACGGGTCGTAGATGCTGCGCCCGTCGACGAGCACCTGCAATTTATTGGAAAAGCGGCCATTGAAGCCGCGCGCCGTGACCGCGTAGCGTCCGCTATCGATCTGGGCAACCTGGATGCCGGGCGCCATGCGCAGCACGTCGGGCAGCGTCTGCGCGCCTGAGCGGCGAATATCATCGGCGCTGATGACGAAAGCTGCGGCGGGAACATTGTTGAGGCTCTGATTTCGCCGGGATACGGACGAAACTTCAATTTTTGTTAAATCTTCGAGATTCAGGTCGTCATCCTGGGCTGATATGGCGTTATGCCATATTGCAGCCATAAAAATGGCAACAACATATGAATTTAACGAAAAATTTACAATAATTTGTTTTTTAAACAAGATGTTGTGTGTCTGTCCGGGGTGGGGGCGAACTATGCCATTGCTAAGGTTTGATATCAATAAAGTCTTTGAAAGTCATCTTGCGTGACCGGAAATCAAAATCCCATCCAATAAAAAAGCTGGCCGGATTTCTCCGGCCAGCTTTGCTGAAAGGCTAGCTGCGCTTACTGGACTTGCTGAATGCCGGCCAGTACCCAGCCGCGGCTGTTGTCGGTCGGTTTGGTCATGTGCCAGATTTCGTCGAACGGGGTCGGAGCGGCGCCCTTTTCCTCGCTGATCAGGCCGGTGAAACGGATACTGACCACGTAGCGGCTGGCTTCTTCGGCCACATCAAGCACTTCGCCATTGAGCTGGGCGACATCGGTTTCCTGCGTAGCTGCGCCACGTTCGCCCATGCCCAGCTTGATCTCGGCGAACATCTCCGGGGAGGTGAATTCGCGGATGTCGTCAAGATTGCCGGCATCGTTGGCTGCCTGCAGGCGGATGAAGTTGACTTTGGCGTTACGCACGAAGCTTTCAACATCGAAGCCGGCCGGGATGTTGCCGGTGCTCGATGCGGCGACCGGTGCGGCAGCTGTACCGCCTGCTGGGATGAAATCAGGCTCGTGCGGCGTGTTGCCGTAATTCGGGTTGGCACCGGCATACTGCATGCCGCCTTGCTGCGTGGCTCCTGCCTTCTTGCGCATGAAGAAACCGATCACCATGACGACCGCCATGATCAGCAGGCCAATCATCATCATGTTGGCCAGGCCTTCGCCGAAACCGAAGTGCGAGGCCAGGGCGGCCAGGCCAAGACCGGCGGCGAGGCCAGCCAGCGGGCCCATCCACGAGCGCTTGGGCTGGGCGGCGGGGGCGGCTGCAGGAGCAGCGGTCGGTGCCGGCTTGGCGGCTGAAGGCGGGGCGCTGGGGGCGACCGACTGGCGCTGCATGCCCGACGAGCTACCGCCACCAAGGCGCTTGGCTTCTGCGTCACCGATTTGCAGGGTGAAGCCGAGCACGACTGCTGCGGCCATCAGTACGAAATTCTTCATGGGTGTCTCCGTGTGGAAAAGTTACAAGTCGTAGTGTAGCTGCTTCCTGTTGCAGAAAAACTAACCCACGCCTGCATGATTGTTCGTAAAAACCGAATGATCGGCTGTTTGTTGTCAGGTTGGCGATTGTCTGGATATGTAATCAAACAAATCCGGGCCGCACGTGAAGACGGCCGCCTTGCCCTGGCCGGAGGCTGGGGCGGTGATGAGCAGGGCGGGGCAGGCGGGCATCAGAATTCGAGGCCGGGCATGGCCTTTAGGCCGGCCTGAAAGGCGTGCTTCTCCATGCCGATGTCGCTCACCGTGTCGGCGGCCTCGCGCAGCGCTGCAGGGGCGCCGCGGCCGGTGATGATGACGTGCTGCATGGGCGGGCGGCTCAGCAATTTGGCAAGCACCGTGTCGAGGTCGAGCCAGCCATACTTGAAGGCGTAGGTCATTTCGTCGAGGACGACGAGGCCGATGGCCGGATCGCCCAGATGGCCGCAGGCGATTTCCCAGGCGGCCTGGGCGGCCCGGGCGTCGCGGTCCTTGTCCTGGGTTTCCCAGGTGAAGCCTTCGCCGCCGACATGCCAGGCGACATTGGGTTGCTGGCGGAAAAAGGCTTCTTCGCCGGTATCCGAACGGCCTTTGACGAACTGGACGACACCGACTTTCTGTCCATGGCCGAGGGCGCGGGCGACCACGCCGAAAGCGGCGCTCGATTTGCCCTTGCCGTTACCGGTATTGACGACCAGGACGCCGCGTTCTTCCTGGGCGGCGTCGATCTTGCTGTCGATGACAGCTTTCTTTTTCTGCATGCGTTCTTCGTGGGTAATCGTCATGGATTTGCTCGGGGATATTTGTCTTGAAACAAGGGAAGGGCAGTTTCTGCGCCAGCGGAAACAGGGGCAGAAATGGAAAACGGATTATTCCGGGATGAAGCAGCGATGGCCGCGGTCTTCTATCTGACGCAGGCGGTAGCCGTAAAGTTCGGAGAGCTTTTCTGCGGTCAAAATGCGCGCTACCGAGTCGATTTCCGCGCGGCCGTCACCATGCAGGAGCAGGGCGCGGTCGCAGAAGCGATGGGCCAGCGCCGGGTCGTGCAGGACCATGACGACGCCGGCGCCGCAATCGCGGGCTGTGCCCGCGAACAGCTCGAGGACCGCCATCTGGTGATTGAGGTCGAGGTGCGAGAGTGGCTCATCGAGCAGGTAAAGCGGTGCCGCCTGCGTGAGCAGCGTGGCGATGGCCAGGCGCTGGCGTTCGCCGCCTGACAGAGTGTGGATCTGGCGGGTTTCCATGCCGTCCAGCCCGACGGCTTTGAGCGCGCTGCGGGCCAGTTCGGCATCGCGTGTCGACTCCCAGTCCCAGCGGCCGAGGTGCGGATGGCGACCGGTCAAGGCCGTTTCGAGGACGGTCGAGCCGAAGGGATCGGACTGGAACTGGCCGAGCCAGGCACGGCGCAGGGCGGCCTCGCGGGCATGGAGCAGGGAGGCATCTTCGCCATCGAGCAGGATGGCGCCGCTGACGGGCGGGCGGAGGCCGGCGAGGGTTGATAAAAGGGTCGATTTCCCGGCACCGTTGCGGCCGAGTATGGCGACACGTTCACCGCTGGCGACGCTCAGATCGAGGTGGTCGACCACCGTATTGCTGCCAATTTCGACGCGCAGTTGTCGGGCTTCGAGCAAGGGCCGGGTCATTTCGGCTGCCTTGACAGCAGGAACAGGAAAACCGGTACGCCGATCAACGCCGTCAGAACCCCGACCGGCAATTGCTGTGGCGCAATCAGGGTCCGCGCCAAGGTGTCGGCCAGCACCAGCAGCGAACCGCCGGCCAGCACCGAAGCAGGCAGCAGCAGGCGCTGGTCGTTCCCGGTCGCCAGCCTAACGAGATGCGGCACGACCAGCCCGACGAAGCCGATCGAGCCGGCGGTTGTCACCGAGGCCGCGGTGGCCAGTGAGGCGAGCAGGTAAATGGCGTAGCGCAGCCGGCCGACGGCAACGCCCAGGGCCTGCGCCTGCATCAGTCCGCGCGACAGCAGGTTCAGTTCGCGAGCAAAGGGCATGGCCAGCAGCAGCGCCACGATCAGTGCGGCAAAGGCCGGCCACCACTGGGCACTTTGTCCGAGATCGCCCATCAGCCAGAAGAGCATGCCGCGCAGCTTGCTTTCCTCGGCGATTGTCAGCATCAGTGCAACCAGCGCGCCGCAGCCGGCGGCCACGATGACTCCGGTCAGCAGCAAGCGGGTCTGCGTCCAGCTGCCATCGCCATGGGCCAGCCCGAAAACCAGGAGCGTCGCGGCGAAGGCACCGACAAAGGCCAGTCCATCGACACCCAGTACCGGCAAACCAAGCAACATGGCGAACATTGCCCCTACCCCTGCACCGCCGGATATGCCCAGCACGTAAGGATCAGCCAGCGGATTGCGGAGCAGAACCTGCATCAGGGCGCCAGCCAGCGCGAGCAGTCCGCCACAGGCAAAACCAGCCAGGGCGCGCGGCAGCCTAAGCTGCAGCACGACATCACCGGTGCCACCCTCCTGACCGAGCAAGGCGGCTAGCACCTCGGCGCAGGAAACCTTGAAACTGCCCACCGTCAAGGCCAGCCCGATACTCGCCACGGCCAGAAGGCTGAGGCTGGCGAGTATCAGGAAGGCACGACGGCTGGTGGGCATGGTGTTGCTTAGAAGCTGTAGCGTCCTGTTATAAAAACGGCTCGGCCGTCGGCAGGGTAGTAGTAAGTGTCGTTTCGGAAGGAAGAGTATCCCGCAAACGGGGAATACTTGCGGTCGGTTGCGTTCAGTAGCTTGGCACTGATCTGCCACGGCTTGAAGTTCCACGTGGCTTGCAGGTCAAGGGTGGTGTAACCATTCAGGGTGCCGTGGGTGTTATCGAAATCACTGCCGTAGCGACGGTTTCCGGTGTGGCGTACCACGGCTGAATACGTTCCAGTGTTGCCGGTATTCAGGATCGCCTGAACGCTACCCTGATGACGGGGAACGAGCGGAACAGATTTGTCGGCGTAGGGGCCTTCGACGAACTTGGCATCGATGTAGGCATAGCCGGCCTTTAGTGTCAGCTGTCCGGTGACTTTCCAGTCGCCCTCAAGTTCCAGCCCATCGCGCCGTGTAGGGGCGAAATTGGTGTTGGCGAAGAGCGCGCCGTCGTAGCCAATTTCGTCCTTTAGGTCGAGACGGTATAGAGATGCGCGCAGCGAGGTGGTGGTGCCACATATTTGCCCGCCAATTTCCTTGATTGTTCCGTGTTGTGGGCGAAGATCGCTGGCGAAGATAGGTGTGCCGAAGGCATCAGAGCCGAAGAGTTCGTCGGTGTTGGCAAACCGGAAGGTGGTTCCGGCCTTGCCGTATACGCGCCAACTGTCGGCTGCATAGGTAAGGCCGATATCGTAGGCACTACGTTTGCGAGTTGAGCTACCAGACATTGCAGGGGAGAACCAGGCGGGATATTCATCTTGTCTTGCCGATTGCTCGACGCTTTGCTCGCGGGCGCCGATAGTCAGGTTCAAGCTGGAAGTTAGCCCGGTAATGTTCTGGAGATACCAGGCCGCGCTTTTCTGTGAGGCGCCTTGGTTGGGACCTCCGCGGTTGACTGCGTCAACGTTACTGTCGTAGTAATCGTAGCCAACGATCGTCTCGCTGCTCAGGGCGCCAAGGCCATGCTGCCAGCGTAGGCGAGGTGTAAATGAAGCACTGTCGCGGACGCGCTCGCTAAAAAATGACGAGCCGACATAGTTTGATTTGAGGAACTGATGGTCAATACCGACCTCAGCCTCGAACGTCACTTGCTCGCCCCAGCGATAGCTGATGCCAGGTCGGATGCGATAACCGTCACGCTCCTGAGAGTCGTTGGGCGTGGTGGAACCTTTCGGATCGTTGCGGAACGCGGCGCTCAGTCGATTACCGGGCAGTCCGGCAGATTCATTGTAGAGCGCATAGTCGGCGAACAATTCACCGTTTTCCAGATAAAAGCCACCACGGCCGCTGGCGATTTTCTGATCTTGCTGGCTGTTTTTCCGATAGCCGCTGGTTGATGCTTCGCGAACGAAGAGATTGAAATATCCGGTTTCATTGCCGGCGGCGAACTCTCCGGCTACGCTCTGGTATTCATGGCTACCGATGCTTGCCTCAATGTTGGCGCGAGTTTTTCCGGATTTGTTGGTAATGATGTTGATAACGCCGCCGGTGGCGCCACTACCGTAGAGAACAGCACCAGAACCTCGAATGATTTCGATTCGGTCAATTCCTGCCACCGGGATTGCCGACCAGGTGATGCCTCCCATATCGATCGGGTTCATCCGCATGCCGTCAACTAAAACCAAGGTGTTGCTGGTTGCCGTGGAACCGAAGCCCCGCATGTCTACCGAGGCATCCATGCCGAACGGTCCGTAGAGCGGCCGGCTCTCGACGCCGGCAACTGTCTTGAGTAGGTCTGGCAAGTTGGTTGCCGGGATGCTGCGCAAATCGTTGCTGGTCAGTACGGTAATATTCGCCGGAATCTTTGGGTCGGCCTCGGCAAAGCGGGTTGCCGTAACAACAAGCGAGGCCAGTTCATGAGTTTGAGCATGGACCTGACAGGTTGACGCAGCAATAGCGGCAGCGATAGCTGCACGACAGTGTTTCGGATACATGGATACTCCCTTTTCCCGGCGGGCGTCCCCGCATGCCGGAATAGCATTGAAAAGGAAATGCGCAGGGAGCTGGGATAGGGCTGGTCGCAAGAACCGGCGCCACACCCCCGTGGCACTTCCGCTTTTGTCCCAGGCCGGTATCCGGGCTCGCAAGTCTTGACGTATCGCCTTCCCAGGTTGTCACCCAGTGGCCTTGTGATACGTCCGCACTTGCTTACCGTTGCGGGGGCAGCAGCGGATTGGTCTCGTTGGAGACGCACCGCTTTCCCGTTTAACTGCGCTTGGAGAATCCGTACGCAGCACCTGACACGGGGCGCATTCTACATTCATTGTTGCTGCAGCGCATCAGGCGGCCTTCTGCGGTTAGCTATAAACCACTTTTAGAAGAATGGCTTAGTCCTTGACCACACGGCGTTTTTCCCTCTATAGTTCGCCGCATGAATGTGGAACTAGAAACGCTTGAAGCCAAAATCGAACAGGTTGTCGCCCTGGTTCACCAGTTGCGCGCCGAGAATGAGGTTTTGAAGCACCAGATGACGGCGGCCGAAGCTGAACGGCTGCATCTGCGGCAGACGATGACGGCCGCCCGTGAGCGGCTCGAAGGCCTGATCGACAAGATTCCCGAGGATGCCTGAGATGAGCGCCGAGCCGAACTTCCTCGACGTCAAGATCATGGGCCGCGAATATCGTGTCGCCTGCACGCCGGAAGAGCGCGATGCCCTGCTTTCGGCGGTCGATCTGGTCGACAGCAAAATGCGCGATATCGCCCAGCGCACCAAGAACACCATCGCCGAACGGGTCGCTGTCATGGCTGCCCTGAACATCGCCCACGAGCACCTTTCCGGGGCTCCCGGCGGGGCGGCAAAAGAGTTTTCGGAAGCAGTTGATACTTCCGAAACGAAGCGTAGAATCGGTGACATGGGAGCACGACTTGATGCCGTGCTAGCGCCCCAGCAGCAATTCGACCTGTAGTCGTTGCGGCTGACCCCGGCGCCGCCCGCCGAGCGTCCCCTGCGGTGTTTGTTAAGGCCATATATTCCTTGAACCAATGCTAATTGGCATCGGTTGCGGACCATCAGTCCGCTGTTGTGCGCGCTCCCAGTGAGTGTGCCTGATGCGGAAGGAATGCGACCACTCTGGACTCAGGTTCAGGATGCCGGCCTGACGACATTCGCGGGGGCCTTTTTTTGCCCTCGAAACTACCCGAACCCATGCAATATTGGCTGATGAAATCGGAACCCGACGAGGTATCGATCGATGACCTCGAAGCGGCACCGGAGCAGCGCGTGCCGTGGTTCGGCGTGCGCAACTACCAGGCGCGCAATTTTATGCGCGATGCGATGCAGGTCGGCGACCTTGCCTTCTTTTATCACTCGAGCTGCGCCGAGCCCGGCATCGCAGGGATTTGCGAGGTTTGCTCCGAGCCTTACCCGGACGAATCCCAGTTTGCAGAACAAGGTCCATATTTCGATCCGAAATCAACGCCCGAAAATCCACGATGGTGGCTGCGCGACGTCCATTTCGTCGCCAAGTCCCGATTGATTCCCCTGGCCGAACTGCGGCTTTATCCAGAACTTGCTAATATGCGCCTCCTTGCCCGCGGCAACCGGCTGTCGATCATGCCGGTGACGCCTGCCGAATGGGTATTCATCACCAAGGAATTGACGGGGCGGCAATGACGGTCTGGTGGCTGGGGTATATCGCGTTGGGGATTTTTGCCGGATTTTTCGCCGGCCTGCTCGGCATCGGAGGCGGTTCCGTGATGGTGCCTATCCTCGTCATGCTTTTTGCGGCGCAGGGCTTTCCGTCGGCCGAGGTCATGCATCTGGCGCTTGGCACCTCGATGGCAGCAATATTCTTCACCTCCATTTCCAGCGTGCGAACGCACCACGCCCATGGCGCCGTACTGTGGCCCATCGTGGCTCGCATCACGCCGGGTATCATTCTGGGCACGCTGCTCGGTACCCACATTGCAAGCCTGGTTCCGACCAAGGCGCTGGCTTTGATTTTCACCATTTTCATCTGCTATGTATCGGTGCAGATGATCCTCAACATCAAGCCCAAGCCCCATCGCGAGATGCCGGGGACGCTGGCCACTTCGCTCGTGGGCGCGTTCATCGGCGGCATTTCCTGCCTGGTGGCTATCGGCGGCGGCGTGTTGTCGGTGCCCTTCATGACCTGGTGCAACGTCAAGGTCCAGAACGCCATTGGCACCTCGGCAGCCATCGGCTTTCCAATCGCCCTGGGCGGCGCCCTGGGCTATGTCTGGAATGGCTGGTCGGTCGCCGGCCTGCCCGAGGGCAGTCTCGGTTTTGTTTATCTGCCAGCCGTGGTCGGCGTGGCCGTCGCCAGCATCATGACGGCGCCGATCGGCGCCCGCAAGACACACCAGTTGCCGGTTGCCACCCTGAAGCGAATTTTTGCGGCCATCCTGCTGGTTCTTGCCGGCAAGATGCTTTGGGGCTTGTTCAGCGCGCCTTGAAAGCGGGTTTCCGTTTTTCCAGGAAGGCAGCCAGCCCCTCGCGATAATCCTCTGTATCGAGGAAGGCGAAGGAAGCCGCCTTTTCCTCGTCGCTGAGTGGCCGTCCATCGAGCAGTCGGCGGATCCATTGTTTGTGCCAACCGGCGACCAGCGGCGCGCCCGCGCAGATGCGTCGGGCTGTCGCATAGGCTTCGGTTTCGCTCTCTTCGTCCGCCACCACGCGCGTCACCAGGCCCTTGGCGTACGCTTCGGTGGAGTTCAGGATGCGGCCTTCGAGGAGGATTTCCTTGATCACGGCCGGGCCGGCCAGGCGGAGCAGTCCTTCCATTTCGCCGGGATACATTGAAAAACCGAGGCGATTGATCGGTGCGCCAAAACGGGCGCTTTGCCCGCAGATTCTGAAATCACAGACCCCGGCGATTTCCAGTCCGCCGCCGATGCAGGCGCCCTGGATCAAGGCGACGGTCGGGTGCGGGCAATTGTCGATGGCCTGCAGGGCGAGGGCGACCTGGCCGTGGTAGTGCAGGGCTTGCTCCAGCGTTGTACGCGCCGTGACAAACTCCTCGAGATCGCCCCCGGCGGCGAAAGCCTCATTGCCGGCGCCGCGCAGGACAACGCAGCGAATACGGTGGTCGATGCTGATTTCGCTCATTTTTTCGGCCAGTCGATTCCACATGCCGAGATCGATGGCGTTCAGTTTGCCGGGGTTGTTCAGCGTCAGGGTGGCAATTTCGCCGTCGCAAAAATAGTCAATGGTGCTCATGGTTTATCCAGAATAACCCTAGAAAATATATGGGATTTGATGACCCAAATCAAAGGCAGTGAGTCTTATATAAGATAGAATATTGCGGCAATTTTGTTGGTAATTATTAATTAAAAGTTAGGAGATCCAGCCATGAGCAGCGCGATGTATGAGCGAATGCGGGCCAATCCGAAGTTCCAGGAACTCGTCAGTCGACGGGGACGTTTTGCCTGGACGTTGGCATTCATTGTTTTGAGCATGTTTTACGGCTTCGTGATGGTCGTTGCCTTCAACCCGACGGCTCTTGGCCAACCGGTTGCCGAAGGCTCCATGTTGACGGTGGGTGTGGCCGTTGAGCTATTCATGTTCATTTTCTTCTGGTCGCTGACGGCAGTTTACGTCAAACGCGCCAATTCGGAATTTGACGCCCTGACGCAGGAAATCGTCAAGGAAGCCTGGAAGGAGAACAAGTAATGCGACGTTTGACTCAACTTGTAGCTGCACTGGGCCTCTTCGCCCTTGCCGCCATGGCTTTTGCCGGCGGCCCGCTCGAAGGCGTTACTGAACAGCAGGCGACCAACTGGCACGCCATCATCATGTTCTGCCTGTTCGTCTGCATGACCATGGGCATTACCTACTGGGCCTCCAGCCGGACCAAATCGACGGCTGATTTCTACACGGCCGGCGGTGGTATTACCGGTTTCCAGAACGGCCTGGCCATTGCCGGTGACTACATGTCCGCGGCGACCCTGCTCGGTCTGACCGCCATGGTTTATGGTCAGGGCTACGATGGCTACATCTACATGCTGGCCTTCTTTGCTGGCTGGCCGATCATCCTCTTCCTGATGGCCGAACGCCTGCGCAACCTGGGCAAGTTCACCTTCTCCGACATCACCGCCTATCGCCTTGACCAGGGCAAGGTGCGCACCATGGCCGCGATTTCCTCGCTGACCGTGGTCTGCTTCTACCTGATCGCCCAGATGGTCGGTGCCGGTCAGCTCATCAAGCTGCTCTTCGGCCTGGAATACAACGTCGCCATTTTCGCCGTCGGCATCTTGATGATGGTCTATGTGACTTTCGGCGGCATGGTCGCCACGACCTGGGTGCAGATCATCAAGGCCTGCATGCTGCTGGCTGGGGGCACGCTGGTCATGTTCCTCGCTTTCAGTCAGTTCGGTTTCTCGTTCCAGACACTGCTCGAGAAGGCCACAGCTGTGCACAAGCTCGGTCCCAAGCTGATGTATCCGGGCAGCCTGCTGGCCGATCCGGTCACCGCGATTTCGCTGGGCCTCGGCCTGATGTTCGGCACGGCCGGCCTGCCGCACATCCTGATGCGTTTCTTCACCGTGACCGACGCCAAGGAAGCGCGTAAATCGGTGCTTTATGCATCCGGTTTCGTCGCCTACTTCTTCAACGTGATTTTCCTGATGGGCCTGTGCGGGATCATCATCGTTGGTCAGAACCCCGAGTTCTTCGAAGGTGGCACGCTGGGCGGCAAGATGATCGGCGGTGGCAACATGGTCGCCATGCACCTGTCCAAGGCTGTTGGCGGCGACATGCTGCTCGGCTTCCTGGCGGCGGTGGCGTTCGCGACGATTCTTGCCGTGGTGTCGGGTCTGGCCCTGGCTGGTGCCTCGGCCATCTCGCATGACCTCTATGCCCGCGTGATCAAGAAGGGAACGGCCTCGGAAGCCGCTGAAATCCGTGTCTCGAAGATTGCGACGATTTGCCTCGGCTTTGTCGCCATCATCCTCGGCATCCTGTTCGAGAAGCAGAACATCGCCTTCATGGTCGGCCTGGCCTTCGGTGTGGCCGCTGCAGCCAACTTCCCGGTGCTTATCCTCTCCATGTACTGGAAGGGTCTGACTACCCGCGGCGCGCTGTTCGGTGGCTACGGTGGCCTGGTTTCTGCCGTGCTCTTCGTGGTTTTCTCGAAGTCGGTGTGGGTCGATGTGCTGCACAACGCAGCGCCGCTCTTCCCCTATACCCAGCCGGCGCTGTTCGCGATGCCTATTGCTTTCCTGCTCGCCTACATTTTCTCGAAGACCGACTCCAGCGTTCGCGCCGGTCAGGAAATCGAGGCTTTCGAAGACCAGTATGTCCGTGCCCAGACGGGTTACGGTGCTGCTTCGGCCAGCAATCACTAAGCCCTGACGGCTTGACGAAAGCCCTGACGGCGAAAGCCGTCAGGGCTTTTTTATTTGTATAGTTTTTGGCAATTATTATTTCGATGTAGTAAATTCACCATTCAAACTTGCATACAACTATCTTCCAGTGGGGGAAGGCAGGATGAAGCGACAAATACAACCCAGCGGCGTTGAGCGCATGATGCGCGAGAATGACTTCATCGTTTCCAAGACCGATGCCAAGGGGATCATTACCTATGGGAACCCCATATTTATAGAATTCTCAGGGTATTCAGAAGAAGAATTGCTGGGGATCCAGCACAATATTGTCCGGCACCCGGACATGCCGCGTTCGGCTTTCAAGCTAGCGTGGGACACCATTGAATCTGGCAAGGAATTTTTCGGTTATGTGAAGAACATGGCCAAGGATGGCAGCCATTACTGGGTGTTCACCCATATAGCCCCGGATTTCGACCAGCAACGCAAAATCGTCGGCTATACCTCGGTGCGGCGTTGTCCCCGGCGCGATGCGCTAGCCAAGATTGAACCGGTGTATCGCCAGATGCTTCAGGCCGAACACAGTGCTGGCGCGCGCGATGCGCTCACTGCAGGTACCAAGGTATTGCTTGATCTGCTGAATCAAACAGGAATGAGTTATGAAGAACTCGTCTTTTCTCTCTAGGCGCTTGCTGGTCGGGCTGTTTATCGGTGTGGCTGCCGGGGTGGCTTTTGTCGCGCCGTGGGCGCCCGCCGTCGCGTTGATCCCCGCCCTGCTCATCTTGTTGTGGCCGGACAGCGCAACACAATCGCCGCTTCTGGAAGTCGACCAGCTGCTTGATCAGGTCGGCCAGGGCCGCCTGGTCGGTCGCTTGCCCCATCAGTTCGAGGTGCCCAGGCTTGAGACAATCCGGGTGAATCTGAATTCAGCCCTTGATCAGACTGAAACGACTTTCCGGGAAATATTGGGCGCGCTGAGTGCCTCGTCCGACAATCGTTACTGGCGACGTCTTCAAACGACCGGGCTGCATGGTTCGTTCAAGAATGTGCTCGAAGAAATGCAGGCGCTGCTCGACAAACTCGGGGCCGCCCAGGAGTCCATCGTCCGCGAAGCGCTGCTCTCGGAAATCTTCCTGCGCTCCGAGCGTGGATTGTCATTGGCCATCGAGCATGTCGGTACCGCCCTCAGTGACGTCGGACGCCATTCGGTGCAGACCAGGACGCTGGCCGGTGAATTTGCCAATTCGGCCAGCGATATGGCCGATGCGGCCAATCGTATGTCCGGTGCGCTCGGTGGCGCTCAGGTTTCGGCAGAAAACAGTGTCCATGCGCTTGAAGACCTGAATGTCAAAGCGAGCGCTATCCGCCAATTGACCGGGCAAATCGACGCCATCGCCAAGCAGACCAATCTGCTCGCCCTCAATGCAGCAATCGAAGCGGCGCGGGCCGGTGAAGCCGGGCGTGGTTTTGCCGTGGTGGCTGACGAGGTGCGCAAACTGGCGGATCAGTCGCTACGGGCAGCGGAAGAAATAGCGGCGGCCATTTCGGCGGTTTCCGGTTCGATGGATGGTGTTACCAGCAAGATTGCTTCGCTCAATGAATCAGTGTCCGAAGCACGGGCTACGGCAGACGTGTTTGGTCAAAAACTGACGGTATCTGCCAGCTCGGCTGAACAGGTTCGCGATCTGTCCGTGACGATAGGCGGCGGGGCCGATGCCATGAGCGATTCGATGCGACTTGTCGCCATGGCCCAGAAGGCGCGTGCCGACGTGACCGCAATTTTGCACGGCGACGAGATCGACATGGACAGTGTTTCGGATATGGAGCGGGAAGCCCTGATCAAGGCCAAGGGCCGCCAGTGGATCAAGGGAAATGCCGACCGTGATGCGCTGATTGGCATCTACGACAGGTTGTTTGCCAATATTGAAAGCCAGATGCGGTAGTGGCGGTTTGGTGGCGACTAGCCGCTCGTCCCGTCGCGCATTTTGGCCAGCGCTTCGCGGCCGGAGAGCAGGTGGTCGTGCATGAGCTTTTCTGCCTTGCCGGCATCACCGGCCTGGAAGGCAGCCATGATCAGGCGGTGCTCGTCGAGTGACTGCTGCAGGCGACCTTCGAGCGAGAGCGAGTGCAGGCGCGAGAGCTTGAGCACCTTGCGCAGATCCTGAATAACCGATAGCAGCCAGCGGTTACCCGATAGCTCCTGAATCTTTTTATGGAATTCCTGGTTCGATTCGAAGAAAGCATCAATGCGTCCTTCGCGTGCTGCTGACTCGAGTTGCTCGTGAATCGCCTTGAGCGTCGTGATGTCGGCAGGCTTTGCACGCTTCACTGCCTCTGCGGCACAACGTCCCTCGAGCAAGGCCATCAGCGGAAATATGTCGTCCGTGTCCTGGCGCGAGATCTCTGTGACGTAGCAACCCCGGCGCGGCCTGAGGTCGACAAGGCCTTCCGAGGCCAGAACCTTGAGTGCCTCGCGCAGGGGCGTACGGGAAATGCCGTACTGCTCGGCCAGCTTTTGCTCGTCGATCCAGGTGCCCGGCGTCAGTTCATGAGCGAAGATGCGTTGACGCAGTCGTTCGGCCACTTCCTGATAGAGCGCGGTAGGTGCGATACGTGTCATGTTTTGGTGTGTGGTGGGTGGGCAGTACGATACATTGCCGTACTTGCTTCCATAATTATGGATACAGTATTATGTGGGGCTTGGTATGTCAAGCTGGGCTCAAAAGCGTAGAATTTTGAATTCTGCATCATAAGCCCAAAAAAATCGAATCAGCGAGGGGTATGTCATGTCTGAAAAGTTCTTTGATTCCAACAATCTGGATGCCTGGGAAAAGGCGGCTGCCAAGCAGTCTCCGGGTGGTGATGTCGGGAATCTGGTGTGGAATACCCCGGAAGGTCTGGCCGTCAAGGCGCTGTACACCAAGGCCGATGTCGCCGATCTCGAATTTGCCGACACCCTGCCCGGCTTCGCGCCCTATCTGCGTGGCCCGCAGCCGACGATGTATGCCGTCAAACCTTGGACCATCCGTCAGTACGCCGGGTTCTCCACCGCCGAGGCTTCTAATGCCTTCTATCGCAAGGCGCTGGCTGCAGGCGGTCAGGGCGTGTCCGTCGCTTTCGACCTGGCGACGCACCGTGGCTATGACTCCGATAATGCCCGCGTCACCGGCGACGTCGGCAAGGCAGGCGTGGCGATCGACTCGGTCGAGGACATGAAGATCCTCTTCGACAGCATCCCGCTCGACAAGATTTCCGTCTCGATGACGATGAACGGTGCCGTCCTGCCGATTCTCGCCGGCTACATCGTCGCTGCCGAAGAGCAGGGCGTTTCGCAGGACAAGCTGTCGGGCACCATCCAGAACGACATCCTCAAAGAATTCATGGTGCGGAACACCTACATCTATCCGCCCAAGCCGTCGATGAAGATCATCGCCGACATTTTCGGCTACACGGCGCAGCACATGCCGAAGTTCAACTCGATCTCGATTTCCGGTTATCACATCCAGGAAGCCGGCGCCAACCAGGCCATCGAACTGGCCTTCACGCTGGCCGACGGTATGGAATACGTGCGTACCGGCGTCGCCTCGGGCATGGACGTCGACACCTTTGCCGGCCGTCTGTCCTTCTTCTGGGCCGTCGGCATGAATTTCTACCTTGAAATCGCCAAGATGCGTGCCGGCCGCCTGTTGTGGGACCGCATCATGACCGGTTTCAATGCCAAGAGCCCGAAGTCGAAGATGCTGCGCACGCACAGCCAGACCTCCGGCTGGTCGCTGACCGAGCAGGACCCGTACAACAACGTCGTGCGCACCACCATTGAAGCGATGGCAGCGGTCTTCGGCGGCACCCAGTCGCTGCATACCAACGCGCTGGACGAAGCCATCGCCCTGCCGACCGAGTTTTCGTCGCGCATCGCCCGCAACACCCAGCTCATCATTCAGGAAGAAACGCACATCACCAATGTCGTTGATCCATGGGCCGGTTCCTACATGATGGAAAAGCTGACCCAGGACATGGCCGACAAGGCGTGGGGCATCATCGAGGAAATCGAAGCGATGGGCGGCATGACGAAGGCCGTCGAATCCGGCTGGGCCAAGATGCAGATCGAAACCTGCGCGGCTGACAAGCAAGCCCGTATCGACTCCGGCAAGGATGTCATCGTTGGCATGAACAAGTACAAGCTGGCCAAGGAAGACGCCATCGACATTCTCGATATCGACAACCATGCCGTGCGTGACTCGCAGATCGCCCGCCTCAAGAACATCCGCGCCAGCCGCGACAGTGCTGCCGTCCAGGCTGCCCTTGATGCCCTGACCGCCGCTGCCGAGTCGGGCAATGGCAACCTGCTCGACCTCACCGTCAAGGCCATGCGCCTGCGCGCCACGGTTGGCGAAGTGTCCGATGCGCTGGAAAAGATCTTCGGTCGTTTCCGCGCCAACAACCAGACCATTTCGGGTGTGTACGGAGGCGTTGTGGAAGGTCAGGAAAGCTGGGAAAAGATCAAGGCTGATGTCGCCAAGTTCGCTGAAGAAGAAGGCCGTCGCCCGCGTATCATGATTGCCAAGCTGGGTCAGGATGGTCATGACCGCGGCGCCAAGGTGGTCGCTACCGCCTACGCCGACCTCGGCTTCGACATCGACATGGGCCCCCTCTTCCAGACCCCGGAAGAAGCCGCCCGTCAGGCCATCGAAAACGACGTTCATGCCGTCGGTGTGTCTTCGCTGGCCGCTGGTCACAAGACCCTGCTGCCGCAACTGGTCAAGGCCCTGAAGGATCAGGGCGGCGACGACATCATCGTTTTCGCCGGTGGCGTGATTCCCGCTCAGGACTACGATTACCTGTATAACGCCGGTGCCAAGGCGATCTTCGGGCCGGGTACGCGCATCGAGGATTCAGCCATCAAGGTGCTCGAAGAAGTCCGCAAGGCCCGCGGCTAAGCCCCGGATGAATCTGGGCGAGGCTCCGGTGCTGGTGCATTCCCTTTCCTCGGCTGATCAGGCGCTGGTTGACGGCGTGCTGGCCGGTCAGCGCCGGGCGCTGGCCAAGGCCATCACGCTGATCGAATCGACGCGCCCGGATCACCAGCAGCGTGCCCAGCAGGTGCTGAATGCCCTGTTGCCGAGCACCGGCAAGGCGATCCGTATCGGTATCTCGGGGGTGCCGGGGGCGGGCAAGTCCACCTTCATCGAGGCACTTGGCGTCTGGCTCATCGAGCAGGGCAAGAAACTCGCCGTGCTGGCCGTCGATCCCTCGTCGTCTGTGTCGGGCGGTTCCATCCTCGGCGACAAGACACGCATGGAGTTGCTCAGCCAGCGCGAAGAAGCCTTCATCCGGCCGAGTCCGTCGTCCGGCTCACTCGGCGGCGTCGCCGAGAAGTCGCGCGAGGCCATGCTGCTCTGCGAAGCCTCCGGCTACGATGTGATCATTATCGAGACCGTTGGCGTCGGTCAGTCGGAAACGACGGTGGCCGGCATGGTCGACATGTTCTGCCTGCTCCAGTTGCCGAATGCCGGCGACGACCTGCAGGCGATCAAGAAGGGCATTGTCGAGATTGCCGACATGGTGATCATCAACAAGGCTGATATCGACAAGCAGGCAACTGCCGTGGTCCGCGCCCAGTGGCGCAATGCGCTGCACATGCTGCGCCCGGCCTCGCCCAACTGGGCGCCGCCGGTCATTGCGCTGAGCGCCCTGCACAAGGAAGGCATTGTCGATTTCTGGGAACAGGTCGAGAAATTTCAGGCAGCGCTCAAGCCGACCGGCGAATTTGCCGCCAAGCGCCAGCATCAGTCGCTGAGCTGGATGTGGCAGTTGATCGACTCCGGCCTGCGTCAGTATTTTCGGCATCACCCGCGTGTGCAGGACAACCTGCCAGCGCTCACCCGCTCCGTTGAGCAGGGCCATACGACTCCGGCGGCTGCCGCGTATGCCCTACTTAACTATCTGAAACACTGATTTTCAAATTACCCGATCCATTTAGGGAGTTTTCTATGCACGACATCATCCGCCAGCTGGAAAAAAAGCGCGAAATGGCCTACCTCGGCGGTGGCCAGAAGCGTATCGACAGCCAGCACAAAAAGGGCAAGCTGACTGCCCGCGAACGCATCGAGCTGCTGCTCGATCCCGATTCCTTCGAGGAATGGGATCTGTTCAAGGAGCACCGCTGCGTCGATTTCGGCATGGATCAGGCCGAAAAGACCCCGGGTGACGGCGTGGTGGTCGGCTACGGCACGATCAATGGCCGTCTGGTCTTCGTCTTCTCGCAGGATTTCACCGTGTTCGGCGGCTCGCTCTCCGAAACCCACGCCGAAAAGATTTGCAAGGTCATGGACCACGCCATGAAGGTCGGCGCTCCGGTGATCGGCCTCAATGACTCGGGTGGTGCCCGCATTCAGGAAGGCGTCGCCTCCCTCGGTGGCTACGCCGACGTCTTCCAGCGTAACGTCATGGCCTCCGGCGTTGTGCCGCAGATTTCCATGATCATGGGCCCCTGCGCCGGCGGTGCGGTGTATTCGCCGTCGATGACCGACTTCATCTTCATGGTCAAGGACTCCTCCTACATGTTCGTGACCGGGCCGGAAGTCGTCAAGACCGTGACCCACGAAGATGTGACCGCCGAAGAACTGGGTGGCGCGATCACCCATACCAGCAAGTCCGGTGTCGCCGATCTGGCTTTCGAGAATGATGTCGAAGCCCTGTCGATGCTGCGTCGCTTCATGAATTTCATTCCGGCCAACAACCGCGAAAAGCCGCCGGTGACGCCGACCAATGATCCGGTCGACCGCTTCGATTACTCGCTCGACACCCTGGTGCCGGATAACGCCAACAAGGCGTACGACATGAAGGAACTGATCGTCAAAGTCGTCGACGACAATGACTTTTTCGAGCTGCAGGCTGATTACGCCAAGAACATCATCATCGGCTTCGGTCGCGTTGATGGTCACCCGGTCGGTATCGTCGCCAACCAGCCGCTCGTGCTGGCCGGCTGTCTCGACATCAAGTCCTCGATCAAGGCCGCCCGCTTCGTCCGCTTCTGCGATGCCTTCAACATTCCCGTCGTTACCTTCGTCGATGTCCCGGGCTTCATGCCGGGGACGACGCAGGAATACGGCGGCATCATCAAACATGGCGCCAAGCTGCTCTACGCCTACGCCGAATGTACCGTGCCGAAGGTTACCGTGATCACCCGCAAGGCTTACGGCGGTGCCTACGACGTGATGTCGTCCAAGCACCTGCGCGGCGACGTCAATATTGCCTGGCCGTCTGCTGAAATCGCGGTCATGGGCCCGAAGGGTGCGGTCGAAATCATTTTCCGCGAGGAAAAGAACGACCCCGCCAAGCTGGCCGAGCGCGAAGCCGAATACAAGGCCAAGTTCGCCAATCCGTTCGTGGCCGGCGCTCGTGGCTTCATCGACGACGTCATCATGCCGCATGCAACGCGCAAGCGTATCGCCCGCTCGCTGGCCATGCTGCGCGACAAGAAACTCGACAACCCGTGGCGCAAGCACGGCAACATTCCTCTGTAAGCGTCAGGGAGAAAAAGGAATATGTTCACTAAGATTCTGATCGCAAACCGCGGCGAAATTGCCTGCCGCGTCATCAAGACCGCCCGCAAGATGGGCATCAAGACCGTCGCCGTCTATTCCGAAGCCGACAAGGATGCGCTGCACGTCGACCTCGCTGACGAAGCCGTCTGTATCGGCCCGGCTGCCTCGAAAGAGTCGTATCTGGTCATGGACAAGATCATCGCTGCCTGCAAGCAGACCGGCGCGCAGGCTGTCCATCCGGGTTACGGCTTCCTCTCCGAAAACGCCACGTTCTCGCGTCGTCTGGAAGAAGAGGGCATCAAGTTCATCGGCCCGAAGCACTACTCGGTAGCCAAGATGGGCGACAAGATCGAGTCCAAGAAGCTCGCCATTGCTGCCAACGTGAATACCATTCCGGGTTACAACGATGCCATCGCCGGTCCTGACGAAGCCGTCAAGATCGCCCAGGGCATCGGCTACCCGGTCATGATCAAGGCCTCGGCCGGCGGCGGCGGCAAGGGGCTGCGTGTTGCCTACAACGATGCTGAAGCGCATGAAGGTTTTTCGTCCTGCGTCAACGAAGCCCGCAACTCCTTCGGTGACGACCGCGTCTTCATCGAAAAGTACGTGCTCGAACCGCGCCATATCGAAATCCAGGTGCTGGGCGACTCGCACGGTAACTACGTGTACCTGAACGAGCGTGACTGCTCGATCCAGCGTCGTCACCAGAAGGTCATCGAAGAGGCGCCGAGCCCCTTCGTCGATGCGGCCATGCGCAAAGCCATGGGCGAGCAGGCTGTGGCCCTGGCCCGTGCGGTGGACTACGAGTCGGCCGGTACGGTCGAATTCGTCGTTTCCGGTGCGACCAAGGAGTTCTACTTCCTGGAAATGAATACCCGTCTGCAGGTCGAGCACCCGGTCACCGAGTTGATCACCGGTCTCGACCTCGTCGAGCAGATGATCCGCGTTGCCTACGGCGAGAAGCTGCCGCTGAGCCAGGCCGACGTCACCATCGACGGTTGGGCCATGGAGTGCCGCATCAACGCCGAAGACCCGTTCCGTGGCTTCCTGCCCTCCACCGGCCGTCTGGTCAAGTTCCAGCCGCCGAAGGAAACCAGCGATGACAACGGTACGACCCGTGTCGATACCGGCGTTTATGATGGTGGCGAGATCTCGATGTTCTACGATTCCATGATTGCCAAGCTGATTGTGCATGGCAAGGATCGCAGCACGGCGATTTCCCGCATGCGCGATGCGCTGAATGCCTTCGTTATCCGTGGCATTTCCTCGAACATTCCGTTCCAGGCCGCACTGATGCAGCATCCGGTGTTCCATTCCGGCGTCTTCGACACTGGCTTCATTCCCAAGCACTACCCGACGGGCTTCGATGCCTCGATGGTGCCGCACGATGATCCGGCCCTGCTGGTTTCAGTCGCCGCCTACGTATACCGTGCTTTCACCGATCGCTCGGCATCGATTTCCGGTCAACTGCAGGGCCATGAGCGTCTGGTCAGCGACAACTGGATGGTGGTTCGCCTGGATGCCGCTGGCAATCAGCATCATCCGGTGACCGCCCGTCTGGTCGATGGCGGCTATGACATCGTATACAACGGCAAGCACTACGAACTGCGCTCCAGCTGGAAACTCGGTGAGTCCCTGTTTGTCGGTACCTGCAATGGTCAGGAATTCACGTTGCAAGTTGAGCGTCACAAGACCAGGTACAGCCTGTTCCACTGGGGCACCCGCGCCGATTTCATGGTGATGAGCGCCCGTGCGGCCGAACTGCTGGCGCTGATGCCCGAGAAGCAGGCGCCCGACCTCTCCAAGTTCCTCATTTCCCCGATGCCCGGCCTGCTCCGCGAAGTGGCGGTGACGGTTGGTCAGGAAGTGAAGGCGGGTGAAAAGCTGGCGGTGATCGAAGCCATGAAGATGGAAAACATTCTCAAGGCCGACCAGGACTGCAAGGTGAAGAAGATCTCGGCAGCTGCCGGCGAAAGCCTGACGGTCGATCAGGTCATCATCGAGTTCGAGTAATCGGGCTGTCGGCCGGTTCGTCCGGCCCGATGCCAGAAAAGCCCGCCACCCGGCGGGCTTTTTTATTGTTTCGTCACGGCGTAGCGGACGAAGTCCACGCCGCGTTCGAGGACTTCCGTCGGCAGCAGGTGGCTGACCGAGCTTCCTTCCAGCGTGATCCCCATGTCAAGGCGGATACCGGCGATCGTCGGTACGATAAGAGAGCAATTCTCGCCGTCATGCAGAAGGAAGACCGGAATCACGGGGAGTGCCTGGCCCGGCGCAGCAGGACGCGACAGGCGAGCCGGCTCGATGCCCTCCTCGTACCATTCGAGATCTGCGGCCAGCGCGTTGCCGGGAATGCAATGCAGGCCCTTCATGACGCCCAGTCGTGGCTGCTCGTGGCGGGTCGTGGCGATCAGGCAGGGTGACTGACGGCGGGCGCCCGGTTCGGCGTTCGGGCGAACCGCCCGGCCATCGACGAGCAGCCAGTTTTCGCAGGGCAGATTGAGTTTCTTGACGGCCGTCGGCAACGTTGAAACGCGGTCAAAGCCGAACAGGGCGGTGCGCTGATGGGCCAGCGAGGCACTGCCGGCATTGAGCGAGCCGCTCGGGGTGGGCAAGTCACCCGTGAAATTGGCATAGGCAAAGTCCGGCCCGAATGTCAGCTCGATTTCACCAATATCCGTGCTTCGGTTCTGGTCATGCGAGCGGAAGCGGGCGTCTATGCTCCGCAGCAGACGGATGTTGGCGGCCGGCGACAATTCCCGGCCAAGTTTGAGCGATTCCGGTGTTTCCCCGTCCTGTAGGGCGGTGATTCTCTGCTCGATCTTGCGACTGACCTTGCGCAAGTCCAGCCAGTGCGGGATGCCTTGTGGCAAGGCAGTACCAAACAGGGGGCTGAGGTCGACGCAATGGCCTCGCGTATCCTTGTCCGGCATGGACTGGAAGCCGGCCAGTTCGCGCCAGCGGCTGATGGCCCGGTTGGCGACGGTGAGCTGGGCAGCAGACAGCCGATAGGGATTGATCAGGCGAAGCATGAAGGCCCAGGACAGATGGCCGGCGATCGTCGTGTCGACCAGATGCGGAAAGTCGGGATCGGGCAAAGGCTGGCGCAGGATGCTGCTGCTTTCGGCCTGATCGAGTATGCCGAAGAGTAGCTGGACGAGGATGGCTGGACACTCCTGAGCAGCCAGGAAGTGGCAATAATCAGTCATCCGGGCCGCACAGGCTGCCCGGTGCAGCAATGTGCTCTTTTCGGCCATTCCAAAATGCGGGGCAAGGCGGAGGTAGGCCAGCGCCAGGCGCAGCCAGAGACGCTGGGCGACCTCGAAGGCGCGCTGGTCGTCTTCGAGCAGTGGCAGCGCCTTGCGCATGTAGCGAGTCTCGATCGCATTCTGGGCGGGGACTGCCGCGGTGCGCAAAAGATTGAGCAGTTCGACGGCGAGCGGGGGCGGCAGGGCGGCCCGCGGCACTCCCGGCACGCCGGGCGCGGGGGGGGGCGCGGCCGGCAGGCGCACACCGTGGCGGGGGGGGGGGGCGGGCGGGCGGG
>ERZ1034363.336-NODE-336-length-33495-cov-13.979382_pt1 | contig 33495 bp, 31 predicted proteins | sample MGYA00520616_ERZ1034363 | MGnify/ENA primary metagenome ERZ1034363 (study PRJEB33736, sample SAMEA104284506) | Azolla filiculoides | biome: Urban; feature: Water surface; material: Ditch water | place: Netherlands | collected 2015-10-28 | depth 0-0.1 m ... | reverse complement strand
TTAGATGTAGTGTATGAAGTAAATGGCTCGTTTAACGTTGCGTCATATACTATAGCAGAACCACCAATTGGAGGATTCATGTCGATAGTTAATCTTGGATTAGTTAAATTCACGTCATTTAACGTTCTAATCATAAATTGGAAATCACTTCCATATTTTGTTAAAACACCTCTAACTTTACCGTTCTCAGAAGGAATTGTATTTGCGGCGAATGTAGCAAATTCACTTACTCTAACGATGATTTTGTTTCCAAATTCATCCGTAATTTCATTGTTTGTTGCGCCTCCTAAATCATTAGTTGCATCATAATATGTTTTACCAGCAAATGCATCAGTAAACTGAACCGCGTCAAACTCAATCAACATATTTAAATATTGATTGTTTTTAGCTTGAGTAATTGTTAAATGTTTAACGATATCATTTTCGTCAACTTTTGTACAACCTCTGGTAATTACATTTTCGTATTCAACACCAGAAATTCTACCTACTTCGTCGTCTGAAGGATCGCCAATAGTTCCATTGTTATATAAAGCACCAATTTCTAATGAAGAAATTTGTGAATTATTATAAAAATATAATGAATCCATTTTGATGAAAACTTTTCTTCCTGGTTCATATTTTGTATAAAGGTTATAAGCATCGATTGGCATTGTAAAACCTTTTGTACCATCAACAGAAACTAAAGAGATTGATTTGTAAAAATTTCCTCCTTCATCACTTGAAGTAACATAAGCTTCAATTATTTCTTCTACAGCAACATCAGTGTTTTGGTACATTTGAGTTGTAGAGGTTGCTAAAGCAGCTACATCTTGAACAGTTTTGTTTGCTGTTAAATCATTACAGTCACCAGATAAGTTTGGTGTACCATAATCGTCGCCGTTAACACAACTTGTCAAAGTTGCAAATACAGCAGCGGTTAAGATTAATTTTAAATTTTTCATAGCTATTAGTTTTTAACAATTTTAATGTTATCCAATTGACAAGTTGTAGTAACTCCAGATTTGCTTCCAGTGTATTTGAATGCAATTCTAACGTTGTCACTTTCATAAGTACTTAAATCAATGTTTCCACTGCTAGTAAATACGTCATCAGCTGTTGGCGTAGCAAAAGTTAACGGTGTCCAGGTTGCAGTTGCAATCCCAGCTGTAGTTCCATCATAATCTGTTGAAACATATGCTGTCATAGGATAGCCATTTGAAAATCTTGTTTTAGTTGCAAATGATAAAATTTCACCTGTTGAAGCAGTAAAATCTAAAGCTGGAGTAATTAACCAAGCCACATCATTTGTTCCTGTTGCTGAATAGAATGATGAAAATTCCGCATAAATATTACTATCAAATGTTCTTGCATGCCATAAGCGAGTTGCAGTAGCATTATAATTTACCCATCCTTCTAATGCAATTGCTACTTCGTTTGAACCGCTTCCTGTTGGAGAAGAAGAAAAACCTTCATTAAAAGCATAGTTGTAAACTGTTGGAATAACATAATCGTCATCTCCAACGCAACTTGTTAGTGTACTTGATACAAGTCCTAACAAAAATATTGTTTTTAAAAATTTAATTTTCATAGAAAAATTTTTTAGAAGTTTATGTAGAAGTTAACAAAGAACGTTCTTCCATATCCATAAAAATATTTAGAACCAAAAGAAGGTGTTCCGTTTACTTGGTCAGCTTGTAAATCAGGGAAAGTTGCTTTTCTTGATTGTTCAAAACCACCTGTTTTATATTCAATATCAAATAAATTGTTTACAGATGCAAAGAAACCTACTGTATTACGATTTGCTTTACTAATTCTCCAAGATTTTCCACCTGTTAAGTTTACTAATGTAAAACTGTCAAATTTTTCTTGTTTTAAAATGTCTCTAACAGTTTCTTGTGTTGCACCAGAATAATTATCTCCAGTTGAACTATCAATACTGAAGTTATCAGTTCTTAAAATACTTGCAATGTCAATATAACTATCTGCTAAGTAGTTCACATTTGCACCCACCCACCAGAAGTGAGGATCTCTATATTCTAAACCAAAAGAAGCCGCTGTTTGAGGCATACCTGCTTGGTGATAATTTTTAAGATAAACAGTTCCAAAATCGGTTAATGAATTATTTCCAGCAGCAGCTAAAGCATCATCGTTAGTTTTTAGTTTTGCATTATCTGAATAAATATATTGACCATAAGAAGCAGCAGCAGTAGCTTTAATAGTTGAAGTAATTTGATACTCTAAACCTAGTTCAGCACCCATGTTTTGTTTGTCAATTCCGGTTACGATTTCACTTACAAATGTATCTTCGTCACCACCATCTTCACCTCCTCCAATTCCTTCTCCGTAGAAGAATGAAATTTCAGTTGCATCATTAATTTTAGAATAGAATCCTGTTAAACGCGCTTTGAACTTAGGTGCTCTTAAGATATAACTTGCATCTGCACTTGTAACGCTTTCGCTTTGTAAATCTGGAGTAATAACGTTGTTCATTCTAGCATTTGAAAAAGTATTTCTTAAGCTAGGCGCTTTTGTTTGGTATAAACCGTTGAAATCTAAATAGTTTCTTCCGTTTAATTTATAAGTTATACCTCCTTTGAAACCAAAGTTTTCGAAAGTTACGCTTTTTCCTTTTCCAAATGAATTGTCTGCATATATACCATTTCTATATAAACCTTCTCTTTGGTATTCTGATCTAGAAAAAGATTGCGCTAAATAGAAATCGGCTTTATCATATGAAAATTTGAACTGTGTAAATCCGTCAAATGTTAATGCGTGTAATAAATAATTGTACCCATAAGTATCACCTTCAACAACTTGTCTGTTTGGATTGTTTAAGTCAGACTGAGCCGCATCTCCTGTATAGAAAGCATCAATATCAGAAAAATATTGACCACCTAATAAATCTAATAAATTTTGGAAATTATGAGAACGTAATTTTCTAACATTAACACCAGCATTTAAGCTAATGTTGTCTGATAAACTTGAGTTAATAATTGAATTAGCATTCAATAAATTATCATCTGTTCTGTCTTCATACAATACATAAATACTTCTTCCTGCAAAGGCACTATTTTGATTGGCCATATACATAGCATTCCAGTCAATTTGTGAATGAGTTTTGAAATAATTTTCTGCATTTTGAGCATCTAAATTTTGGTATAATGGAGTTACACCATCAGCTTCAAATAATTGATTTCCCGCATCATCATATACAAAATCATCCCATAAAGAAGGTTGATTAGCATAATAACTCGGTAAATTTCTGTAGTAAGTTGGGTCAGGATTGTTACCCAATTGATAATCTAATCTTGAGTTTCCAATAGATCCTGTTTGGAAAGCAACATTAGTATTTAAGTTTGTTTTTTCAGATAACTTCCAGTAGTGAGATAACATTACCATTGGCTCTTCAATGTCTTTATCTCTAGAATTACGTTTTTTTCCGTTTTGCCATCCCCAATAAGAGTTATATTTAACTCCCATTAAATCATTAACTTCTTTAGTATTTGGAGATGTTTTTCCTCTACTGTTTTGAGCATACATAGCAGTTAAATTCAAACTATGTTTGTCGTTAAATTTTTTCTCAACACTTGCAAATAATGAATTTGCGCCATAATCTGTACCTTCAAAGTAACCTTCTTGAGCCCATCTTCTTGAACCAGAAACTACAAACGCCCATCCGTCTTTATCCATTCCTGAAGCATGTGTTCCCATCATTCTCCAGCTGTAGTTTGTGTTTGTTCCAGACATAGAGATTCTTGTTCCTGGACGGTAAAAAGAAGCTCTTGTGTTGATTTCTTGTGTTCCTAATGCGCCACCAAAAGTATAATCTGAAGGAGCAGAACCCATTGTAAATTCTTGATTTCTAGTAGCATCATTCAAACCTCCCCAGTTACTCCATTGAGGTCTTCCATCATATAATTTGTTCATTACAATACCATTAATCATAGTGGTACCATATTCGTTGTCTAAACCTCTAATTCTAAAACGAGCTTGTCCCCAGTTGAATGCAGCAGCTTGTTGATAAGTATCACGAGTAGCTTGAAGCAATCCCGAAGTACTTTCAGATCCACTGTTGTCATCTCCTAAGTCGTTTTCTGTAATAGTTACTAAACTTAATTGTTGCTCAGAAGTAATATCTTCTTCTAATACAACAACTCCTAAATCCATTGTTTGTCCGTTAGATGGTTCTAACATAAAAGTCTGTTGGCTGTATCCTGTAGATTTAACTACTAATACTTGGTCTCCAGCAGGAATAGTTTGAAATACAAAATTTCCGTCAATATCTGTAAGGGCAGATTGGTTGGTGCTTTGAATAGTAGCAACAACATTTTGTAATGGTTTTTGACTTTTAGCATCGATAACCTTACCTTTTAAGGCTGGATTTTGCTGTGCAAAAACAAAAACAGCTTGCAACACTAGTAAAGTGCTTAATACAAGTTTTTTCATAAAGAATATTAAAATTAATACTAATTTAATGTTAAGACGTTAAAAACTTAACAGCCTACAAATGTATAACATTTAATAATATTATTTACCTTTGGCACCCAATTTGTGTTAAACTTGATAATAATATAACATACATTTTATGAAAATTAAGCATTCAATCGCCCTATTTATTGTGATTTTATCAATAAGCAATGCTTTTGCTCAAGATAAAAAATTTAAAGTGCATACGGTGGCATTTTACAATTTCGAAAATTTATTTGATACGATAAATGACCCAGATACTTATGATGAAGAATATACACCTGCTGAAGGATGGACGTTAAAAAATTATAAGAAAAAACTTGATAACTTAAGCAGAGTACTTATTGAACTAGGAACAAGTGAAAGTCAAAAGAATTCTCCAGTTATTATTGGTGCCTGTGAAATTGAAAACAGAAGAGTTTTAGAAGATTTAGTAAAACATCCTACTTTAATCAATAAAGGTTATAAAGTAGTACATTTTGATTCTCCAGACAAACGTGGTATCGATGTTGGGTTTCTATACCAAGAAAAACATTTTCAACCTACAAGTTACATAAATGTGCCTTTATATATTTATGAAAGCGAAACCGTTTCTGATAAAAAAGACAAAAAAGAAGAAGAAGAGGTAGAAGAAAATGTTAACTACGATAAAAAAACAAAGCGTATTTATACTCGTGACCAACTTTTAGTAACAGGTTTATTAGATGGTGAAGAAATCAATATAATTGTAAATCACTGGCCATCTCGTTCTGGTGGAGAGAAAAAAAGTAGCCCATATAGAGAAGCTGCTGGTAGATTAAACAGAAAAATTATGGATTCTATCATTAAAATCAATCCCAATGCTAAAATCATTACAATGGGAGATTTAAATGATGGCTCTTATAATAAAAGCGTTAAACAAGGAATTGGTGCGAAACTTAAAAAAGAAGAACTAAAAAAACCTGCGGATATTTTTAATCCATTTGAACAAATGGCAAAAGATGGTCATGCAACTTTGTTTTACAGAGATTCTGGTGATATTTTTGACCAAATTATGGTAAGCGAAGAATTTATCCCGAAAGACAAAAACGACTATTCAACATTCAAATATTGGAAAGCAGGAATTTACAACAAACCTTTCTTAATCCAAAAAACAGGACAATATAAAGGCTATCCGTTGCGTAATCAAAATGGCGTTCCAGGGTTTTCAGATCACTTCCCGGTCTATATTTATTTAGTACAAGAAGTAAAATAAAATATTTTATAAAGTTAAAAAGGTTAGTTGCTTAAATTGCAGCTAACCTTTTTCTTTTTCTGTAACTTTACATTTTAATATTTAAAAAATGGGAATAGCTAAACCGTTCAACTTACAAAAGTGGATTAAAGAAAATAAGGCGTTACTTCAACCACCTGTAAGTAACAAAAATTTATATGTGGAATCTGACGATTATATCGTAATGATTGTAGGTGGACCAAATGCCCGAAAAGACTACCACTATAACGAAACCGAAGAATTATTTTACCAATTAAAAGGTGAAATAACTGTTTATATTCAAGAAGATGGACAAAAGAAAGCGATGAAGCTTTCGGAAGGCGACATGTATTTGCACCCTGCTAAAGTGCCACATTCACCAGCAAGAACAGAAGGTTCGGTAGGTTTGGTAATTGAAAGGAAGCGCGCTGGAAAAGGTTTCAACGATGGCTTACTTTGGTTTTGCGACAACTGCAATCATAAATTACACGAAGTCTATTTTGAATTGCATAACATTGAAAAAGATTTTCTACCGCATTTCCAAGATTTTTATAATTCAGAAGAAAAAAGAACATGTAAACAATGTGGTACTGTAATGGAAACAAATCCTAAGTTCACAATTAAGAAATAATCGCTACGTAACATAAGCAACATTCTATTTAAAATATATTTTTTACATTTGTGAAAATTTAACAAAAACCGAAAAAAAAGTTATAAAATGATATCTGAAGCAGCAATTCAATTTGGTATGCAAGAAGCTTTGCAACAATTAGGCATTAAAGAAATTAACGAAGGAACATCAACAGGTTCTAAGTGGTTTTCTAACGGAAAAATTATCGAATCATACTCGCCAGCAACAGGAGATTTGATTGGAAAAGTAAAATCTTCAACAAAAGAAGATTACGAAACAGCTATGAGTGCTGCAGAAGAAGCTTTCAAAACATGGCGTTTGGTTCCAGCTCCAAAAAGAGGGGAAATCGTGCGTCAAATGGGAGAAGAATTGCGTAAACACAAAGAAGCATTAGGAAAATTAGTGTCTTTTGAAATGGGTAAATCATATCAAGAAGGTCTTGGAGAAGTTCAAGAAATGATTGACATTTGTGATTTCGCAGTAGGTTTATCACGTCAATTACACGGATTAACAATGCACTCTGAGCGTCCAATGCACAGAATGTATGAGCAATGGCATCCGTTTGGAATTGTTGGAATCATTTCGGCTTTCAACTTCCCAGTAGCGGTTTGGTCTTGGAATACGATGTTAGCATGGATTTGTGGTGATGTTTGTATTTGGAAACCAAGTTCAAAAACGCCTTTATGTGGTGTAGCGTGTCAAAACATCATTCAAACCGTATTAGAAAGAAACAATTTACCAGAAGGAATCAGCTGTTTAGTGGTTGGTAACGAATCTGGAGATTTAATCAATAATGACAAACGAATTCCATTAGTATCGTTTACAGGTTCTACAAGAATTGGTCGTCACGTATCAAAAACAGTAGCTGAGCGTTTTGGAAACACTATCTTAGAATTAGGTGGAAACAACGCGATTATCGTTTCTAAAGAAGCAGATTTATCAATGGTATTGGTAGGTGCAGTTTTTGGAGCGGTAGGTACAGCAGGTCAACGTTGTACTTCAACGCGTAGATTAATTGTTCACGAAAGTGTTTACGATAAAACATTAGACGTTTTAGCAAAAGCATATGCTCAGTTAAAAATTGGAAATCCATTGGATGCTAACAATCACGTAGGTCCACTTATCGATAAAGGTGCGGTTCAAGATTACTTAAACGCAATCGAAAAAGCAAAAGCAGAAGGCGGAAGAGTTATTGTAGAAGGTGGTGTTTTAGAAGGAAAAGGATACGAAAGTGGTTGTTATGTAAAACCATGTATTATTGAAGCTAAAAACGAATTCGAAATCGTACAACACGAAACATTTGCTCCAGTATTGTACGTAATGAAATACAGCACAATTGAAGAAGCTATTGCAATGCAAAATGCAGTTCCTCAAGGATTATCTTCTTCTATCTTTACGAACAACATGAGAGAAATGGAATTATTCCTTTCTGCTGCAGGTTCTGATTGTGGTATTGCTAACGTAAACATTGGAACTTCGGGTGCTGAAATTGGTGGTGCTTTTGGTGGTGAAAAAGAAACAGGTGGTGGCCGTGAATCAGGTTCTGATGCATGGAAAGCATATATGAGAAGACAAACGAATACAATTAACTACGGAACAGCGTTACCGTTGGCTCAAGGTATTAAGTTTGATTTTTAATTAAGTGAAGAGTGAAAGTAATTAGTGATTAGTTACTTTTTGGATATAGAAAAACCCTGCGAGATGATCGCAGGGTTTTTTGTTTATATTTTATTTTGAATCACGCGATAGGAATCGCGCGGGAACGGGTATCACTAAGTTTGAAACATTACCGTTATTAATTAGTTTTTTTGCTTTGGTTTATATCATTGTATCCTAGTGCAGGATACTCGCCTGATTCTATAAATTCATCTATAAATTTTTCAATATATTCAGTAGTTAACTTATGATATTCTTTTTCAAATTTGTTATACAAATAAAAGAATGTTAATTTTTCTTTTTCAAAACACCTAAACTTATAAATATCATCTAAACATATTACATCTAACTTTGTTGAAATATAATCATATGTTATCATATTCCAGTTATTATCATATACAAACTGTAATAATGACGGAGATTCATCATTATTATATAAAATCATGTAAATAAAATACTTATCTTCTAACTTAGACTTTCCAAAAGGTACTAAATATGTTGTTGTTGTTTCATTTAAAAACAAATAAGTTTCATTATACTTAGAATAGAAATAATCCTTATTTTCAATATAATTAATTTTAACATCTATGTAATTTTCATAAGTTAAAGAATCTATTATTGTTGGATAATTAATATCAACAAATAGTTCACTGAACTTATTTTGTGAAAAAGAATTTGTATTAGGTATTAAAAAAAAAACTATTAATATTACAATTAATCTATTCAACTTCTTTAATTTCTTCATCTTTATATGTTTCTCCTGTTGCATCTCGAGTAACACTGATTATCTTTTCCTGGATTATTTTTACAACCTTTTCATATTCTTTAGGAAAGATAGATAATTCAATAACTATACCACTTTGATTATTAGGGTCATTTATTTTTGTTGTTTTACCCCAGCTCCCGCACGAATCCTTTCGCGTAGTTCATTTAATCAAAGATAACAAATTGCAATCAAAAAGGATAAGCTCAGTCTCCATTATTAAGTAGTTAAGCTAGTAGCATCCTATATAGATATAGCACGGATATAGCACTGATACAGCACTGACATAGCATTGAATAGATATAATTGATTAATAGAAAAAGAAAGAGATCTAAATTAAAAAAACCCACAAATCAAATTTGCGGGTTTTTCTATTATTACATCGGCACATTGAAAATTACTTCGTTTTCTTCACGTATTGCGTTAAAATATAAATGTTTTGGTTTTCCACTCTACCTTCAATCAGGTTAGCGTCGTCCCAAACTAATTTAATGTTGTGCACAGCAGCGCCACGTTTTGCAGTAAAAGTTGCGCCTTTTACATCTAAATCTTTAATTAAAACAACAGAGTCACCATCTTGTAAAATAGCACCGTTACTATCTTTATGTACAATTTTGTTTTCGTCTTCTTCGGCACCTTCACCTGTTGCTTTTGCCCATTCTAAGGCTTCTTCATCTAGGTACATCATGTCTAGCAAATCGTTGTTTTTCAAACGGGCTAGCATACGCCAAGATAAAATTTGAACCGGTAAATGCTCGTTCCACATACTTTCTGATAACCCTCTCCAGTCGTTTTCATTCATGGTTTCTGGGTTTTCAATTTGGTCTTTTAAGTGTTTCGCAATTAAAACACTATTTTCAACCGTTCTTTCATTTGTTGGTGGCAATACATAAACAACTAAGTCATGCTCAGTACCACTAATTTCGCAAACTGAACCACTACGGTCTTTCAGTTTTCTTTCTATTACACTCATTTTGAATGGATTTTACTTAATACAATAATTTGAGACAAAGGTATAAATTGTAATAGAATAGCATAAAAAAAAGCAACTTTTTTGACGAGTTGCTTTAAAATATGGTTCAAAAATGACTTATAAATTAAATGAAGCACCAAAAGTAAACACAAATTGATTGTTGTAATGTTCAAATCCATTTACATCAGAATCATATCTTGCTAATGGTGTAAATGCTTCCGTGTATAAGCCAAATCCTTCTGTAAAGAAATAGCGAACACCTAAATGTGCGCCAAAATTCCTAGTTCCTAATTCTAATCCAGGATAAACATCCATTTTTGGGTCTAATCCAATAACATTTCCAATGTTGGCATTAAAACGTGCTTTAATATCGGCTCTATCTTCAAAACGGGCTTTTTCTCCAGCAATTTTGTCGGCATTTAACAAATAAGTTGCCACAAAACCATAGGACATATTTTCACCTAAACCAAAATCAACAGTTGAGGTAATCCCAGTCCCACCATCTTGAAAATTAGCACCTACTTGAAATTTAATATCTCCTTTCCCTTTAAAGGCTTGAGCGTTTGACAGTTGAACAGCAGTAAATAACGTAATTACTAATAAAATCTTTTTCATTATTCTGTAGGTTTAATTAAGGTACAAATATAGGACTATTTTAGTTTCTTCCTTTTTCAGTAGGATATAAATCGGGAAGCGAATCGCTTTGCCAAAATTCTTTGGTGTCTACATTCATAATAGTAAGTTTTCCTTTAAATGCAGCTCCCGTATCTACATTCCATACAGAAGCCCGATTAACAGGAACAGTCTCATTAATTTTAGTGACAGGAGTATGACCAATAAAAATTTCAGCGTATATTTTTAAACGATTTGGATAAGTTATCGCTTCTTTTGACAAGGCAGTATCTAAAGCTAATGCAGTTTCCCAAAGTGTTCTATCCCAATAGTATAAAGGCGTAAAGTATTCAAATTCCACCCCTTTTACATTAGTAAATCCCGCATGAATAAACAACCTGTTTTTTTCATCAATATAATAATCTTGTAATGATTTTAAGAATTCAATATGCTTGTTTTTAGTGGTTTCATCAATATTTTCATAGGACTTCACGGTGGCAGCACCACCATGAATAAACCACATTTGTTCATCAAAATTTTCCGTATTCCCCGTTAACCAATCAAGCAACAAAGCATCATGATTTCCGCGAATAAAAACACACTTTTGACGTTTTTGAATTTCGATTAAAAAATCTAAAACAGCCGGAGATTCGCTCCAACCATCTACAAAATCACCTAAAAAAATCAACGTATCATTTGCGTTAACACCTGATTTTTCAAGTATTTGCAAGAGCGCTTTGAGCCCTCCATGAATATCTCCAATTACAAAATTTCTCATATAAAACACTGAAAATGAGCATTAAAACTTTAACAAAATATACAGAAAATCTGTAAAATGGTTTCAAAAAGTAGCTCTATTTTTGGAATTCAAAAATAGAGAATTAAACAAATTATTTAACAAAACAATTAACAAACACTTAAAAATTAATCATTATGAAAAACACAATCAAATTATTCGGATTAGTATTAGTAAGCATTTCTATTTTTTCATGTACTACAGATGAATATGATGCGGAACTTGAAAAAAACGCTAATATAATAGAAAACACGCAAAGCGAATTAGCAAGAGAAGGCGAAGGCGACGAAGAAAACACCCAAACCGCACAAACGACGTCGACTACCGAAGAAACTCAACCAGTTATAGTTATAAAAAAAGATTAATAAAAAATAAATAAAAATGAAAAGTTTAGTAAATTTATTAGGAATATTATTAGTAAGCACTCTGTTTTTATCTCACACTAAGAGTAATTATAAAGCGAATCTTGTAAAAAAGAATAGTAAAAACATTTTATCTACTAATGATAAGGCAATAATTTCTACATCAAAAATAATATCTGATATGAGAACGCCTATAATTATTGTTAAAAAGGATTAATTATAATAATTAATATTAAATTTGTTCTTATAGCAATCCCTTACATTGAGATATTTTTTTGGTTTACTCTTATTTTTATTTTTTATCGGATGTAATAACGATGAAAAAAAATCTTTTTCTCAAAATAAATTAGATGTTTATTTTGAACAGGGTTCTAATGCAAATTTGTTAAAAGAAAAAAGGTTAAAATATTTAGATTCAGCTAATATTATTATTAATAATATAATTGATAAAGATTCTTTAAAAATAAAGAATTATTTCAAAGTTGCTAATAGATATTTTATGTTATTAGAGTATGATAAATACAAAATAACGACCGAAAAAATTTTAGAAATAAGTAAATCAAGAGGCGATTCAGCCAATATTGCAAAAGCTGAATATTATTTGGGAGATTACTATTTTTATGTATCCCAAACAGATAGCGCATATTATTATTATTTAAAGGCAGAAAAAAAATATTCAACAATTAAGGACAGAGAAAATCTTGCTAACACAATACTTCATAAGTCATATATACTACTGTTTGAAAAAGATTTTTTGGGAAGTGAAACAGAAACTATAAGAGCATTAAACATTGCTAATGAATTAGGAAATAATTCATTAGTATATGAGTGTTATGTAAATTTAGGAAGCTCTCTTCTTGGTTTAGGAAATTACAGTAAGGCATTAGATTATCACCAAAAAGCATTTTTAAAAATTGAAAGTGTTGAGGACAAAAATTACCACCCAATACTTCGGGCTCAAACATTAAATAATATTGGTTTTGTCTATTTGAATATGAATAATTATGACAAGGCTGTTGAAAATTTCTATTTAGGACTTAAAATAGAGAATTTATTTTATATTCAGCCAGTTTTATATTCAGCACTTTTAGATAATTATGCTTATTCTAAGTTCAAAATTAATAAAGAAGATGCCTTAAAAGACTTTAATAAAGCTTTAAAAATAAGAGATAGCATTGATGATATTGCTGGCAAAATTAATAGCCGAATTCATCTTACAGAATATTATTTGTTAAAAAAAGACACAGTCAAAGCCTTACAATTAAATGATGAAGCAATTGAGCTGGCCAAAGCTTCAAAATTTAACAAAGAAGTTTTAACAACTTTAGAGTTTTATACCAAATTGAAGCCTAAAGAAGGTCTTTTTTATGCAAAAGAATACATTAAGTTAAATGATAGTTTACAAAGACAAGAAAGAGCAACTAGGAATAAATTGGCAAGAATTGAATTTGAAACAGATGAAATTATTGTAGAAAAAGAAGCGATTTCTAACCAACGAAAAATTATTTTGTTTTCATCGTTGTTGATTATTTTTTTCGGGGTTTTATTATACATAATTCTTTTTCAAAGAAGTAAGCAAAAAGAATTATTGTTCAATCAAGAACAACAAAAATCAAATGAGGAAATCTATACGTTAATGTTAGATAAACAAGAGGAATTAGACGAGGCCAGAAAAGCAGAAAAAACAAGAATTTCTCAAGAATTGCACGACGGAATCATGAATAGATTAACCAGCACAAGACTTAATTTATTTGTACTAACTCGCAAACGAGACGATGAAACCATCCAAAAATGTATTGAACACATAAACGCAATTCAAGATATTGAAAAAGAGGTTCGAGCAATTGCTCATGAGTTAAATAACGAAGCTTTTTTAACCAAAGGAAACTTCAAAACATTATTAGAAGAACTGATGCACAATCAAAAACAAACCTATGAAACGGAATGTGATTGTGAAATGACACAAGATGACGAAATTGAAAATGTCAACGCAGTTGTAAAAATGCACGTTTATAGAATTATTCAAGAAGCCTTAAATAATATCAACAAATATGCTAAAGCAACAAAAATTACGTTAAGATTAGAAGTAGAAAATCACAACCTGAAGTTACTAATTGTTGATGATGGCATTGGATTTAATGTTAAAAAAGCAAAAAATGGTATCGGTTTAAAAAACATGTATAGTAGAACTCAAGCAATTAACGGAAAACTTGAAATTTTTTCTGAAAAAAATGAAGGAACTACTATAAAATTAAAAGTCAAATTGTAAATTTGGTATTTATCAAACAAAAGTGAGCAAGAAAACAATACACATTTTAATGATTGACGATCATCCTTCTATGATAGAGGGATATAAAAGTATATTGTCATTTAATGATTTTGATGTAGATATTAAAACTACTGCCGCATATAATTGCGAATCGGCCTATAAAATAATCATGGAAACCGAAGACCGTTATACTTATGATTTTGCATTTGTTGATTTAAGTCTTCCTGCCTATGAAGAAAAACAAATCAATAGTGGCGAAGATTTGGCACTACTCATTAAACGCAGATTTCCTAGTTGTAAAATAGTGATTTTGACTTCTCATGCTGAAGCTTTTCTTTTAGACAAAATTATTAAAACCATTGAACCTAAAGGACTACTTGTAAAAAGTGATTTTACCGCTGATGAATTCTTATTAGCATTTGAACAAATGCTTAACAATCAGTCATATATTAGTAAAACTGTTAGAGAAAATGTTTCTGAACTTCATTCTCAAAATATTTTATTGGACGAATACAATCGAGAATTAATTACGTTACTTGGGAAAGGTATAAAAACTAAAAACTTACCTAATTATATCAATCTTTCTATGAGCGCAATAGACAAAAGAAAAGCGCAAATAAAAATCTACTTTAAGATTGAAAAAGGAGGAACAGATGAAGACATCATTAGAGAGGCTAAAAAGCACGGATTGATTTAGTTTTACTAATATTGAGCCGCTAAAACTTTAACAAAATGTACAGAAAATCTGTAATGCCGTTATAAATACATTCTATAACTTTACACATTATCTATTTATAGAAAATAAAAATAGAATGAAGTTATATACAAAAATAGTTATCGTCCTTTTAATCCTTAGTTTAATCTGGATTTATGCTGTTGTGGATTTAACGTATTATACACTTTTTCAAGAAAACACACACTTTTTTAATTTTCTAGATTATGGTCTTCAATTTAGATTGGTTTATGTAGTAGGAGTGTTTCTTCTAGTGGCTTATTTAATGTTAATTCTAATAAGAAAAAGCAAAAAAATATATTAAGCATATTTCATTTTTCTTAAAATTCGCATAACTTCTTTAAAGGATAAATAAACCAAAGGATTTTCAAATGCCTTCATGTAAGATTTGGCATCAATTAGTTTTTGTTTAGCCTCCTCAAAACCATTCAAATAACAAATCATCAAAGTGTGAGGAATGTTAATCAAGTCTCTTTTTTCTGATGATTGTAAAACAACTCCTTTCTGCAGTTTAGTCAAAATAGCATTGTTCGCATTATAAATGTGGTGCAACATTTTTTTGTTGTATTGTGGGGGCTCAAACAGCATTTGGGTTTCAATTTTGTAATAACCATTGTCAAAAAAATGAATAGTTACTTTTTCTAATGGATAATAACTTGTCTTATCATTCAATCCCAAACAAACATACTCGGTAATTGAAAACGAATCATCATCAAATGACATACTTACTTCATCCAGTGCCGAATAAAACAGCTTCACTTGTTCGTTGACTAATTCAATATCTACACGAGAATAATATATTTTATCACGCATTTTTTTCTTGTTTCCAGCCCAGCAAACCACAAAAAGTTCTTTAAAAACCTGATAATTTGATTCTAAATCTTTGTGTCTGTTGTTTATAAAATCTAAAACACTTTCTAAGGTATAAGAAATGCTATTTCGAGAGTTGTTTTCTAAGCTAATTACGGTTTCAATATTTTGCTTTGAATACGGAATTTTCTCTGTGGTTGGCGAGGTGTTACTGCCTTTTCGAATAAAAACAGAATTGGCAACAATGGTGTGAATTCCTTTTTTAAAATAGGATGTCTTAGACTTGGGTTTAATGGTAACCAATCCTACAACTTTATCTTTAGGCAAACTTGGGAAAGGCACGTTTTCGTATTGAATTTTAGGCGGATTTTCCAAAAAAGCATTAACCAAATTTTGAATGCGACTATCATCAAAAAAATCATCACCCACAATTTCATTCGTTGCATCTTCAACTCCCACAACAATATATGAATTGTTACTAGGATTTGAATTAGAAAGCGCACAAATGTGTTTTAAAAACTTAGCTTTTCCTTCTTTGGTATGTAAGTTTAACTGACGCTTCTTATCATAAAAACTATTCTCATCGTTGTGAGCTAATAAATTTTTGATAAGAAGACGTTTGTTGATCATTACTTTGGTTTCGTGTTACGAGTTTAAAGTTACGAGTTTTGGATTATGAGAATTTACTTCCCTTGTATTCACTTTTTAAAAGATATTGCATAAATGAGCCTATTTTTTTGCTTTCTGTTAAGGTTTTTTCTTTTAAAAAATCAAACTCTTCTTTTGTAATATGTTTTCTGTCATAAGCTCTGTAAAGTTGTGAGCGTAATTCACCACAAGAACCTTTTGAATAGCTCAAAAATTGAATAAATTCTTTTCTACCATTTCTTTCGAAACCTTCGGCAATATTATCCATAATTGAACCGGAGGAACCATTCATTTGATTTCTTAGTTCAAAATCTTTTCCTAATGAAGTGTTTTCAAATTTATCCCAAACATCTTGACAAATTTCTCTTCCCAATTGCCAAATATCAAGTTCTTCAAATGTGTTAATTGTAGCCATAAAATCTTTTTAAACCTTAAACTCATAACTTTAAACTCGCAACCCGCAACTAATTAACCTTCTTTCCCATACTTTCAGTCCAAATCGCAAACCAATCTTGTGTATCTAAAACCAATGATTTTGCTTTCATCAACTGTTGAATGCGGCTCACATTAATCGTTCCGGCTACTGGTAAAATGTTAGCAGGATGTTGTAAAATCCAAGCCAATAAAATCAAGTCGGAACCCACATGGTATTTATCGACTAATTTTGAAAAAAGTAATTTTAAGCGTTGCGTTTGTTCGGTATTTTCTCTAAAAACTACACCTAATGGATTCCAAGCCATTGGCGTAATTTTGTGTAATTGCATATAATCTAAACTTCCATCTAACATAGCTTCGTGATTGGTAGCCGAGAATTGAATTTGATTAAATGAAATTGCTGTTTTTTGACGCAATAATTCCGTTTGAAACGGAGTGAAATTTGAAACTCCAAATGAAAGAATTTTTCCGTCAGATTTTAATTTCTCTACTGCTTCGGCAACCTCATCAGCTTGTAGTAAAGGACTTGGTCTGTGTAATAAAAACACATCCAAATAATCAGTTTGTAGATTTTTTAGCGAATTTTCAGCAGACCAAATGATGTATTCTTTAGAATAATTATAATGTTTAATGTGATTTTCTGGACGATTTTCAGAAACATATTGAATACCACATTTAGAAATTAATTGTACTTTTTTTCGATCTATTTTTGAAGTTGCCCATGCTTTTCCAAACGCAGCTTCGGTTGTATAGCCACCATAAATATCAGCATGGTCAAAAGAAGTGATGCCGTTTTCAAAAAATAAATGAATTAAGTGGTTCATTTCGTTAGTGTTGAGGTTTTTATCCCAAATTCCCCAATTCATAACTCCAGCAATTATAGGTGATAGTTTTACAGACATATAGTTTATTATTTTTAAATTTTTCTTAAAATTATAAAATAGAATCATAAAACACTCACAAATCCTACTTTTTTTATTGTTTTTTAACGCTATATTAACAACTAAAAAGTAAAAAAAATTACAATTTGCGGTGTTAAAAAATGTTGTTAATTTCACAGCACCAAATTAAACCTTAAAATGGAAGAAAATACATCGACGTTAGACATTAGAGCAATCAATGAAAAGATAGAAAGAGAAAGTGCTTTTATCGACTTACTTACCATGGAAATGAACAAAGTAATTGTGGGTCAAAAACACATGGTAGAACGATTACTTATCGGGTTATTAGGACAAGGACATATTTTGTTAGAAGGTGTTCCTGGGCTAGCAAAAACTTTAGCAATCAATACGCTATCTCAAGCAGTTCATGGTTCTTTTAGTAGAATTCAGTTTACACCCGATTTATTACCAGCCGATGTGGTTGGAACCATGATTTACAACATAAAACAAAACGACTTTACTATTCGAAAAGGGCCTATTTTTGCCAACTTCGTTTTAGCCGATGAGATTAACCGTGCTCCAGCAAAAGTGCAATCGGCGTTGTTAGAAGCCATGCAAGAAAAACAAGTTACCATTGGAGATGAAACTTTCAAACTTGACAAACCGTTCTTAGTAATGGCAACTCAAAATCCAGTCGATCAGGAAGGAACCTATCCATTACCGGAAGCACAAGTAGATCGTTTTATGCTAAAAGCAGTTATCGATTATCCAAAAATGGAAGATGAGCGTTTGGTAATTCGTCAAAACTTAAAAGGCGCTTATGAAAAAGTAAACCAAGTGGTTTCTTTAGAGCAAATTTTAAGAGCACAAGAAGCGGTTCGCGAAGTGTACATGGACGAAAAAATCGAAAAATATATCTTAGATATTGTATTCGCAACGCGTTATCCAGAAAAATATAAATTAGAAAGTTTAAAACCATTAATCAGTTTTGGAGCTTCACCTCGTGGAAGTATCAACTTAGCAACAGCTGCTAAATGTTATGCTTTCATCAAACGCAGAGGGTACGTAATTCCAGAAGACGTTCGTGCTGTAGTATACGATGTATTACGTCACAGAATCGGAATCACTTATGAAGCCGAAGCAGAAAATGTAACCACAGAAGACATTATCAGCAAAATCGTAAACGAAATTGAAGTGCCTTAATTTAGTTATCAGTGTTCAGTCTCAGTTTTCAGATAATACTGTTTTAATACTGCGACTGTCAACTGCGACTGCCAACTAATAAAAATGGATACCAAAGAAATTCTAAAAAAAGTTCGAAAAATTGAAATCAAAACCCGAAGATTGAGTGATCATATCTTTTCGGGTGAATATCACACGTCTTTTAAAGGACGCGGAATGACGTTTTCAGAAGTTCGTCAATACCAATATGGCGACGACGTTAGAGCTATTGATTGGAATGTAACGGCTCGCTACAACGAACCTTTTGTAAAAGTGTTTGAAGAAGAACGTGAATTAACCATGATGTTAATTGTGGATATTTCGGGTTCTGAAAGTTTTGGGACAAAAAATCAGTTAAAAAAAGATATGGTTACTGAAATTGCTGCCACATTAGCTTTTTCGGCAACGCAAAATAATGATAAAATTGGGTTGCTTTTGTTTTCTGACCAAATCGAATTGTTTATTCCTCCAAAAAAAGGAAAATCACACGTGTTGCGAATCATTCGCGAGTTAATTGAATTTGAGCCAAAAAGCAAAAAAACCGATTTATCGCAAGCCTTAAAATATTTATCAAGCGTTTTAAAAAAGAAAGCGATTGTGTTTTTAATTTCCGATTTCATGGTGAAAGATTACGAGCACACGCTAAAAATTGCTTCAAAACGACACGATGTAACTGGAATTCGTGTTTTTGATCAAAGAGAAGAAAGTATTCCAAACATTGGAATTGTAAATATGTTAGATGCTGAAACAGGCGAAACACTTTTGGTAGATACCAATTCTAAAAAAGTCCGAATGGATTATGAAAAATACTATCATGAAAATGTAAATTATTTCAAGGATGTTTTTTCAAAATGTGGCGCCGGAACAATTAGCTCGAGAGTAGATGAAAGCTATGTAACCAAGTTATTGGGTTATTTTAAAGCGAGAAATTAAGAAAAATGAAAAAGACAATTTACTTATATATTATTATGCTTTTTGGATTTTTTGGGTTTTCTCAAAAAATCACCACTTCTATTGATTCTTCACAAATTAAAATTGGGTCGCAATTTAATTTAACGCTAAAAGCTTCGGTAAACGCAAAAGATAAAGTTGTTTTTCCAGAAGGAAAGTTTTTTGGAGCATTAGAAATTTTAGAATCATATCCAATCGATACCATTAAAAATAATTCGCAATATGAATTAATTAAAAAGTATGGATTAACACAATTTGATTCAGGAAAATATTTGATTCCGAGATTGTTAGTAAAAATAAACAATAAAGAATTTCGAACCGATTCACTTTCCATTGTGGTTAATAATGTAAAAGTCGACACCACAAAACAACAAATGTATGACATCAAAGACATTATTGCCACCGAAGAAGAACCAAGCAGTGAATGGTGGAAATTGTTGGTTTTACTAGCTTTGATAATTGCTTCAGGCTTTGGTTCTTACTTTATTATTAAACGATTACAAAAAGGCAAAGTCAAAGAAGAAGAATTTTTTGCTTCACCCATTGAAAAAGCAATTGCTTATCTTCAAAATTTAGATAAAAAGCAACTGGTTCAAAAGGGAGATGTGAAAGAATATTATTCGGAAATGACTGATATTGCCCGAACTTACATTGAAGAATCAATTCATATTCCAGCAATGGAAAGCACATCGAGCGAGTTGTTGGATTCGTTGAAAAAGGCAATTTCAGAGAAAAAAATGTTCGTAAATCGTGAAGAATTAGACAAATTTCGTCAGGTTTTAGAAAATGCGGATTTAGTAAAATTTGCCAAATCAAAACCATTACAATTTGAAATCGAAAAAGACAAAAGTATCGTTGATAAATTTTTATTAATCGTTGATAAAGCATTACCAAGAACTGAAGAACAAGCCGAAGCTCTTTTTGCAGAAGAAGTTCGAAGAAAAGAATTGAAAAAACAAAAATTCATACGAACAGCTGTTTCAGTTGGAATTGCAGTTGTTTTATTTGTGATTTCGGTCGGAATTTTTGCGTATACTTTTGGGTTAGATTATTTAAAAGACAATTACATTGGTCACACAACAGAAGAATTATTAGAAAAAGAATGGGTAACTTCAGAGTATGGCGAACCAGCAATAATAATTGAAACACCAAAAGTTCTGAAACGAAATAATGACGAAAAAATTCAAAATAACCTTCCAGAAAATGTTAAATCAAATAATCGATTTATGTATGGAAGTTTGATTGATAATTTTTCAATTGTTTTGATTACGACAGCATTTAAAGATACTACTAAATTAGATTTGGAAGTTGCTTTGGATACTGATTTAAAAGAATTAGAACGTTTAGGAGCAAAAAACATCATCGTAAAAACAGCTGATTTTGAAAATGTAAAAGGATTATCAGGCAAAAAAGCCTACGGAAGTTTTACTGCTTTTAATGAAATTACGAAAGAAGATCAAAAAATGAGTTACGAAATTGTGGTTTTTGCTCAAGCGGGTGGCGCACAAGAGTTTTTCTTAATTTATAAGGAAGATGATGAGCACGCAAAACAAATTATTGAGAAAATTCAAAATTCTATTGAACTAAGAAAAGCAAAAAAATAATGGGAAAAGTAACTTTTTTAAATCCAGAATTTTTGTGGCTGTTTTTGGTTTTACCAATCGCAATTGCTTGGTTGTTTTACAAACGCAATCAGCTTTCAGCAACTTTGAAAATGAGTTTGGTTACACCATTTAAACAGAATAGAACTTTCTTAGCAAAAGCCAAACCATTTTTGTATATTTTACGATTAATCGCATTGAGTTTCGTCATTATCGCATTGGCACGACCAAGAAGCGTTGATGTAACATCGAAATCAAAAACCACCAAAGGAATTGATATTGTAATGGCAATTGACGTATCGAGTAGTATGTTGGCAAACGATTTAAAACCAAATCGTTTAGAAGCTTTGAAAAAAGTAGCATCAACCTTTGTACAAGATAGAGTTAATGATAGAATTGGTTTAGTAGTTTACGCAGGTGAAAGTTATACCAGAACGCCTGTAACTTCTGATAAAGCCATTATTTTACAATCACTAAAAACTGTTGAATTTGACGATTCTATTATTGAAGACGGTACTGGAATAGGCGTTGGTTTAGCCACTGCAATTAATCGAATAAAAGACAGCAAAGCAAAAAGTAGAATCATCATTTTATTGACCGATGGTGTCAACAATTCTGGAACAATTGACCCAAGAACAGCTGCCGAAATTGCTAAAGAATACGGAATAAAAGTGTATACAATAGGAATTGGAACCAACGGAAAAGCAATGTTTCCTGTAGCAAAAGATGCCAACGGAAAATTAGTTTTTAGAATGATGCCTGTAGAAATCGACCAAAAATTAATGCAGGAAATTGCAAAAACAACCGATGCAAAATACTTTAGAGCTACATCAAACCAAAAACTTCAAGCCATTTATGACGAAATTAATAAGTTAGAAACCACAGAAATTGATGAGAAAAAATTCTATAATTACGACGAAAAATATAAAATATTCGCACTCATCGCTTTTGGTTTGTTAGGAATTGAAGCATTATTACGAAATTCAGTTTTTAGAGGAATCGTTTAGAAAAAGAGAAAATGTTTGAATTAGAAAACCCAAAATATTTTTATTTATTAGCGCTCATTCCAATTGTAGTGGCACTTTTTCTATTCAATTTATTTTGGAAAAGAAAAAAGCAAGCTGCTTTTGCCGATTTGGAATTGTTTAAAAAATTAAGTCCCGAAAAATCAACCTTTAAACCCGTTTTAAAATTGATTATTTTGCTTTTGGCTTTGGCTTGCGTGATAATTGCTTTGGTAAACCCAAAAATGGGAACCAAAATGGAAACCGTAAGACGACAAGGAATTGATATTGTTTTTGCAATTGATATTTCCAAAAGTATGTTAGCCGAAGACGTAGCGCCAAACCGATTGGAAAAAACAAAACAATTGGTTTCGCAAATCATCAATCAATTCGGAAATGACCGCGTTGGAATTGTGGGTTATGCCGGAAGCGCATATCCAGTTTTACCCATGACTACCGATTATAGCATTGCTAAAATGTACTTGCAAAGCATGAATACCAACATGGTTTCTTCGCAAGGAACTGCTTTTAACGATGCGATTAAACTTTCGGTGGATTATTTTGATATAAAAGACACAAGCAAACTAATTATTTTAGTTTCCGATGGAGAAGATCATGGCGATGGTGCTGACGAAGCTATCGAAATGGCGCAAGAAAAAGGTGTTCGAATTTTAACCATTGGCGTAGGCTCAGAAAAAGGCGCTTTAATTCCGTTAAAAGACGATAGAGGAAATATTGCGTCCTATAAAAAAGACCAAAACGGAGAAAACGTCATCACAAAATTATATCCAGAAGTATTACAAAATATTGCCAATAAAACCAAGTCAAAATACATTGTGGGTTCTTCTACAAAAGAGGTAGTTGAAGAAGTAAAAAAATCATTAGATAAAATTGAAAAATCAGAATTTGAATCCCAACAAATAGCCGATTTTGAATCACAATATCAATGGTTTTTAGGATTGGGTTTTTTATTACTTTTAGCAGATGTTTTTTTGTTAGAGAAAAAAACAAATTGGGTGCAAAAGTTGAATTTATTTAACGAAAAAAAGCATGAATAAGATAGTTTACATAGTTGTTTTATTGATAAGTAGTGTTCTTTTTAGTCAAGAGAAAGATAAAAATCTGTATAACGGAAATCAATCTTTTGCACAAAAAAATTACACCAATGCCGAAGCAGATTATCGTGTAACCGAATCAAAAAAATCGCCTAAAAAAGCAGTGGCTGGATACAATTTAGGAAATAGCATCTATCGTCAAAATCAGCCGGGCGAAGCACAAATTAAATACATTCAAGCATTAGAATCGGCAAAAACGAAAAATGAAAAGCACCGACTTTATCATAATTTAGGCAATACATTTATGTTGGATAAAAATTATGAAGCCGCTGCCGAAGCGTATAAAAATGCGTTACGAAATAATCCACATGATGAAGAAACGCGCTATAACTATGCTTTAGCCAAAAAGAAGAAAAAAGAAAACCCACCACCAAAGAACAACAAAAAAGACAACAAAGGCGGAGGAGGTCAAGACAATAAACCACAACCAAAAAATAAAGACGGAAAAAACAATAAAGGAAACGATAAAAAAGATTCTGACAAAGACAATCAGAAAAACCAAAATAAAGAAGGCGATAAGCAAAAAGATAAAGGTAACGGTGACAAAAAAGAAGATAAAAACGAATCACCAAGACCAAGTGGAGCCGATAAGCAACGTATCGACAATATTTTAGATGCAGTAAACAACGCTGAAAAGAAAGTACAGGACAAGGTGAACGCTAAAAAGATAAAAGCACGTCCTGTTTCAAATGAAAAAGATTGGTAACAAATGAAAAAGATAGTTTTAGGCTTAATATTTTTTTTATCATTTTCGGTTTCTGCTCAAGTAAAATTTGAAGCAAAAACGGAAAGAAATTCTTATGGGATAAATGAAAACATACAGCTTGTTTTTATAATTAACAATGAAGGGGATAATTTTGAACCACCAAAATTTGAGGGCTTTAAAATAAGTGGACCTACAATCTTTAAAGGCCAAGATGAAGAGACTTTTTATGTAAATGGGAAAATAACTCATAAAAGGAAGGTATACACAAAGTATTATTATTATTTAACACCTACCAAAAAAGGAACTTTCACGATTGGTTCTGCAACTATAGAATATAACGGAACGATTTATAAATCACAACCTATAAAAATTACAATTACTGATCCTATTCAATTGCCAAACTATCAAGGACAAAATCCAAGACAACGACAACAAAACTATGATTTTGGCGAGGGAATTCATTTAGTAGGAGAATTATCTACTAAAAACCCGCATGTAAACGAACCCGTTACTGTAATTTACAAATTATATTTTCCTTATAATAGCTCGGTTTCTAACTTCAGAAATTTTCAAGCACCAAAATATGAAGATTTTTGGAGTCAATATATTGATATGAAACAACTTCGTGCCGAAAAAGGTAAATATAACGGTAAAGATTATGGCGTTGTGGTGCTTAGAAAAGTGATTTTATATCCTTTAGAAGCGGGCGCAAAAAAAATAGAACCTTTTAAGATTGATGTAGATGCTGAGGTGCCAACAGGAAGAAGTGATTGGTTTGGTAGATTAGAGATGAAAACAGTAGAAAAATCACTTTCTACAGGAATACAAACTATCAATGTTAAACCATTGCCTGAAAACGGAAAACCAGTAAGTTATACAGGGGCTGTAGGAAAATATGATTTCAAAGTAACGCCATCAAAAACTACTTTAAAAGCAGGTGAATCATTAGATTTAGAAGTAAGTGTTTCTGGAAAAGGAAATCTAAAATTATTTACATTGCCAAAACCAGTAGTCCCAAGCGCTTTGGAAATGTACGACCCAGCGCATACCGAAAATGTGCAAACGCCAGTTACAGGAATGGTCGGTAAAATTTCGGATAAATACACGATAATTCCTCAATTTAAAGGAAAATATACCATTAAACCAATCGAGTTTTCTTACTATGATTTGGCAAGTAAATCGTATAAAACCATCACATCAAAAGAAATTACAATTGATGTAGCTGAAGGTGACGCAACGTTTGTAGCCAACACACCAAGTACCAACAAACAAGTGATTCAGAAAAAAGAAGTATTCCAACTCAATAAGTTGAAAACGGAATTTGTTTCTGCTTCTAGAGAGGATTTCTTAGGTTCGGGACTATTTTATAGTTTGTTACTTGCTCCATTATTATTGATTCCGATTGTGATGATTGCTAAAAAACAAAAAGAAGCTAAAGATGCCGATGTGGTTGGAAATAGAGTTAGAAATAATAACCGATTAGTGAAGAAATATTTATCGGAAGCTAAAAAACAAATGGGCGACAAAGTTCCGTTTTATATGGCAATGGAAAAAGCATTACACAATTTCTTAAAAGCCAAATTACATATCGAAACAGTGGAGATGAGCAAAGACAACATTATCGAATTATTACAACAACGAAACGCATCCGAAGAAAGTATTAATCGATTTATGGAATTAATGAATGATTGCGAATTTGCACGATATGCACCAGCAACCGACACCGCCATGAACAACGATTTCGATAGAGCGATTACTATTATTTCTGAACTTGAAAAACAATTGAAATAATGAAAAATAAGATTATACTATTCCTTTTGTTTTTAATTTCATTTGCTAATGCAAGCGAATCAATCGATGCTACCTTCAAAAAAGCAAACGATTTATATAACAAAGGCGATTACGAACAAGCGTTGCAATCTTTCGAAAGTATTGCCAATAAAGGCAACGAATCGGCTGATTTGTATTTTAATATCGCCAATTGCTATTACAAACTTGGAAAAGTAGCGCCATCAATTTACAATTACGAAAAAGCATTGCTTTTAAACCCAGATGACGAAGCTATTCAAACCAATCTATCATTTGCTCAAAAAACGGCAATAGACGACATTAAAATCCTTCCAGAAGTAGGTTTTAAGAAAATGGTAAAAGAGTTCACTAGTACATTTTATTATGATACTTGGGCTTGGATTGCGGTTTTTATTGCATTTTTGAGTTTGCTTTCGTTTTTAGGCTATTATTTTGGAAATACGGTGTTTCTAAAACGCACTTTTTTCAGTTTGTTTCTGTTGTTTTTAATCGGAATTGGCGTAACTGTTTTCTCTGCTTTTTTACAAAAGAAATTCGATACGAATTACAATCCAGCCATCGTTTTTTCAGAATCAACGACTTTAAAAGCAGAACCAAAAAACAGTTCGGAAGATGTAGTAACGCTTCACGAAGGCACAAAAGTTTTCGTTTTAGAAGAATTAGGCAACTGGAAACAAGTAGAACTTACCGATAAAACCAAAGCGTGGATTGACAAAGAAGCGATTAGAGAAGTTAAGGAATAATTTCATCATGTCAAAAAAAGGCACATTTATAATTTTATTAATCATAACAACAATTTCTGTTGGCTTTTATCAATTTGGGAAACCATCTAATGAAGATGATAGATTTATAAGTTATATTGTGAATCCAAAAAAACAAAACTTGGAATTTTTTTGGAAAAATGAAAAAGGTGAGCATTTTAAAAATGCTGAAAATCTAATTTCTTGGCTAAAAAATAAAAACAAAAAACTACTATTTTCAACAAATGGCGGAATGTATAAAAAAGACAATTCACCACAAGGATTGTATGTTGAAAAAACAATTACTAAATCAGAAATAGACACTTCAAACGGGAATGGTAATTTTTATTTAAAGCCTAATGGGATATTTTATCTCACAACGGACAAAAATCCAATAATTTGCAAAACAGAAGATTTTGTAAACAATGGAATGATAAAATACGCAACGCAATCGGGACCAATGTTGGTAATTGATGGCGAAATTCATGCTGCATTTAAAAAGAATTCAACCAATTTGAATATTCGTAATGGTGTTGGAATTTTACCAAACAATCAAATCATATTTGCTATTTCAAAAAAGGAAATCAATTTTTATGATTTTGCCGAATATTTTAAAAAACTGGGTTGTAAAAATGCCTTATACTTAGATGGATTTGTATCAAGAACCTATCTTCCAGAGAAAAATTGGGAGCAAATCGATGGGAATTTTGGTGTAATAATCGGTGTTACAGAGTAACTATTTCTCCTCACTCTCAACTTCCTTCTTCAAACTATCATACCAACCTTCAATCGTAGGATAAATTGCTTTTGAAATATTCTGAATTGGATTATAAAATATCGAATTCTCTTGTGTTTCTTTAGAAAGTAGCATGTTATTGATGTTGATTTTTTCAAAAATAAAAAGTACTACACTCAAAGCTAAAATCGTTTTCAACAAGCTAAAAATCACACCAGCTAATTTGTTTATCCAACCTAGAAAAGCAAAATCAGCTAATTTGGTTAGAATTTTTGCGCTTAAGTGAATCCCAATCACCACCAATAAAAACGTAATGATAAAAGCGGTTATTTCAATATATTTCGGATTCCAACTTGGTACAAATCCAGTAAAAATAGCACTAACTAAACTAGAAAATTTAATCGCTAAATAAATTCCTAAAATCAAAGCAACAAACGAAGCGACTTCTACAAAAAGTCCGTTTTTCAACCCTTTATAAACCGCAAAACCTAATAAAACCGCAAAAACAATATCAATAAAACTCATTTGAAAGAAAATAGATGAAAGAACAAAGATAAAAGAATTGTTGAAAGTAGTTTTCTGTTGTTATCTTTGCAATTATTTATTAGAAAACAAATAGAATTCTAATTTCTAAATTCTAACTTCTAAATTTAAAACATGTCCAGAGACGAACAATTAAAACAGCGTTGGGAAAGCGTTGTCAATATATTATCAGAAAAATTTTCAGGCGGAGAAGACCTTGATTTAGAAGGAATTATTTACCTAATCGGTGTACAAGAATTAGGAAAAATTCATGCTACTTTCAAAAAAGACGAAAAAGTAAACCTTATGCACATTGCCATTTGTCGTTTGTTAGAACCTTATGGTTACTACGAATTTGAGTATTTTGATAACGAAGGTTGGCCGCATTACAAAGTAAAAGAAGAATTGCCACCACTAAAAGCAGGCGAACAAGCAGTACTAATGAAAGAAGCAATTGTTAGCTACTTTTTAGAGAAAGAATTAATTGACTAATTAATTTACAGTACAGGCAAGTCATTGACTTGTCTCTCAAAAAAAATCCATAAATTTGCATTTTACAAAACGCGCGATGACAGAAACGATTAAAGCTCATATTGAAGAAGTAAAAGCTTTTCAAACCGATAATAAAGAACAATTAGAAGCTTTCCGAATTAAGTATTTAGGAAGTAAAGGCTTGTTGAAAGACTTTTTTGCCGAATTCAAAAATGTTCCAAACGAACAAAAGAAAGAATTTGGACAAGTAATAAACGAATTGAAAACTTCGGCAGAAGAAAAGGTAAAATCTATTCAAGACGCTTTAGAAAATAAAGAAGAAGCAAAAGGAATTTACGGCGATACCACGCGTCCAGGAGAAGCGATGAACATTGGTTCGCGTCACCCAATTTCTATTGTAAAAAACCAAATGATTGATATTTTTTCAACCATTGGTTTCAACGTGTCTGAAGGTCCAGAAATAGAGGATGATTGGCACAATTTTACTGCATTAAATTTACCAGAATACCATCCGGCAAGAGACATGCAGGATACGTTTTTTATTCAAACGAATCCAGATGTTTTGTTGAGAACTCACACTTCATCAGTGCAAGTGCGTTATATGGAAAACAACAAACCGCCAATTCGTACGATTTCTCCAGGAAGAGTTTTTCGTAACGAGGCTGTTTCTTCGCGTTCGCACTGTATTTTCCATCAAGTGGAAGGTTTGTATATTGATAAAGATGTTTCCTTTGCCGATTTAAAACAAACGTTGTTATATTTCACTAAAGAAATGTTCGGAAAATCAAAAATTCGTTTACGTCCGTCGTATTTTCCATTTACAGAGCCAAGTGCTGAAATCGATATTTACTGGGGATTAAAAACCGAAACCGATTACCGAATTACCAAAGGAACCGGTTGGTTAGAAATTGGTGGTTGCGGAATGGTTGATCCTAACGTATTGAAAAACTGCGGCATCAATCCAGACGAACACACAGGTTTTGCTTTCGGAATGGGGGTTGAGCGTATTGCGATGTTGTTGTATCAAATTGGCGATATCCGTATGTTTTATGAAAACGACGTTCGTTTCTTAGAGCAATTCAAATCGAGTATATAATTTAAAATCCTGATAAGTTTTCGAAACCTGTCAGGATTATTCAAAATATGAAAAAAGACATTATCATCCCAAAAGTAGAAGGCGTTCACATTGTAGCTTTTCAAGAATGGAACGACGATTTTATGGAGAATTCTTGGTACGCTTACTTAGTAAACGACACCGATAATTTGTTGGAAATGGCTATGGTAGTTTCACGCGCTTATGGTTTAATCAATGGAGAAGAACGCAAAACAGGAACATTCCGTCATGCATTTGCCAAAGTAGAACCAAAAACTGCCGTTAAAGTAGAATTGTTAGAAAATAACGTTTTACAATTGAATAACGAATTCATGTTGTCGTACTTTTCAAACGGACAATTATTCGATAAAACCTTTGTTTTCAGAACCAATTCCATCAATGAAAAAGCTACTGCTGATTTACCAATTATCAACAAAAGAGGCGTTTTCGCGAATTAGATTTTCGTAAATCAAAATAGTAAAACCACGAATGCACGAATTGATTTCTGTATTCGTGGTTTTTTGTATTTAAAAAGAAAATATTTTTACCTTTAAGAAATTTTTTCAACAACACAACATGAAACCATTTCTTATTGCTTTAGCCTTTTTTACTACTACGATTTCCCAAGCACAAGATTTAGCCAAACACGTCAACCCATTTATTGGAACTGGCGGTCACGGACACACTTTTCCTGGTGCTACTGTGCCTTACGGAATGGTACAACTTTCACCTGATACCAGAATCGATGGCAGTTGGGATGGCTGTGGCGGTTATCATTATTCCGATAATTTGATTTACGGGTTTTCGCACACGCATTTGAATGGAACCGGTGTTTCCGATTATGGTGACATCATGTTGATGCCAACCATGGACGAACCTTCGTTTGATAATAAAGTGTATTCTTCTACTTTTTCGCATGCCAATGAAAAAGCTTCCGCTGGATTTTACTCCGTGAAATTAGACAAACACAACATCGATGTGCGTTTAACGACTTCAACCCGTGTTGGTTTTCATGAATATACGTTTAACAAAGCAGGCCAAGCGAATATTATTTTAGATTTGAATCATCGTGATAAATTGTTGGAAGGGGAAATTCATATTATCAATAGTAGAACAATTGAAATATCGCGAAGAAGTGAAGCTTGGGCAAGAGATCAATACGTATATGCCAGAATTGAGTTTAATGTACCACTAAAACTTACCAAGGTTAAAAGTAATGGAGATTATATGCACTCGCTATCTGACGAATATTCGGGTGGTACAGAATCCGCAATAAGTCTTTCAAAACAAGTCAAAAAAGGTGAAAAAATCCTCGTAAAAGTATCACTTTCGCCAACAAGTTATGAAGGAGCTAAATTAAACAGTTCCGAAATCAAACATTGGGATTTCGATAAAGTACATAAAGCAGCTATTGCACTTTGGAACAAAGAATTATCAAAAATTGAAGTTACTTCTGAAGATAAAAACAAGCTAGCGATTTTCTACACGGCTTTGTATCACACGATGATGCAACCAAACATCGCTCAAGATTTAGATGGAAAATACCGCGGTAGAGACAATAAAATTCATGTTGCCGAAGGATTTGATTATTACACGGTGTTCTCGCTTTGGGATACGTTTAGAGGCGCACATCCGTTGTATACTTTAATTGATAAAAAACGTACTGCTGATTACATTAATACTTTCATCAAACAATACGAACAAGGTGGCAGATTACCGGTTTGGGAATTAGCTTCCAATGAAACCGATTGTATGATTGGCTATCATTCCGTTTCAGTAATTGCAGATGCAATGGCAAAAGGTATTACAGGTTTTGATTACGAAAAAGCTTTTGAAGCCAGCAAAGCTTCTGCGATGCGTGATGTTTTAGGTTTGGACGCCTACAAGAAAAATGGATTCATTTCTATAGACGACGAGCATGAAAGTGTTTCAAAAACCTTAGAATATGCTTATGATGATTGGTGTATTGCACAAATGGCGCAAATTTTAAACAAGCAAGAAGATTATCAATATTTCATGAAGCGTTCTCAAAATTGGAAAAACATTTTTGATTGGGAAACCGGTTTCATGCGTCCTAAGAAAAACGGAGGTTGGGATAAACCTTTTGATCCTCGTGAAGTCAATAATAATTTTACCGAAGGTAATTCGTGGCAATATTCGTTTTTCGTACCACAAGATATTTACGGAATGATTGAAGCTTATGGCGGAAAAGAAAAATTCGAAGCCAAGTTAGACGAAATGTTCAATAGCGAAAGCAAAACTACCGGTAGAGAACAAGTCGATGTTACGGGTTTAATTGGACAATATGCTCACGGAAACGAACCAAGTCACCACATGGCATATTTGTACGATTATGTAGGAAAACCTGAAAAAACGAATGCAAAAGTCAAGTATATTTTAGATAATTTTTACACCAATACACCCGATGGTTTAATTGGAAACGAAGATTGTGGTCAAATGAGTGCTTGGTATGTGTTGAGTTCGATGGGGATTTACAATGTTACTCCTGGAAACCGCAATTTTAGTTGGACTGTAATTGAGCCTTTTTTTGATGAAATTAAAGTAAAACTTGAAAATGGGAGAGATGATGTAATTAATAAAAAAGAAATAATAGTAGATAATTCTTCTTTTGGTTTTGAAGTAAACTATTTACGATCTTCAAAAGAATACAATTTAATTATCCCAGTTCCAGTAATTCAAGCGGAGAGTAAAGCATTTAAAGATAAATTAAAAATTGAATTGAAATCTAAAAATTCGAATGACATCATTTATTGTACGATTCTTAATGTAGATAAAACAGATGATAACGATAATTTTTTTCCATATTTAAGTGCTTTACAAATTTCAGAGTCTTCCAAAATAGTTTCGTTTGTAAAAAATAAATACGGAATGAAGAGCGAGAAAGTTTCCGCAACTTTCTTCAAAAAACCAAATAATTATTCCATCAACATCAAATCAATCTACAATCCGCAATATCATGCTGGTGGTCCAGAAGGCTTGTTAGATGGTATTTTAGGAACAGAGAATTGGAGAAAAGGCGATTGGCAAGGCTACCAAAGTCAGGATTTTGAAGCGGTTGTCGATTTAAAAGAAGTGAAAAGTGTTAATGAAATTTCAGCTCGCTTTTTACAAGACCAACGTTCGTGGATTTTAATGCCAACTAAAGTCGATTATTATATTTCGGAAGACAATGTGAATTTTACGTTTTTCGGTTCGGTAAACAACACTTTAAACCCAAAATTAGAAGAAAATGCAATTCTAAATTTCACTTCAAACGAAACTAAAGATAAAAAAGCACGTTATGTAAAAGTAATCGCTAAAAACTTCGGCAAACTACCAGAATGGCATCAAGGTGCTGGTGGCGATGCATTTATTTTTGTAGATGAGATTACGATAAAGTAAAGTTCACTACTAATAAAAAAGGTTGTCTCAACAGACAACCTTTTTTATTGATATATATATTGAAATTAATCTTTATCAGGAAAGAGCAAAGAAGCGATTACAGACAAGATTAACACGCCACCAACTACCATTAACGACACAGTGGTTTCAATATGGTAAAATGGCGCTACAATCATTTTTACACCGATAAAAGTTAAGATAATAGCTAATCCATATTTTAATTTACTAAACATATACATGAAGTTTGCTAAAAGGAAATACAACGAACGTAATCCTAAAATCGCAAAAATATTCGATGTGTACAAAATAAACGGATCATTTGGAGCAATGGCGAAAATGGCAGGAATACTATCTACCGCAAATAATAAATCGGTAAACTCAACAATAGCGACCACCACAAATAAAGGCGTTGCCATTTTGATTCCGTTTTGAATGGTGAAAAATTTATCGCCATCAAAATTAGGACTTACTTTAAAAAACTTGTGTACAAATTTAGAACCGGCACTTTTGCTAAAATCTTTGCTTCCTTCATCTTCTTCATCACTAAAACCTGATTTGATTCCCGCAACAATTAGAATAATTCCGAAAATGGTTAGTAAATAATTGATTTTTACTACTTGTCCAAACAATTCCATTTCGGGTAAATAGGTGTAATTCAGTAACCAAACTCCGGTAAAAATAAAAATAGCTCTAAAAACCAAAGCACCAATTACTCCCCAAAATAACACTTTGTGTTGGGCTTCTTTGGCAACATTGAAATAACCAAAAACTAAAATAAAAACAAATAAATTATCAACCGAAAGCGCTTTTTCAATCCAATACGCGCCTTGAAATTGCATGAATTTTTCGGCTCCCAT
>ERZ1034363.335-NODE-335-length-33537-cov-8.189480_pt1 | contig 33537 bp, 48 predicted proteins | sample MGYA00520616_ERZ1034363 | MGnify/ENA primary metagenome ERZ1034363 (study PRJEB33736, sample SAMEA104284506) | Azolla filiculoides | biome: Urban; feature: Water surface; material: Ditch water | place: Netherlands | collected 2015-10-28 | depth 0-0.1 m ... | reverse complement strand
AAGCCTTCAAAGAGTTGCAAGGTGCCACCGTGCGCCACCTCAGAGACGAGGCCACCAAAGGCATGGGCATGGACTCACAAGACCGCCCCTTGATCTCTCCAGCCAAGCTGCACCAATCAGTGCAAGCCCTAGACGCCAATGGCCGACTCGACGTCATCCTTGGCAAGAAAAACGCACAGACAGTGCGCGATCTCGACGACGTGGTGCGTTACGTCACCACAGTGCCACCAGGCACACTGGTGAACAGCTCAGGCACAGCAGGCACGCTCATGGCAGCCATCGCAGAAGCCGGGGCCACAGGCGCACTCACAGGCCTGCCATTACCAGTGGCCTCAGGTTTACGCCAGATCATCAAGATGCGCCAGGAAGGGCGCACAAAGGCCAAGATCAATGAAGCCCTCAACGCATTGCCACCAGTCCAGCCTTAAGCGACAATTCACCACCCAGGAGAACCAGTAAATGTCCGCACTATCAATTCAACCTACATATCCAATTTTTACGGATATTGATGGCCAACCTCTTGAGGCTGGTTACGTCTGGATCGGCGCAGCCAACCTTGACCCGCAAACCAATCCGATCAACGTGTATTGGGATGCAGATCTGACAATCGCAGCGCCTCAGCCAATCCGCACTCTGTCCGGATACCCGGCACGCAATGGAACGCCTGCGCGTCTGTACGTCAACAGCGACTACAGCATTCGTGTTATGAACCGCAACGGCAGCACGGTATACAGCGCACCAACTGCGACTGAACGCTACAGCGACGTGGTTGTCAGCATGAATGCTGAAAATGTTGTCTATAACCCACCATTCACAGGATCTGTCGCCACAAACGTCGAAGATAAACTGGCGCAGACTATTAGCGTCAAAGACTTTGGTGCTGTTGGCGATGGTGTTGTAGATGACACGGCTGCAATCAACAACGCGATTCTTGCTGTCGCTGTTAGCGGCGGCGTTGTTTACTTCCCCGCTGGTAAATACTTAACGCAGGGTGACCACTCTATATCTCTACCAGCACTTGGAAAAATTGTATCGTTCATGGGCGATGGTCCAGATGCTTCAATTCTCCTGTGCTCCACAAATGATGACGTGTTGACAATCTTTGGTTCCAGCCAATGTTTTGTAAGCCAGCTTGGTTTTGACAAGCAAACACGAAATCAGCTAGGCAACGGCTTAGTGATAAAAAACACATCATATGCAGTAATTGAGCACGTTACGTGTTTTGGTTTTCTGAATGGTTTCTACACTGAAGATTGCTTAACAACGGCATTTATTAAACCGTTGGCGCGTTTTAACGATATAGGCATGTATTTGTCGTTTACGACATTAAGCAGACCAAACGCGATTACGATTGTCAATCCATCGTTTAGTCTTAATGACAGGTGGGGGCTACGGGTAAATCAGCCCGCAACGCTGTACGTGCTTGGTGGATCAATTGAGGGCAACGGGTGGAACCAAACCAGTTTCCACGGTGGTATATACATTGCAAACGCTGGAACTGAGGGCGGTGTTGGTGCAACAATTGATGGCGTACACATGGAGCAAAATGCTGGCGAAGCGGACATTCATATTGCTTCGACACTAAACGCTGACACAACGTACAACATTACAAACTGTGCCATTTTTCCAATCGACAACACGCATTACACCGACAACAGAATTTACATTGAGAACTCGGTTCGTCAGAACCTGAAATTGCGCGGTAATAGCTTTAAGACATTTGGGTCTTACACGCCAAACGCTTCCCGCAAGTATGTTGCGTCAATTGACACAACACTTTTAACCGTGGACACTGGTGGAGACATTACGCAGTTTTACGATCCTGTTGAGACTCCTTTGATTCAAACATGGGGGGACAACGTAATTCGTCAATCCATGTTGATCGCCAGAGCTTCAGTTGCAATCAACGGAACACCGGCTGCTGTAATATCGGGAACCGCTTACAACATTGGTGCGGTAACACGCAACAGTGCTGGAGAAGTGTATTGCGCGTTTGTCAAGGAACGGGTCAACGCTGATTATCAAGTAATTGCGTCAAGTAGAAGTACAGCAACCATTTGCTCATGTATTTCAAAAACCACACTGGGGTTTGTCGTCGGCACAGCAAATCTAGCAGGTGCTCTGGTTGACAGTGACTTTGATGTTCTGGTTGCTTAATATAAAAGTAATTAATCATGGATGCAGTTATGGCCAATGAGATTGACCCAGTGAAATATGGTGTGCTTTGGGAGCGCGTTCAGAACTACGAGCGCCGCTTTGACGAGATGAGCGCCAAAATGGACAAAATGGAGTCCAACGTTGAGAAGCTGGTGGCCATGGCCAACCAGGGTCGAGGTGGCTTTTGGGCTGGCATGGCCTTTGTCTCCTTCATCTCCAGCGCCGTGGGATTTGCCCTGAGCTGGGTCAAAGGTCATTGATGCGCGATCAGATCATGCAGATGATTCGCGAGAATCCAAGGACGATCAAAGACCTGGCTGATGCCACAGGACTATCCAAGCAGGAAGTCGTCAAGCATCTGTCTGTTCTGCCTGTTAAAGCCGTGCGCACCGTAAGCCATGGCGGTCGAGGACGTCCAGTGGTCATCATCCAATACATTGCAAAATCATGAACGAGCAACTGCACCAGATCGAATTGATCAAGGCGCAAGCCAGAGTCGAGTTGAACAAGCTGGAGGCAAATTCTCCAGCCAAGGATGTGGCAGGCAGAGCAATCGGCAAGCACGGTCTGTTCTACATCACCCTGATCGTCACCATCGGCGTGGCCTCCAGCCTGGTGCTGGACAAGGACAAGATCGCGGCTGTGATGGGTTTGCTCGGCGCATCCCTCACGGCTTTGATCTCCATGCTTAACGGAATTGCCGGGGCCAACGCCAAGCAGGAGAAACCAGAGTTTGAGGTCATGAAGCAGTTGATCGACAAGCTGGATAAGCTCGACCGTAAAGAGCAACCCATGCGGGTCACGGTCGAAGGCGAGAAGGTCACTGTCACCAAAGGCGACGACCAGATCACCACATCGAAAGGCTGAACCATGTTCCCACTCACCGCCCTACTGAGCGTCGGAGAAAAGCTCATCGAGAAGCTGATACCAGACCCAGAGGCCAAGGCCAAGGCGCACATCGACTTAGCAGTGCTGGCGCAATCAGGTGAGTTGGCAAAGATGGCCAACGACACCGACCTTTACAAGACGGAGCAGGGCAACGTCACTGAGCGTTTAAAAGCCGACATGGGGTCAGACTCCTGGCTATCCAAGAACATCAGGCCAATGACCCTGATAGCCATCTTGCTGGGGTACTTCACATTCGCCACAATGTCGGCCTTCGGAAAAAACGCCAATGAAGCCTACGTCGAGCTGCTCGGGCAGTGGGGCATGTTGATCATGTCCTTCTACTTCGGTGGCCGCACTCTTGAAAAAATCGTAGACATGAGGAGCAAGAAGTGAACCTGACACCACATTTCACCCTGGAAGAGCTTACGGCCAGCGAGACGGCCGAACGCAACGGCTGGGACAACAGCCCCAACGATCAAGAGCTAGCCAACCTCACCAGGCTTGCAGACTTCTTGGAGCAGGTCAAAGTCGTGCTGGGCGGAAAGCCCATCATGATCAGCTCGGGCCTGCGCACCAAGAAGGTCAACGATGCCGTGGGCAGCAAAGACACAAGCCAGCACCGCCTTGGCTGCGCTGCCGATTTCAAGGTGCCAGGCATGACACCAGACGAAGTGGTGCGCAAGATCGTGGCCAGCGGTATTGGCTACGACCAGATCATCCGCGAGTTTGATCGCTGGGTGCATATCAGCGTGCCGAGCAGCGTGGACACCAGCCCACGCAAGCAGGCGCTGATCATCGACAAGGCTGGCACTCGTCAGTTTGCGTGAGCAACACAGGCCACCAGGAAGGCTAGCCACAGCATCCCCAGGATGGCCATCAGCACCCAGTACGCCAGGCGCTTGAGCTGGTATCGCCACACACTTGGCGGTAGCAGCTCAGGCCCGTGCACCCTTTGGCCAACCTTGGCCACACGCACCGGGCAGTCGCGCCCCTGGTGACAGTCTCCGTCGCAGCAGTTCATGGCTTGCTCCTTGCGTTGATTCCGGCCAGAAGATCGGCCACAGTGTCGAACTCCTCACCAGTATCGAGCATTTTGTAGGTGGCCTCACCAGTCCCCCACTCGCCTGTCTTTTTGTTGCGCGGCGTGTAGACCTGCTTGGCGATCTGATGCTCGGCATTGACGTACTGGCGCAGGCCATGGCCATCGGCGCTATACCCAAAGGTGTATTGCATCGGGATCGCTTGCAGTTCCTCCAGGGTCATGCGTCCACCTCAGTTGCTTTGTGCAGATAGGCCGTCAGGCGCTTGATCTGAGCCTCGCGGTACTTGCACATGGACTCGGAGTATTCACGCGCTGTCTGGGCTTCCAGCAGACTGCGCTTGCTGTCCTCCAGCTCGCGCAATGCCAGCACCTCGGCGCTCGGTGTTGTGTAGGCGTTCTTCACCCAATTGCACATCTCTCGAATCATGTCAGCTCCTTCTCGGCCATCTCGTCGGCCATCTTTGCCCAATACGCCTTTGTGATCATGTCCAGCAAGATCCCGGCCTGGTCGAACTTGCGCTCCACCAACATCTTGGCCATGACCATCTTCTCGTTGGTGGTGGCCTCGCCATAGGCCTCGCAAATGTTGAAGCCATCCAGCGGATCGCAGGCCTCGCCATGCGTCAGCAGTTCAGCAGCTCTCGCCTCGATTGCAAAGGCCAGCGCCTCAGCGGAGTCCTCGTCAGCTTGGCGACTGTTCATCATCATGGTGTTCATGCAACTCATTTTGTTTCTCCGGTTGCTTTTGCGATGGCGTCTTCGACAACACTAAGCCATTTGCCGTAGACGAGTGGATGCTTAGATGCCAGCAAAGATGAGATGTTTCCTTGGCACAATTTCAAAACCTCCAACAGATCAGGTGCGGCGGCGATCAGGAGGGCGTTTGCTTGCGTGACAGCTTTATCCATTTCTGGCTCGTGAAACCCGCAGGATTGAATGGTATGCGTGACATGAAACTGTCCGGCTTGTATTGATGTGCCGTCCCAATGCTCAGTTACAGTCCACGGCCCAGGTGTGTGCTTGCTCATGACGACCACCACGCGACCAGCAATGCGGCCATGCCGACGCCAATTGCCAAAGCCAAGGCATAGCCCCCAACCTTCTCCCAAACAGGCTCTGGGCGGCCATAGGCTTGCACCCAGGTGCAGTCTGCAAAATTACGGTTTATTGTTTTGTTCATCATGTCGTTCTCCAAAAGGTGGGGCCAGTGGCCCCGGTTGATTAAGCTGCGGCCAAGTTCCAAGATGCGCGGCGTGCTTCCTGCTTGGCTTCCCAGGCAGCGGCCACATCCTCAGCACGGGCACGGGCAGCGGCATACAAAGGATGGTCAGCAAACAACACCACACGACCCTTGTCGAAATAGTCGGTCATCGTGTCCGTGTTGTTGATGTATTCCTCAAAGAAGATATGGCCCAAGGCGCGGTCGTAGTCCTTGGCGTAAATAGTCACACAAGCGCGGCCATCAAAGCGGTTGTCAAGGCTGTAATGCACCTTGGCTTTGTCAGTACCATTTGTCACGTTGAATTTGTTGAACTTGATCACGGTCAGCTCCTTGCTGGTTGGTTGTTGATGGCTCAAGTATATCACCACTTCCCACAATCTCACACATTTATTATTGGGACAAACCCTTATAGCGACGTCACCTCCACATCGTGCGGCTTTCGCTTCCCATCAAGCAGCTCATGCAGGCGCTTTTCGGTCAGGCGGTGGCAGCGAATCATGGTGCGTGCAGACAGCACATCCAGCAGCGCGGCGTAATCCTCCAGCACAGCACGCACGGCCTGGATGCCAGCACCATCCAAGCGGATCGTTCCCCCAGCGGTGTTGCGCTTTCCGGCCATGGCCATAGCGGTGATGGCATCCATCAGCAGGCCAGACGAGTCCTCACACACTTGCATGGTTTCGATCAGGGTCTCCATCAGGTTGACCGCATCAGACACCACACGCCAGTCGTCAGTCGTTGGGCTTGGCGCTTGCTCCATTGCATTCAGGCCTTCATACATCCGTGTGAGCTGGTACGTTTTCCAGGCCACAGGCAGCGGCTCTGTCGGGCTGGCCATCATCTCGTCGATGATCGTGTAGCGCTTTTCCCTTTGGGCCGGGCGTCTCTTCCCGGCCTTCTTCATACGAACCCCCGCAGATCTGGTGCAGTCCAACCAGCAGGCTTGCCGATCTTTCCGCCTTCCAAGATCACCGGCTTGCCATCGACCAGCTTGGCGTCGTTGGAGTCCAGCACGGCACGGTCTGCACCAGGCTTGTCCATCTCGGACAGGTAAGCCACGCCATTGGCAGTGACCTCGATATCGCACAGCGCGTCCAGGGCATCGGTGCGCAAGTGGTGCGGGATGTAGATCTCTTGGTCGCGGCGCTTCAACTTGCTGGCGAACCACTCCAAGTCCAGGCGCGTGCGATCCATCAGCTTGCCGTAACCCTCAGAGTCGGTGCGCAGGCACGACAGCAGCTCGCAGAACTCCTCGATCATGCAACCCACCTGCACACTCATGTTCTCGGCGCTCGGCTCTTTTCCGCAGGCCTTCAACCAGGCAGCGGTGCGCTTGAAGTTGCTTGTCTGGATCTCCTCCAGCAAAGCCACCGCGATCTGGCGTGCCACCACAAAAGGCTCGGCCCCTTGCTCCCAGGCTCCAAGCTCGTCCACCATTCGGTCGATGGTGATCTCTGCCATGCTCCGATCGTCAGGCTTCAACAGCGACAGCGTTTCCGCCTCGCTCGCGTATGGATCAGGCTTGCTCATGCTTTCACCTCCTTCGCCAGTCCCTGCTTCACGTAGTGCAGGATCTGCGCGGCCAGCGTGCGCGTGTTCGCCTCGGCCATCTTGCGCAGCTCACGCTCCACATCGGCCGGAAGCCTCATCGTCATGTAACGATCTTTCACTTTTTCGGTGGTCATTCGATAATCTCCCAATCTTCAGAAAGCATGTCGGTTTGGCTTGCTACCCAGCCAGGAAGCATGGCGCGGCGTCCTTCCGAGTTAGTTGTCCACATGTCGATGTGCGGCAGGATTTCGCACTCAGTTATTCCTGCTTTGCCATACGGAGTTTCTGGATCTGGATGAATCACAGGCGTGCCAGGAACCAGCACAAGCCACATGCCTTTACCGTTCCAGCCTTTTCGTGCAACCTTCTGGCCAGCCTTGAGCGATTCAATCGCTTGGCCAAACGTCATGCCTTCGCACGGGCGGTAAGCGCGGTCAAAAACATCAGCAGGCGACCAGCTCACATAACCGGCGTAATGGTCAGTGTTACCTTTGCCGCCATCCACGTATTCGACAAGGTAGCCCTCGTCCGCACCGTTCTCATCGGCTGGCAAAGTCCAGCCACGGAAGTCGTTGTAATCCTGCCGTGTCATCGGCTTGGCATTGATCAGTTTGGTTCCGATATGGCGTTTCATCAGTCTGTCCCCCCAGCGTTGGCGATCGTCTCCTCGAACATGTCAATGGTCGCCCCAGCTCCAGCCAACTCGATGGACGTGCCACCAGTCAGCAAGCTCACTAGGTCATCCTGGCCAGCCACCTCGATGTCGAATCGCGTCTGGGCGGCGTACTTGATCGCCTGCGCCTGGTTGCTGGCGCGGATCAGGCGGTGCTTGTTGGTCTCCACATCAGTGACCAGGTAAATGCGTGTGCTCATGGGTTTCACTCCGTTAAATTTTCAATGGTTACAAAGGCCTGAATCTGCACTTTTGCATCCTCAGCACCTTTGCACACTTTAACACAATAACCCACATCTTCGAGGTATTTGATCCAGTCCTTTTGCTCCGCGCTCACGCTCCCGCCCTTCGTGCGCTTCATCTCCACCCACAGCTTCCAGGCAGGGATGCACAGATCAGGCACACCACTGCTCACGCCTTCGGCCTTCAAGCGGCCAGCGGTGGCAGGGCTGCGATGGCCCCCATTTGGGATAGCAAAGATTCGCACCCCTTTGTACGTCTGGCGAAACCAGCGCACCAGCTCGCGCTGCTCTTCATGTTCGGTCGGGATTCGGTCGGCGGTCAAAACGGCACCTCACGTTCCCATTTCGGGCACTCGCCCACCATGTCGGTGAACTCCTTGGGCGGCTTCATGAAGAACTCCACACAAAGCCCATCCGTGCCGTAATGCTCACAGGTGTGACAGCAGCGTGGCGGCCCAGCGCGATCCCATTCGCGCCACTGGACCAAGAACTCGGGTTCGGCGTGTCTGCTCATTTCAGCCCCTTCTGCATTGCCTTCACCCAGCACCGGGCGCAGTGCCACTTCGCACGCAGCTCAATCCCGCCCCTCGGCTCCTTGGCCAGCTTGCACAAATCACACACGCGCAGCTTCTGCGCCTTCACCAATTCGTCGATCATCATTCCCAGCTCCGTTTCATCACTCTGTAAAATTTTCCGTCCTTGCGGTACTCGATCAGCTTCGGCGGCGTGGCGTTGTTCATGTTCTGCACCATCTCCACCATCGTCTGCACATTCAGGCCACCAGGCACAATGCTGGCGCTGTTCGCAATACTCAGCAGCAGGCCCATCGCCTTCTGGCCAGCATATCCTTCGTGCATGATCGGCAAGTATTCAGTGATCGGCGCATCACTCAGCCCACCGTAATACGTCACCGCCAGCATCTCGATGCCAGAGGCCTTGCTGATGTGCTTGCGCCACCCCCAACTGCTCACCTCCAGCTCTTTGCCTTCCAGACCCATGATGTCGTCATTGCGCAGCACCATCGCCTTCTTGACCGGCTCGGGGAACTGCTCACCGCACGACGGGCAGGTCATCACCGAGATGTGCACCAGCTCCCCACAGTGGTCGCACACCTTCACGGGCGCTTCACCCTCACCGTCTCCGCTTGCCTTCTTCGGAGGCTGCACATTGGTGATCGGGCCATGGGTCTCCACCACTCCAGCAAAGTCCAGCACCAGGCAGTGATCGGTGTGGCTCTTGACCCTCATGCCACGGCCAGCCATCTGCACATAAAGGCTCGCGCTCATGGTCGGGCGCAGCATGGCCACCAGGTCGATGTCGGGATAGTCAAACCCAGTCGTCAGCACGTTGGCGTTCGTCAGCGCACGCAAGCGCCCAGCCTTGAAGTCGGTCAGGATGCGCTCGCGCTCCTTTTTCGGCGTGTCTCCGGTCACACACTCAGCCAGCACCCCCTGCTGGCGCAGGGCTTCGGCCACGTGCTGCGCGTGCTGCACACCAGCACAAAAGAACAGCCACGCCTTGCGCTCACCGGCCAGGGCCACCACCTCGCGCACCACGGCCTGATTCTTGTCGTCCGTGTCCACAGCAGCTTGCAGCTCAGATTCAATGAACTCGCCCCCGCGCTTCTTCACACCAGTCACATCCAGCTTGGCCTTGGTGATCTTCGATCTCAGCGTGGACAGATACCCCTTGAATACCAGCTCCTCGATGCTGACGGGCGTCAGCAGGTCATCGAACATGGCAGGCTTGTCGGTTATCAGGCCATGCCCCAAGCGGTACGGCGTGGCCGTGAGCCCAATCACGCGCAGGCTCGGGTTGATCGCTTTCAACTCGGCCAGCAGTTTGCGATAACCGCCCTCGTCCTTGTGGTTGACCAGATGGCACTCGTCAATGATCACCAGGTCAATGTGTCCCAGCTCTTTGGCCTTGGTGCGCACCGACTGAATGCCAGCAAAAGTGATCGGCTCTCCCAAGTCCTTGCGGCCAATGCTCGCGCTGTAGATCCCCATCGGCGCACCAGGCCAGTGCTGGCGCATTTTCTCAGCGTTCTGCTCGATCAGCTCCTTGACATGGGTCAGCATCAAGACACGGGTCTCGGGCCAGTTCTGCAAGGCATCCTTGCACAGCGCCGCCACAATGTGCGACTTGCCAGATCCAGTCGGCAGCACCAGGCAGGGATTGCCACGGCCACCGGCCTCGAACCACGCATACAGCTGGTCAATCGTGCGTTGTTGGTACTCTCTCAGCATTAGGCCACCACCCTCGCACCCCAGGTCTTGCGCATGTCAGCAATCACAGGATCGCCACTCGCGCAGGCACTGGCATTGGACAGCAGCTCACGCGAACTGAACACGCCCTCGATCTCAGGATCGCCATTGGCCACAGTCGTGCCATTGATCTCGTACACAGCGGTGAGTTCGTCCGGCCCGTCCTTGCGCTTCCACGGCACCAGATCAGGGTGCAGGACATGGCCATCGCAGCCGGTGCGTTGAGAATCCAGCGGGATAACGTCGTCCCACTTGGCGCAGTGCCAGGTCGAGTCCGACAACGGCGTGGCCATGGCGCAGGTTCGGCAGTTCACCTCCTTGGTTGTCTTGGTATAGGCGCAGAACTGCGACGCATCACAGAACTTGCACTGATACCAGCTCGCAGGGTCAGCACTGATCGGCTCGGGCATCCGGTCAGTCAGGGCAATGCGCTGGCCTCGCTCAATCGCAGGCAGCGCCACATCCTTGTCGAACTTCACACGCTCGGTGTGGATTCGGTCATCATCCTTGCAGACGGCCAGGTAGAGCGCACGATCCAAACCAGTCCCGGCCATGTAGACCTGCATCTGCACAAAATGCTCGGGCTTTGACTTCTCCACGCCATCCTTCACCAGCGCGTCGAATGACTTCTTGCTGTGCGTCTTGAACTCGGCCACGTGCTTGGTCTTTGGAGCATCAGGCACGCCAGCATCAATGATCGCGTCCAGGCTCCCAGACACATGGCTGCCAAAGTCCACACGGTGCTGGCTCGACACCTTGCGCACATCCATGCCGATCGCACGCAAGTCGCTGATGATCGTGGCCTCCTCATTCTGGCCACGGCGGAACAATCGCAAGATGCGGCCAGGGAACTCAGGCAGCACAGCCCAGCGGAACGACAACCACAGCCAACGGTCGCAGGCATGGCCCAGGCCACTGGCCCCCATGTGAGGCCTCGGCAGCTCCTTCTTGGCCTCATGCGCCTTGTCAATCAAGGCTTGGATGGTATGCTCTGACTCGGGAATCTTCATGTTGTTCTCCTTCAAGTGAGTTGCCCCGGCCATCAAAAGCCGGGGCGTTTTTTTGCTTACTTCTTGGCCCAAGGCGGTGCGGCCTTCGCGGTCGCAGCCTGAGTAGCCTCCGCCTGCTTCACAAAGGGCGGCACACCAGCAGCAGCTGGAGCAGCACTTCCAGACACAGACTTGAATGCCTTCACCTCATTGCCAGCGCCATACTGCTCGTCTTGCTTCACCTCCAGCTTGATCGACAGATTGCCACCAATCAACTGGTCGGTGTCCGTGACCTTGGCCAAGCCAATCGCACGCATGATGTCGCCCAGCTGTTGCCGGCCGATCTCCTCAGCCTTCTGGTTCGGGTTTTTGATGTTCAGATTGCCAAACACCACACGGCCCTGGTGGGTCGGGCCCGTCACGTCGTAACGCAGCTTGATGTACTGGCCATTGCCAGCCTTGGTCGCTTTCAGCTCGGCCTGCGTGATCGTCACGGTGTACCAGCCAGCAGGCAGCGGCTCAAAGTTTCCAGTGTTGCCCTGGGGCAGTTCGTTGACGTCGAAAGATTCAGAAAGAAAAGCCATGATGAATTACTCCTTGGGGATGATTTTGAAAGAAGGGCGGCCAGGCTTGGCCGTAATAGCACCAGCCAACGGCCCGGTGATCGTTGCGTCGGCAGCTTTCCAAGCCGACATGTTCAGTTCAGGCTTCCAGCGGAACAGCTTGGCCAAGTGGTCGCTCAGACCAAACTCGGCGGCCAGCTCCTGCACCTTGTCGCCATCGACCTTGCGATCAATGCGGCCAGAGATCTTGACCACAAAGCCATCGGGCTCCGCAGTCTCAGTTCCTTCAAAGTTCTCGGCCATGGCCAGGATCTTCACGATCTGATCCTCCACCTTGCGGCGCTCGGTCGTGGCCTTCTCCTCATCGGCCTTGAACTGCACCCACTGGCGCGACAGATCTTTCAGGTCGGGCTGCATCATGCTTTCCCACCGATCTTGGCAATGATCGCGCCCAGGTCTGGGGCTTCCCAGCCGGACAGCTTGCCCGAGCGATCCTTGGCCAGCCACAGGCCATCCGAGTCGCACATCAAGGCGCGTTGCGTCACACCCTCAGCATCGCGCTCAACACGCAGCGCCAGCACCTCATCAAAGAAGTACGGCAGGGCTTGGCCGGTCTTGTTCCCAGGCATCGATGGCGAATACAGCACACGGCCCATCTCGTCCTGCGTTTTCTCCAGCTTGGCGCTCATGTACACATGCTTGCCAGGCAGGTCACGGAATGCGCGAATGATGTCGGCCATCTGCTCCTGCATCGCACCATAAGCGGCCCGAGGATCTTTGTTCGCCTTCTTCTCAGTGTTCAAGCACACCTCAGCGATCTCGCTGATCGAGTCCAGGGCCACAGACTGGAACCCGGTTGCTTCTTCGCTGCTTGTCAGCCAGGAATAAGCCTCGCGCAGATCGTCCATGCTCGCAATCTCAATGTAGGGCAGATCCGCATCCTGAATGGACAACAAACCACCCTCAGCTGACAGCACGATCACATTCGGCAAAGTCTTGACCAAAGTGGTCTTACCTGCACCGGCTTGGCCGTACACCAGCAACTTCACTCCATTGGCAGACAAACTGCCTGTTGACTTTAAATTGATAGCCATGTGGCTCTCCTTTTTTTTGCACCTCCGTCTGGGAATCAGTTCGAGGTGTGGCTAGACTTTAACACAATTTCAAGCTATCATGTCAACATATTTTTTCAATAAAGGTGGAAAACATGAAAACACAGGAAGCAATTGACCACTACGGCAGTCTCCGCAAGCTGGCTGAAGCCTTGGACGTTTGGCCCCAAGTGATTTACCAGTGGGGTGAAACTCCGCCAATGGGAAGGCAATATGAACTGGAAGTTAAAACTGAGGGATTGTTGAAGGCAGATAAACAGGCGGTGACGCATGGCTAATCTGCAAAACATCCTTGGTGGCCCTTGGGCACCATCATCAGAAAAGCGGGTTGCACCGCCAGAAGAACAACTAATCAATGCCATTCAAGCAGCTGGACTAGAACCACCAGATCATGTGGTGCTTGATGGAAAGTTGCATAGGTTTAAATCTGGAACAAAGGGTAGCGCCAAGACTGGTGACAAATCTGGCTGGTATGTGGTTTTTGGAGATGGCATCCCAGCTGGTAGGTTTGGGTGCTGGCGCATGGGATTCGAGTCTCCGTGGCGAGCTGATGTTGGCAGGCAGTTTTCACCAGCAGAGGAAATGGCGCACGTTAGGCGCATGGCCGAGGCCAAGGCACTGCGAGATGCGGCTCTGGAGAAGCAGCACGAAGTAGCAGAAACTACAGTGGCAACGATCTGGAGTCAGGCATCTCTGGCTAATGCAGAACATCCATATCTCAAACGCAAAGGAGTTCAGCCTCACGGTGCACGAATCACAGGTGATGGCAGGCTGATGCTGCCACTTTTCGGTCATGAAGGAAACTTGTGCTCATTGCAATACATCGATAACGAAGGAGGGAAGCTCTATCATCCAGGGGCAGAGGCAGGTGGCAAATTCTGGATGGTTGGAACGATTGACGAACCAGGAACGCTATATGTAGCCGAAGGATTCGCAACTGCAGCCACCATCCATGAGACTACTGGACGGCCATGCGTAGTGGCATACAGCGCCAGCAGTATTGTCCCTGTTACGGCCAGTTTGCGAGAGATGTATGGAAACGGACAGGGAATCGTCATTGTGGCCGACCACGACAAACATGGCGTTGGCCAGAAGTATGCCGACCAAGCCAGTGCAAAGTATGGCGTGCGCGTGGTGATGCCTCCAATCGAAGGCATGGATGCAAATGATTATGCTCAGGCAGGCCATGATCTAACAAGCCTTCTGGTGCAGCAGACAGGCACCGCAGTGATTGACAAGCTCAAAGTCGTATTCGGTGACCAGCTTGGAGACAATTATGAGGCACCAGACGAGCTTGTCGAAGGCCTCATGACCATTGGAAGCTCGGTGGTGGTCTACGGTGACAGCAACTCAGGAAAGACATTCTGGGCGCTCTCGGTGGCCACGGCCATCGCAACCGGCACCGACTGCTACGGCAGAAAGACCGATGCAGGCTTGGTGATCTATCTGGCCAGCGAAGCCCCTGCCAGCATTCGGTCACGCATGCAGGCCATCAAGAAGTACCACGGCTGCGACCTTGAGAACTTGGCAATGGTGCCAGTCCCGATGAACTTCTACAACGGTGACCAAGATGCACACGATGTGATTGAGCTGGTCAGAGCTATCGAGCAAATCAAAGGCAGACCAGTACGCCTGATCATCGGTGACACACTGGCCAGAATGAGCGCAGGAGCCAACGAAAACAGCGGTGAGGACATGGGGCCAGTCATGGCCAGATTCGATCAGGTTGCCACCGCCACAGGCGCAGCCCTGATGATCATCCACCACAATGGCAAAGACGCAGCCAAAGGCGCACGTGGCTGGTCAGGCATCCGAGCACACATTGACACCGAGATCGAAGTCACAGAAAAAGACGGCACTCGATCTGTCACCGTCACTAAGCAGCGAGAACTTCCCAGCAAAGGAGACACAATTTACTTCAAGCTGGAGATCATTGAGATGGGTACAACCAAGTTTGGAGGCACTGCAACCACTTGCGTGGCCATCCCAGACGATGATGCAGCAACTACAAAACCACACAAAAAACCAACAAAGCATGACGAGAACAATCGAACTGTTGAGCGTGCATGGTGGTCTTCTGGCGCAGAAGAACGCGATGGTTTACCCTATGTAAGTAGGTCTGCACTGCGTGATCTGCTTGTCAAAGATGGCATGTCAGAACGCACTGCAAAGAACAAAACAGAGGCAAGCAGACCTGACGGAATCATCGCTCAAATGCTTAATGCAGGAACGATTGAGCCGCTTGAACATGGTTGGATTTTTATCAACGAGGCCCAAGTTAGTGCCATGATGATGCAGAAAAATGGAGAAAAGAAACGCCCCTAAACGCCCCTGACTGCCCCTAGGGGTTTTTAGGGATTAGGGGCAAAAGCCAGTTAAATCGCCCCGACCCGCCCCTAAAACGTATACGTTAGGGGCAGTAGGGGCAACTGGATGCGGAAAATTCGGGGAAAGTTATCTACAAGAAAGTTAGGAAACACTCACATGAACACACAAATGCAAAAAGAACTTGAGCGACTGGAATTCTCAGTGGCTGGCGGTGATCTGGAAATGATCAATAAAGCCATGACTGATTTCAGATTGGCCATGAAGTCTGAAGGAACTAACGTCAACGAAATGCTAGCAGGGCGTGAAACCAGATATGGCAGCTTTGAAGGACATGCCGAGATCAGCCAGGCGCTCAAGCTCACCATGCAAGATCGGGCCAAGTGGCCAATGCTGGATGACGACCAGCGCGAAGCCCTTGAAATGATCGCCCACAAAATCGCACGAATTTTGAACGGCGATCCAAACTATGCAGACAACTGGATCGATATCGCAGGCTACGCCACCTTGGTGGCAAACCGATTGGAAAAAGAGGACAATGCATCATGACCACAAAAACCCACAAAGCAAAAGCTCTAGCCAAGCGAACCAAGCCAGGCAGTGAAGACCGAGCCGTGATTGCTGACATGGTGCTTGAAGGGATGCGCAGCGGTCTGAGTGCATTCAAAGCCTGTCAAGCAGCTGGTGTTCCTCAAAGCACTTTCTCACGCTGGGTTGACGATGATGCTACCCTTGCGGAGAATTACGCGCGCGCGAGGGAAGACCTGATCGAACGCATGGCCACAGAGATCATGGAGATCAGCGATCAAGACGTTGGTGTGGCCGTGGATGGCAAGAAAGACTGGGCGGCAGTGCAAAAACACAGACTACAGGTTGACACACGCAAATGGCTGCTGTCCAAGCTAGCCCCAAAGAAGTTTGGCGACAAGATCGAAGTGTCTGGCGATCCGGCCAATCCCCTGGTGCAACGCATTGAGCGCGTGGTCGTCAAGGCATGACCGTTCTGCAACTTCCAACCCCTGAGTGGGCGCTGCCACTTCTGGATGCCAGCCGATACAAAGGCGCATGGGGTGGCCGAGGCTCTGGCAAATCACACATGTTTGCCGAGCTGATGATCGAGGCCCACATCATGGATCAGAAGCGCAGAAGCGTCTGCGTGCGTGAAATCCAGAAGTCGCTCAATCAGTCGGTCAAGCGCCTGCTGGAGACCAAGATCGAGCAAATGAACGCTGGCGCGTACTTCGAGGTGCAGGAAGCCGTGATCAAGTCCAAGAAGGGCGATGGCATGATCATCTTCCAAGGCATGCAAAACCACACAGCCGACTCGATCAAGTCGCTGGAAGGCTACGACTGCGCTTGGGTGGAGGAGGCTCAATCCCTGAGCCAGACCAGCCTTGACCTGCTGCGGCCAACCATCCGCAAGCCCGAGTCCGAGCTGTGGTTTACCTGGAACCCGCGCCAGCAATCCGACCCGGTGGATCATCTGCTCCGTGGCCCAACGCCACCCAAGGACGCCAACGTCCTGAAGGTCAACTTCACCGACAACCCGTGGTTTCCAGACGTCCTGCGCGATGAAATGGAATACGACAAGCGCAGAGACCCAGACAAATACCAGCACGTTTGGATGGGCGGCTACCTCACCAACAGCAACACCCGTGTGTTCAAAAACTGGAAGGTCGAAGAGTTTGAGGCACCGAAAGACGCCATCCACCGACTCGGTGCAGACTGGGGCTTTGCAGTCGACCCGACCACCCTGGTGCGCTGCCACATCATTGGCCGCACCCTCTACATCGACTACGAAGCCTACATGGTCGGCTGCGAGATCGTGAACACCCCAGAGCTGTTCATGACCGTTCCAGAGGCAGAAAAGTGGCCAATCGTGGCCGACTCCGCCAGGCCAGAGACCATCAGCCACATGAAGAAGAACGGCTTCCCCAAGATCATGACAGCCGTCAAAGGCCCACGATCAGTGGAAGAGGGCATCGAGTTTTTGAAGAACTATGACATCGTGGTGCACCCCCGCTGCATCCACACCATTGACGAGCTCACCCTCTACAGCTACAAGCAAGACCCCCTGACCGGCAAGATCCTGCCCGTGCTGGAGGACAAGAAAAACCACGTAATCGACGCCCTGCGCTACGCCTGCGAAGCCGTCCGCCGAGCCGGTGCATCCAAACCCGCGATCTTCACCCCTTTGCCAAATGTGAAGAAGTGGTGAGACAATCGCACAAATTGAGGAAATCCCCATGGCCAGAATGAGCAACGACCAACGACTCGCCAACCTTCACGCAGAAGCCCTGGCGCAGTTTGACGACGTACAAACAGCCCTCCGCGACGAGCGCTTGCAATGCCTCCAAGACCGGCGCTTCTACTCCCTGGCAGGCAGCCAGTGGGAAGGCCCACTCTGGGACTTGTACGAGAACAAGCCCAAGTTTGAGGTCAACAAGATCATGCTCTCGGTGATTCGCATCATCAACGAGTACCGCAACAACCGCATCACGGTGGACTACGTCTCCAAGGATGGCCAGGAAAACGACAAGCTGGCCGAGGTCTGCGACGGTCTCTATCGTGCAGACGAGCAGGCATCCGTCGCGGATGAGGCCTACGACAATGCCTTCGAGGAAGCAGTCGGCGGCGGCATCGGCGCATGGCGTTTGCGCACAGTCTACGAAGACGAGGAGAACGACGAAGACGACCGCCAGCGCATCAGAATCGAGCCCATCTTCGACGCTGACAGCTCGGTTTTCTTTGACCTTGGGGCAAAACGCCAGGACAAGTCCGACGCAAAGTATTGCTACGTCGTCACCAGCATGACCCGCCAGGCATACAAAGAAACTTGGGGCGATGACCCGACCGACTGGCCAAAGATCATCCACCAGTACGAATTCGACTGGTGCACACCCGATGTGGTCTATGTGGCCGAGTACTACAAGGTCGAGGAAAAGACCGAGACCATCCGCATCTTCCAGACCATCACAGGCGAGGAAGAACGCTACACCAAATCCGACTTCGACAATGACGAAACTCTTGAGGAAACTCTGGCAGCCATCGGCACAGTAGAAGTGCGCCAGCGCAAGATCAAGACCAAGCGCGTTCGCAAATACATCATGTCTGGCGGCAAAGTGCTGGAGGATGCAGGCTACATCGCAGGCAAATGCATCCCGATCGTGGTCGTGTACGGCAAGCGCTGGTTCGTCGACAACATCGAGCGTTGCATGGGCCACGTGCGCCTGGCCAAAGATGCCCAGCGCCTCAAGAACATGCAGCTGTCCAAGCTGGGCGAGATCTCAGCCCTGTCCTCGGTCGAGAAGCCGATCCTGACCCCAGAGCAGGTTGCAGGCCACCAGGTCATGTGGTCCGAGGACAACCTCAAGGACTACCCGTATCTGCTCATCAACCCGATCACCGACCAGAACGGCAACCAGGCCGTCTCGGGCCCAGTCGCCTACACCCGCGCCCCCAACATCCCACCGGCCATGGCCGCGCTCTTGCAGATCACAGAAACCGACATGCAAGACATCTTGGGCAATCCCCAAGGCGCAGACAAAATGGTCAGCGGCATGTCAGGCAAAGCAGTGGAGATGATCCAGACTCGCGTCGACATGCAGGCCTTCATCTACATGAGCAATTTCGCCAAGGGCATGAAGCGCTGCGGCGAGATCTGGCTCTCCATGGCCAAAGAGGTCTACATCGAGGACAAGCGCAAGATGAAGACCATCGCCCCCACAGGCGAGGCCGGTATGGTCGAACTCATGCAGCCATCCATCGACCAAGATACCGGCGAAGTCGTCATGGAAAACGACCTCAGCTCCGCCACCTTTGACGTCGTGGCCGAGGTCGGCCCATCCAGCACCAGCAAGCGCGAGGCCACAGTCCGCGCCCTGACCGGCATGCTCCAGATCACAGCAGATCCAGAGACCCAGCAGGTGATCACCGCCATGGCCATGATGAACATGGAGGGCGAGGGCATCAGCGACGCCAATGCCTACTTCCGCAAGAAGCTCCTGCGCATGGGCGTGGTCAAACCCACAGATGCCGAGGCCGAAGAACTCATGGCCGAGATGCAAGGCCAGCCGCAAGACCCCAATGCGATGTACCTGCAAGCCGCAGCCGAGGAAGCCACAGCCAAAGCAGCTCAGGCACGAGCCAATACAGTGAAAACTGTGGCAGATGCTGAACTTAGCCGAGCCAAGACGGTCGAAACATTGAGTAATGTCGATATGGACTCACAAGATCATGCTCTAAAAATGATGTCTGATCTGATCCCACCAGGTCAAATGGAGCCGACACCAGGCACCACAGTGATTGTCGAGCCAGGAGCCTGATAAATGGCCGAGCCAAGCATCAAAGACATTGCTTATCGCACAGCGGCCAGCGTGTTTGGTGGCCCAGTTGATCTGGCCACAATGGTCATGCGGCCATTTGGTTACAAGACACCAGAGACGCAAGTTGTTGGTGGCAGCGAGTGGATCGGCAAGAAAATGGAAGATGTTGGCTTGGTCAGTACAGCTCGCGCACCACTGACTGAGTTCATTGCTTCTGTTGCCGTTCCAACGCCAGGCGGCATTGCCAAAGGTGCAGCTATGGCCGCGCCAGCCATTGGCGGCATGTTTATTGGAAAAGGTGCAAGAACATGGGATGCACTGGCCGCTCAAAAAGCCAAGATTATGGCCGACATGAACATCGATCCACGTACCATTTGGAAAGAAACTGGAACGTGGAAAGGGCCAGATGGAAAGTGGCGGCAGGAGATTAGCGACGAAAAGTCCTTCTATCGTGGAAGTAAAGCAGCTGGCAGCAGTTATGCAGAAGATGTGCATTTGCACCCTGAACTGTATAAAGCATATCCAGCAGCAGGAGCGAGTCGTGTAACAGAATCACCGCATCAAGGTGGATCATTTAACCCTGCATCACGACAAATAACTGTTGGCCCAATGGATGCAAATTCGACAATGTTGCATGAGCAACAGCATCAAATTCAAGGTTTGGAAGGATTCGCTCAAGGAGGAAATCCAACTACAGCTACCGGAGCAGGTTTACAAAGTAAAGAACAACAACTTGAATTTGCAAAACGAAGTTATGAAGAATCAAAAGGATTAACTGGAAAAATGTCAGATGACCAATTGTTATTTGAATTAACTGGTCAAGGAAATCCAAATACAGTTGCAAAATCTTGGGATGAATTAACTGATAGAGAAAAATTAAATTGGCTTCAATCTGGACGAGATAGAGCATATCGTCGGTTGGCTGGTGAAGCAGAAGCACGAGCTACAGAAGCTCGCATGAAGATGACACCAGAGCAGCGTAGAGCCATGTTTCCTGAAGAATCCTACGATGTGCCATTGAATGAATTGATAATTCGTGGTGTAAGTGATTGAAATAAGCTGTAAAAAGCGCGAGAATGTGATAAACGGCATCCACCCAGCCGTTCTAATGGGTGAGTTTGATGGGGTCAGAAGATGAACACAAAGGCAGTATCAGGAGAAGAAAACCAAGACGATGACACCATTGTTGTTGAGGAAGAAGGTCAAGACACTGAGCAAACCACCGATGAGCACAAATCCATCGATGACCAGGGCGAAGACCAAGACACCGAAAGCAACGAAGGCGACAGCGACGAGGTGATCGTATCCATTGGTGAGGAAGCGCCACCTCCCGAAGAACAGACTCACGCGCCTGAATGGGTACGCGAGCTGCGTAAGACGAACAGAGAATTGCAACGGCAAAACCGTGAACTGCAAGGCAAGCTGCAAAGCACCGCACAGACTGAGACCAAGCCGGTCGTGCTGGGCAAAAAGCCAAGCCTTGAAGAACATGACTATGACGCTGACAAATTCGAGGCAGCACTGGCCGATTGGTTTGAGCGCAAGCGAAAAGCCGATGAAGCCCAAGCCGCGCAAGAAGCTGAAGTTATGAATCAGCAAAAAGCATGGCAAGCCAAACTGGATGGCTATGGCAAGGCGAAAGCCGAGCTAAGAGTCAAAGATTTTGAAGACGCTGAGGCCGTGGCCCAAGAGTTGTTCAACATCACCCAGCAAGGCGTAGTGCTCCAAGGTGCAGATAATCCTGCGCTCGTCATCTACGCGCTCGGAAAGAATCCAAAGAAGGCCAAAGAGCTGTCCGACATTAAAGACCCTGTAAAGTTTGCCTTCGCGGTAGCGAAACTGGAGAAAGAATTGAAAGTTACAAACCGTAAGGCAGCCCCGCCACCCGAGAGAATCGTGTCCGGAACCGGCCGAGTCTCTGGGGCGGTGGACTCAACCCTCGAACGGCTGCGCGAAGAAGCTGCCCGTACTGGCAACATGACCAAGGTCGTGCAGTACAAGGCGCAAAAGCGTGCAGCATCATCCAAATGATTTTTTAAGGAAATACCATGTCCAATAGTTTCTCGAAAGAAGAGCGCGTTGCCTTTGAAGACCTCCTCGAAGGCTTCCAGGACGCGCTGGTCCTGTCCCGTCACGTCGCTGTGTACAACACAGATCAGACCATGATGGAACGCGCTAACAACACCATCTGGCGCCCACAGCCCTACATCGCTCAGTCGATCAACAGCACACCCGGTAACAGCATCGCTGGCCAATACCAGGGCATGACTCAGTTGGCCGTCCCAGCGACTCTGGGCTACAGCCAGACAGTGCCATGGGAAATGACCGCCCTCGAACTGCGTGACGCTTTGCAAGAAGGCCGTCTGGGTGAGAGCGCCAAGCAAAAGCTGGCCTCCGACATCAACGTGGCCATCATGGGCTCTGCCGCTAACCTTGGCTCTTTGGTTGTGCCAATCGGTGCTGCTGCTGGCGATTACGATGACGTCTCCCTGTGCGACACCATCATGAACGAACAAGGCGTGCCAGATTACGACCGTTTCATGGCCCTGTCCAGCCGCGACTACAACGGCTTGGCCGGTAACCTGGTCGGCACTGCTCGCAGCTTCGGCAACCAGAAGTCCGACAAAGCCTACGAGCGCAGCTACGTCGGCATGGTCGCTGGCTTCGACACCTACAAGATGGACTACGCAAACCGCCTGGCAGCCGCCGCTGGCACAAGCAAGACCATCGACACCAACGGTGCAGGCAGCCAAGCGAACTACGCACCTCAAGCCACATCCACAGCAGTGGGCGGCCAGATCAACGTAGACAACCGCTTCCAGACCGTGACGATTAACAGCACCACTGGCGTTGCAGCTGGTGACGCCTTCACGATCGCCGAGGTCTACGCCGTGCACCACATCACCAAGCAGAGCACTGGTCAACTCAAGACCTTCCGTGTTGTGTCTGTTGATTCCGGCACTACTATGACCATCACGCCTCCAATCATCGGCGCTCAAGGCTCTGCCACAGACGCTCAGTTGCAGTACAAGAACGTGGAAGTTGCCATCGCAGCCGATGCAGCCGCCATCACCTTCTTGAACGTCAACGCAGCTTCGGTGAACGTGTTCTGGCAGCGTGACTCCTTGGAGATCTTGCCTGGCCGTTACGCAGTGCCCTCTGACGCTGGCGTCGCAGTGATGCGTGCAAGCACAGACCAAGGCATCGAGCTGGTCTTGCAAAAGTGGTACGACATCAACAGCATGACCATCAAGTACCGTATGGACACCCTGTTCGGTGTGGTCAACAAGAACCCCGAGATGTCAGGCATCTTGTTGTTCAACCAGTAATCTGGCCAAAAAACTGGGGGGCTTCGGCCCCCCTTTTTGCAATAGGAGAACCCCATGCCATTGACCAAAGGTTATTCGAGCAAGTCCATCGGCAAGAACATCAAGATGGAAAAGAAGTCAGGCAAGCCAATGAAGCAAGCCGTGGCCATTGCTCTCAGCACAGCCGAGAAAGCAGCCAAGGCAGCAGGCAAACCCAGCAAAGCACCCAAGAGGGCCATGAAATGAAGCCCGGTCTCTACGCCAACATCAACGCCAAGCGCGCACGCATTGAGGCAGGCAGCAAAGAAAAGATGCGCAAGCCAGGTGCCAAAGGCGCACCCACAGCCGCAGACTTCAAAGCAGCAGCCAAGACCGCCAAGCCCATGAAAAAGAAGGCCAAGTGATGCAGGAACGAATCCTCACCCCCAAATACGCCAAGAACAAAAAGCCGGTGAAGGTGCGCAAGCCCTCCAAGCCCATCGACGGCATCAACCACCGCCTGCTGCGCGAGCAAGCCGATGCAGCAGCCCAGGCAGAAGCCAAGGCAGCAGCTGAGGTCGTGGAAGTCGTGGATACAGCACGAGAAGACGACGCAGCCCCCACCCGTGAAGAGCTGGAGGCCAAGGCCAAAGAACTCGGCATTCGCTTTGACGGTCGCACTGGGGACAAAAAACTGGGACAATTGATCCAGGACAGACTGTCCGCGCCAACTGGAGAATGACAATGGGATGGACCAAGCGCCAATTTATCGAGCAGGCCTTCGACGAGATCGGGCTGGCCTCCTACGCCTTTGATCTCACACCAGAGCAAATGCAATCCGCCCTCCGGCGCTTGGACACCATGATGGCCGCATGGAACGCCCTCGGAATCCGCCTCGGCTACCCTCTGCCATCCAGCCCACAGGACAGCGATCTCGACGAGCAGACCAACGTGCCCGACAGCTCAAACGAGGCCATCTACACCAACTTGGCGATCAAGCTGGGCCCGTCCTACGGCAAGCAGGTCATGCCCGACACCAAGGCCACGGCCAAAGAGTCGTACAACACGCTCCTGTCACGCGCAGCCATGCCAGTGCAGCAACAACTGCCCAGCACCATGCCAGCCGGTGCAGGAAACAAGCCCTGGCGCGTCTACGACAACCCCTTCATCCGTCCGCCCGTCGATCCAGTCCTGGCCGGTGGCGATGGCCCCATCGAATTCAACTGAGGAACCACCAACATGCCAACCATCAACCAACTCTCAGGCCTCAGCCAGCTTTCTGGTGGCGATCTCCTGCCGGTCTACGTCTCCAACAATGGCGACGCACGCAAGGTCTCGATCTCCCAGCTCCTGCAATACTTCCAACAGACGTTTGCCGCCCCCACAATGGCGACGAGCATCTTCACCCCTGGAACTGGATTCAACGTGGCCGTGCCCACACCAGTTGCGCAGCAGCAGTGGATGCTGATCCAACCTGCCGGAACCTTGGCAGCTGGCACAGTCACTCTGCCACTCAACACTCAGACCCCAGACGGCACTGAGGTCTTGATCACCACCACCCAGCAGATCACCGCCTTTACGCTTGCAGCCAACGGCGCAACCCAGCTTTACGGTGTGCCAGGCAACTTGGCAGCGCAAGACAATTTCCGTGTACGCTTCGTGCAAGCCACCAACAGCTGGTATCGCATCGCTTAATTTTTAGGAGAACACCATGTCCGTCGTCAATCAATTCAGTCAGCGCCTTGGATCTAACCAAGTCGTCACGCCAGCTGCGGCATCAGCAGCCCTGACCCTCAACCAGCAAGACAAAGCCGTGCGTCTGGTCAACAGTGGCGCAAACATCTGCTATGTCCGCATCGGAGGCGGCGCAGCAACTACGGCCGACATTCCAGTTCGCGCCAACAGTGAGATCATCATTCGGAAATCCACAGAAGACACACAACTGGCCTATATCTCAGCAGCTGGCACCACCTTGAACGTGGCCACAGGAGAAGGCGGCATCTAATGGCCACCAAAGACACACGCCTTGCGCGTGCTGGGGTCTCGGGCTACAACAAGCCCAAGGCCACACCCAGCCACCCAACAAAAAGCCACGTCGTCGTGGCCAAGTCGGGCGACCAAGTGAAAACCATTCGCTTCGGTCAGCAAGGCGTGTCAGGCTCGCCCAAAAAAGAAGGCGAATCCAAAGCCAGCCAAGCGCGGCGCGAATCATTCAAAGCCCGGCACGCTGACAACATTGCCAAGGGCAAACTGAGCGCAGCGTACTGGGCCAACAAGGTCAAGTGGTAAGCCATGCAAATCCCAATCCTAAACGGCATCTATGCCGACGCCACCCCAGAGTTGCGCACAGCCTACCCGGTCAACATGGTGCCAGTGCCCAAGCAGTCTGGCATCAGCAACGGCTTCCTGCGCCCTGGTGACGGCATCGTGGCCAACGGAACAGGCCCAGGCACAGACCGCGGCGGAGTCAACTGGAATGGCATCTGCTATCGGGTCATGGGCACCAAGCTCGTGACCGTGGCCAGCAACGGCACCGTGACAGTGCTGGGCGATGTCGGCGGCCCAACCAACACCCTGGTGACATTCGACTACAGCTTTGATCTGCTGGCCGTGGCATCTGGTGGACGACTGTATTTTTGGAACCAGGCAACATCCACTCTCACACAAAACACAGACCCAGACCTTGGCGTGGTACTAGACTTCTGCTGGGTCGATGGCTACTTCATGACCACCGACGGCGAGTTTTTGATCGTCACCGAGCTGACAGACCCGCTTGTCGTCAATCCCCTGAAATACGGCAGTTCAGAGGTGGACCCAGATCCAGTCGTGGCCCTTCTCAAGCTCCGAAATGAAGTCTACGCTCTCAACCGCAACACCATCGAGGTGTTCGACAACGTAGGCGGCGAGCTGTTCCCATTCGCACGCATCGACGGCGCTCAAGTCCAAAAAGGCGTGGTCGGCACACAGGCCTGCTGCGTCTACTTGGAGCGCATCGCATTTTTGGGCAGCGGAAGGAATGAAGCACCAGGCATCTATGTAGGCGCATCAGCCACCACCCAAAAACTTAGCACGCAGGAAATCGACAACCTGCTCCTAACCTACACGGAGGCGCAGCTGACCACCGTCAAGCTGGAAGCACGCAACGACAAAAACCACCAGCACCTCTACGTGCATCTACCAGACCGCACCATCGTCTATGACGCATCAGCATCCGAGGCGCTTGGCGATCAGGTCTGGTTTGCCCTCACCACCACCGTGGTCGGTTTTAGCCAGTACCGCGCACGCAATCTGGTCTGGGCCTACGACAAATGGCTGGTCGGCGATCCACAAAGCAGCTCCATCGGCTACCTGGTGCAAGACACCGGCCACCACTGGGGCCAGCAAGTCCGCTGGGAATTCGGAACCATCATTGCCTACAACGAAGGCAACGGCGCAATCTTCAACCGCCTGGAGCTGGTCAGCTTGACCGGCAGCGTAGCGCTGGGTAAAAACCCACAGATCAGCACCAGCTACAGCACAGACGGAATCGCATGGAGTCAAGACAGAAGCATCTCGGTGGGCCCCATAGGCAACACCGCCAAGCGCCTCGCATGGTTTCAGCAGGGCCACATGCGCAACTGGCGCATCCAACGCTTCCGTGGCGACAGCGACGCTCACATTTCCTTTATGCGCCTTGAGGCACAAATCGAGGCATTGGCATACTGATGGCTACCGCACCAGTTTCCCGCAGACTCAATCTGACCCGCGATCAGCTCGCGCAGTTCTTGACCGACCAGCAACAAATCCGTCAGTTTGAGTTGCTGTTCTCTGTCGTGGACGAGCTGCAAGTCATCACGGGCACCGATTTCGAGTACCAAGCAGACACGGCAGCAGCCACAGCAAACCAGGCCTTGGCATCTCTCAGCGCATTGGCGCAGGATGCGGCCGTAACCAATGCGGTACTTGAAGCAAAGGTGCAACAAGCACTCGACGCCATCCCTCGCTTGGCCCAGGCATTAGAGTTGCTTGCAGCCGGGCCAGTCATCGAAAACAACAACTCGGTGGCCACCGATTACATCGACTTCAATACCAATGCGCCTGCACCTGCAAGCAAAATTGGCCGACTGCACTGGAACGGTGGATACACGCTCAATTTGGAAATGACGCCCAACGTCAACCAGGCTATCGGCGAGTCGCAGTATTACTACATCAAGGCATCAGCAGCCATTTCCAAAGGCCAGTTGGTTATGTTCGATGGATCGGTCGGCTCATCTGGCGTGCTCAAGGGCAAACCATCCACAGGCGTGACCAATGGCCAGCTGATCATGGGCGTGGCAGCAGAAGCCATCGCGAACAACGGATTCGGCTTGGTCTCCAACTTCGGCCTGGTGCGTGGCTTCAACACCACAGGCACACCATATGGCGAGGTCTGGGCAGACGGCGACATCTTGTACTACAACCCAGCCTTTGCTGGTGGCTTGACCAAGAATTTGCCACAAGCGCCAATACCTCACATCGTTGTTGCTGCTGTCGTCAATGCGGCCACAGCAGGCTCTGGATCGGTCTTTGTCAGAGTTCAAGCCGAGCCATTGATCAGCCAACTCTCGGACGTTTACGCACCAACCCCAGTGGCTGGTGATGTTTTGATTTATGACGCGACTCAGCAGAGATGGGAAAGCAACAGGCTGACAGCCGGAACCAATGTAAGCATCACCAATGGCGATGGCTCGATCACAATCAACTCCAGCAACCCTGGAGGAACAGTCACCAGTGTTGGACTGAGCGCACCAACAGGATTCGCGGTCGCCAACTCTCCAGTGACGACAAGCGGAACGATTGCCCTCTCATTTGCCGCAGGATACTCACTGCCAACAAACGCCAGCCAAACAAACTGGGACACCGCCTTCAGTGAACGCAGGCAATGGGATGGCGGAAGCACTAGCCTTGTGCCAGCAACTGGCCGAACATCATTGGGCGCGACCACAGTCGGTTCTAACCTGTTTACGCTACCAAACCCAAGCGCTGTTACCTATACGCGAATCAACGCAGACAACAGTGTGTCAACGCTGGACGCTGCGACATTCCGTGCTGCAATTGGCGCAGGCACTGGAGACGGAACAGTCACGTCGGTGACAGGCACATCACCAGTTGCATCAACTGGTGGAGCTGCGCCAGCAATCAGTTTGGCAGCAGGTTATGGCGACACTCAAAATCCATACGCCAGCAAGACAGCCAACTACTTTTTGGCAGCGCCCAACGGCTCATCTGGTGTTCCGACTTTTCGAGCAGTCGTTGCTGCTGACATCCCAACACTCAACCAGAACACGACGGGGACGGCATCTAACGTCACTGGCACTGTTGCAATCGCCAATGGCGGAACTGGTGCAACTACGGCAGCAGCAGCGCGAACAAACTTGGGTGCTACGACTGTAGGCAGCAACCTTTTCACGCTCACCAACCCGAGTGCGATCACTTTCCCGAGATTCAATGCTGACAATACTGTCACCGCATTGACCGATTCAGGGTTTCGTACCGCTATCGGGCTTGGGACGATTGCTACCCAAAATGCAAACAATGTTGCAATAACGGGCGGCGCAATAGATGCAACACCGATTGGTGCGACCACAAGAGCAAACGGTAGTTTTTCAACGGCTGACGCCAATTTGTTCACAACTGCGTCCGGCACTACGTCTGCAATACCTTCGGGCACTGCAACAACGGTTTACACGCTGCCGAATGTTTCCGCAGGAACTTGGATTGTCACAGCAGCAGTTCCCGGGGCTGGTGATGTAGCTTTTTACAATGCGTCATCAATTGTTCACACGTCTGGAACTAGCACAAAGTCGGTGCCATTGAGTACCGCAATCGGCTTGTCTATTTCAGTAAGTGGGCTTAGTCTCCAAATTACGCAAAGCAGTGGAATTTCAATTGCCGTGACTTGGGCAATCCTTCGTTTATCTTAAGGAAAAAATCATGACCGTTTCTATCAAGGTGCTGATCCCAGCAAAGCAGGCCGAGAACAGCCAGACAACACAGTACACAGCCACCAACTGCAAGGCCATCATCGACAAATTCACCATCACCAACACCAGCGCAGGCAACGTCACGATCAGCGTCAACTTGGTGACTAGCGGCGGCAGCCCAGGAGCATCCAACTTAGTCATGGACACACGCGCCATCGCACCCGATGAGACCTATACCTGCCCCGAGCTGGTCGGTCAAGCCTTGGAGGCTGGCGGATTCATCAGCACAATTGCAAGTGCAACCACATCACTGACCATCCGCGCATCTGGCCGCGAAATCACTTAAAGGAGAACAGCATGGACAAATTCATGATGATGCCAAAGGGCTTCATGGGCCTGCCGGTCGAGGAAGAATTCATCACCGCAGCCGAGAACAAGAAGAACACCCAAGTGGTGATCGACGACTGGATGCTTGGCCCAGAAAACCCCAGCAACGAGCCCACAGCCAACAAGGTCTACTGGGTTGCGCTTGGCCAGGCCATGCAAGTGGACGAGAAAGAAGCCCGTCGTCGTCGCTGCTCCAATTGCGAGTACTACGACAACAGCACCATTACCCAGGCCAAGATGGAGCGCATCCAGCGCAACGCCTGGGACACCAATGCAGGCTTTCGAGGCTACTGCACCAAATTCGACTTCATCTGCCACGACCTGCGTGCTTGCCAAGCCTGGGAAGAGCGCGAATTCGAGATGGATTGAACAGGTCATGCAAATGTGGGACAATCGCCGCACTGAGCTGACCGAGCTGCCAGTGGCTCACCCTTCACAGGAGTGCCCCATGAGCAACGTAACAATTCAGGAAATAGAAAAGCAAGTGCCAGCAGCGCACTTGCCCATCTATCGCCTGGAGGCCGAGCTGCTCAAGCTCCCACAGGTTGACATGCCGGTCGATCACGCCTTCTGCAACGGCCTATACGCTCGCACCATGCACATTCCAGCAGGCACAGTCCTGACTGGCGCAGTGCACAAAGAAGAATCATTCTTCCTGGTTCGCAAAGGCGAGCTCATCGTCAGCACAGACAGCGGCCCACGCACCCTCGGGCCAGGCGACATGAGCATCTCCAAGATCGGCACCAAGCGTGCTGGCATTACTTTGACCGCAGTCGAAGTCACCACCTTTCACGCAAACCCAAGCAACGAGCAAGACCCGCAAGCCTTGTGGGACATGTTCACCATTCCAGCGCCAGCACCAGCCCTTGAGGTTGGCAAAACAGCGCACCTGGAGGAATCAAAATGACATTCGGACTATCAGGCGCAGCACTGGCAGGCATTGCCGTCGGTGGTGCCACACTCGTTTCTGGCTACATGCAAGGCGAAGCAGCTCAAGACGCAGCCGCAATTCAAGGCCAAGCATCACAGGCAGGCATTGAAGAACAGCGTCGCCAGTTCAACAAAGTGCAAGAGCTGCTCAAGCCTTACACAGAGGCCGGAGTCCCAGCCCTTGAAGCGCAGCAAGCCTTCTTGGGCTTGAAAGGCCCAGAGGCAGAACGTGCAGCCATCGAGCGTATCCAAGGCGGTCAAACTTTCCAAGCCTTGCAACAGCAGGGTGAAAATGCACTTCTGCAAAACGCATCTGCCACTGGTGGCCTGCGCGGCGGAAACATCCAGGGAGCACTTGCTCAGTTTCGCCCCGCCTTGCTCTCCAGCCTGATTGACCAGCAATACGGACGCCTTGGAGGTCTCACCACCCTTGGCCAAAATGCAGCAGCAGGAACTGGTGCAGCAGCACAGACCATGGGCACAAACGTAACCAACCTGCTAGGCCAACAAGGTGCAGCAGCAGCTGGAGCTGAGATCGCCCAGGGCAAAGCATTTGGCGCAATCCCTTCCGCAATTTCTGGAGGCCTCGGTTTGTTCAGCGGCCTTGGAGGTAAATTCTGATGCAACCCATCAACTACGGGGTCGAGATTCAAGATCCAACGCAGTCATTTTTGAGCGCCTTCCAAACAGGCGCAGCCATCCAGGACACCCGTCTGAAGCAAGAGCAGCAACAGCAGCAGATGGCCAATCAGAAGCTGATCCAGGAAGGCTTCACCAAACTGCGCCAGCCCGGTGCAACAGCAGCCGACTATGCAAACCTTGCGATGGTCTTGCCAGAGACGCAGGCCAAGTCCGTGCGCGAGAGCTTCAACATGCTGTCAGGCGAGCGTCAGCAAAACGCCTTGCAGCAATCTGGCCAGGTTTTTTCTGCCTTCAAATCAGGCAGGCCAGAGATCGCCATCAGCCTTCTTGATCGCCAAATCGAAGCCAAGCGCAACAGCGGCGACAATGAAGGCGCTATGTTCTTGGAGACTTGGCGCGACGTGGCCAAGGAAAACCCAAAGGCCACCGAGGATTACTTCGGCTTCACCATCTCGCAGATGCCTGGCGGTGACAAGATCATCGAAAGCGCTGTCAAACTTGGAGCTGAACGCAGGACAGAGGAATTGCAGCCATCTGTTTTGACAAAAGCACAACAAGAGGCAAAGAAAGCCACATCAGAGGCTGAGATCAAAGCCATTGAAGCGCAATTCACAGAGCGTTTGCAGCAGGCTGGATTGACAGAGAAAAACTGGAACGTCAAGAATCTGCAAAGCCAGATCAACGACCGCGCTGCAAAGCTCAATCTGGACAAACAGACCACAGCAGCAACCGTGGCCGAGAAGATGTCCAGTATTCAGAAGAATCTGAACGACATCCCATCAGACACTCGCAAGCTGATCAACGAGTCCGCAGTAACAGCGGCAACAGCAAAACAATCTGCCGACCAGTTCAACGACCTGGCAAAACGACTCGACGCATCTGGCGGTGGTTACGGTGTGTTCTCCAGCGCCTCAGACTTCTTGAAGAAGGGCGCAGGCTTCCAAGGCGGCATGACGCAACTGCGTCAGGAATACACACGTTTGCGCAACACGGCGGCCATTAAGTCCTTGCCACCAGGCCCAGCCACCGACAAAGACATTGCCATGGCCCTGAAAGGCTTTCCAAGCGACAACGCATCAGCCACTGACCTGTCGGCCTTCCTGCGCGGCATGGCCAAGCTGCAAGACGTTGACGCATCCATCAGCAATGCCAAGACAGACTGGCTTGCCCAGAACAACGGCACGCTCACACGCGCCAAAAACACATTTGTTGCTGGTGATTACTCCACCAAGCCTGGCGAGACTTTCAATGACTTTGCCCAGCGTATCGTCGGTGATGTCTCCAAACGCTACGACCCAACACAGCAGACCAGCCTGGTGAATCAGATTCCAACAGATCGAAACCCAGCACCGGCAGCAGCCCAGAACAATATCCGATCGCAAGCTGACGCAATCCTGAGCGGGGGTAAATAAATGGCAACAGCTGACGAATACGCAGCCTGGATCGTCAAGAATTCCGCCAAGCGCGGAACTCCTGAGTTCGACACCGTGGCGCAGGCCTACCAGCTTGCCAAGGGTGAAGAAAACACGGCCACGTTCCAAAGACAGAACGCACCAGCACCACAGCAGCCAGGCGTGATGGATCAGATCGTCGGCGCTGGAGAAACAGCCATGACGCTTGGAACTGGCGCAGTCGGTGGCACGCTCGGAACACTGGCCGGAACTCTCCAAGGCTTGTCCCAGCAGATCCTGTCCGGTCAGTTCGGCACGCCAGAAGCCGTGCGTGCGGTCGAGAAGGCCGCAGCCGCAGGCGCTCAAGCGCTCACCTACCAGCCACGCACCCAAGCTGGCCAAGAGCAGGTGCAAGCCGTGGGCCAAGTCCTGGCCAACGTCCTGCCGCCAGTCCTGCCCATGATTGCAGCCCCTGGCGCCCTCACCCAGGCAGCACGCAGCGCAGCCCCCATCACGCAGGCCACAGCCCAGCGTGGTGCAGCCGCAGTGCAGCAGGCAGCCAAGACAACAGGCCAAGCCATCGCCAAGCCAGTGCAAGCGGCCACCACAGCCGTGCGAGAGACCTTGGGCATGGAGACCCCAGCCGTGGCCACCACAGCCCCAGCAGCAGGCGCACGGGTCTCCGGAGGTGCAGCAGCCACACCAGAAGCCATGCGTCGCACTACGACTGCCGAAAGCCTTCCAGTGCCGGTGCAGCTCACCAAAGGCGCGGCCACCAGGGACGCCCAGCAGCTGGCTTTCGAGAAGGAACAGATCAAGAGCGATCTCGGTGGTCCTCTGCGCCAGCGTGCAGAGGAAAACAACCTGCAAGCCTTGCAGAACTTTGACGCACTGGCAGAGATGACAGACGCCCAGCTCATGGACTTGTCGTCCACTGGCGGCGCGGTAGTCAAGTCCCTGACAGATGGACTCACAGCAGCCAAGAACAAAACTCGCGCAGCCTACAAAGCAGCCGAGAACGCTGGCGAACTGGAAAACAACGTCACCCTCAGCTCGGTGGTGGACTACATCAACGAGAACATCCCAGAGGGCGACCTGGCCCCCATCCTCAAAGCAGCACAGCAGAAAGCTATTGCGATCGGCGCAGCAGTCCCAGATGCAGATGGCAGGCTCGTGGCTCAGCCCATCACATTGCGCCAGGCAGAAAGCCTGCGCCAGACCTTTCAGCGTGCAGGCTTTGAGGGCGCAGACCAGTTTCATGGAGGAAGTCTCAAACGTGCATTCGACGTTGAGACCGAAGGCTTGGGCGGAGACCTCTACAAAAAGGCCCGTCAGATCCGTCTGGACCAGGCTCGCAAGTTCGAGAACCGCGCCATCGTCGCCCGTCTCATCAAAAACCGCAAAGGCATGGAAGATCCCCAGGTCGCAGCCGACCAGGTTTTTCGCAAGTCCATCCTGAACTCGTCGCCCGAAGAGATCACATTCTTGAAGCGTGTCCTCCTGACTAGCGGCAAAGACGGCCAGCAAGCCTTCAAAGAGTTGCAAGGTGCCACCGTGCGCCACCTCAGAGACGAGGCCACCAAAGGCATGGGCATGGACTCA
>ERZ1034363.334-NODE-334-length-33577-cov-3.902627_pt1 | contig 33577 bp, 23 predicted proteins | sample MGYA00520616_ERZ1034363 | MGnify/ENA primary metagenome ERZ1034363 (study PRJEB33736, sample SAMEA104284506) | Azolla filiculoides | biome: Urban; feature: Water surface; material: Ditch water | place: Netherlands | collected 2015-10-28 | depth 0-0.1 m ... | reverse complement strand
GGACATAGATTAATTGTATTGGATCTGTTTTTATGAGGGTCAAATGTAAATATTTGTTTTTAAAATAATATGGGATTTACTATAAAGAATATACCCGTTATGTTATGAAAACGTAACGGGTATATTTTATAATAGTTAAACTAAAGAATTTATTGGTTTGTTGGTTCCTCCGCTTTATGAACTTCAACAGTTAATTCTTGTGAACCCTCTTCAATATCCATGAAAATTTCGTCTCCGGATCCAATTTTTGAAGTGATAATTTCTTCGGCGAGTGAATCTTCAACATATTTCTGAATGGCTCTTTTTAATGGTCTTGCGCCAAATTGTTTGTCAAAACCTTTCTCTGCAATAAATGCTTTTGCTTTGTCCGAAAGGCTTAATTTATAACCCAATTCAGAAACACGGGCATACAATTTTTTTAATTCGATTTCGATAATCAAATCGATATGTTTTTTTTCTAAAGCATTGAAAACAATTACATCATCAATTCTGTTAAGGAATTCGGGAGCAAAAGTTTTCTTTAAAGCGTTTTCAATAATACTTTTTGAATTATCGTCGGCTTGAGCTACTTTGGCGGCAGTTCCAAATCCAACTCCTTGTCCAAAATCTTTTAATTGTCTGGCTCCAACATTAGAAGTCATTATAATTATAGTATTTTTGAAATCAATTTTTCGTCCTAAACTATCGGTTAAATAGCCGTCATCAAGAACTTGTAGCAACATATTGAAAACATCAGGATGGGCTTTTTCAATTTCATCCAATAGTACAACACAATATGGTTTTCTTCGAACTTTCTCAGTTAATTGGCCACCTTCTTCGTAACCCACATATCCCGGAGGCGCTCCTACTAAACGGGAGATTGCAAATTTTTCCATGTATTCACTCATGTCAATTCGGATTAACGCATCCTCAGAGTCGAATAATTCTTTTGCTAATACTTTTGCCAATTGGGTTTTACCAACTCCTGTTTGACCTAAGAAAATAAATGAACCAATTGGTCGGTTTGGATCTTTTAGTCCAGCACGATTTCGTTGTATAGAACGGGCGATTTTCATTACCGCTTCTTTTTGTCCAATAACTTTACCTTCAATAAGTTCAGGAAGTCTAGCTAGTTTATTACTTTCCGTTTGGGCGATACGATTCACGGGAATTCCTGTCATCATAGAAACCACATCGGCTACATTATCTTCGGTAACTTCAATTCGGTTATTTTTAGCGTCTTCTTCCCATTGTTCCTGGGCAACAGCCAGCTCTTTTTCAATGCGTTTTTCATCATCACGAAGTCTTGCTGCTTCTTCATATTTCTGTTTTTTAACGACTACATTTTTCAATTCTCGAACATCTTCTAATTGATGTTCTAAATCTAAAATTTGTTTCGGTACTTCAATATTAGTAATATGAACACGAGAACCGGCTTCGTCTAAAGCGTCAATAGCTTTGTCTGGCAAGAAACGTTCAGACATATATCTGTCAGTTAATTTTACACAAGCTTCGATTGCTTCTGGTGAATAAGTCACGTTATGGTGATCTTCGTATTTGTTTTTAATGTTATTCAAAATGGTGATTGTTTCCGCAACAGAAGTTGGTTCGACAATTATCTTTTGAAAACGTCTTTCGAGAGCGCCATCTTTTTCTATATATTGTCTGTATTCATCCAGCGTGGTTGCGCCAATACATTGTATTTCGCCTCTTGCTAATGCAGGTTTAAACATATTTGAAGCGTCTAATGAACCCGTAGCACCACCAGCACCAACGATAGTGTGAATTTCATCAATAAAAAGAATAATATCATCATTCTTTTCTAATTCGTTCATCACGGCTTTCATGCGTTCTTCAAATTGTCCACGGTATTTTGTACCGGCGACAAGACTCGCTAAATCTAAAGTCACGACTCTTTTATTGAACAATATTCTGGATACTTTCTTTTGAATAATACGCAGTGCTAAGCCCTCGGCGATTGCTGATTTACCCACACCCGGTTCTCCTATCAAAAGTGGATTGTTCTTTTTTCGACGGCTCAAAATTTGTGAAACACGTTCGATTTCTTTTTCACGTCCAACCACAGGATCTAATTTTCCTTCTTCGGCCATTTCTGTTAAATCTCTCCCAAAATTATCAAGAACTGGTGTTTTTGATTTTTTGTTTGATTTATTAGCGGGATTATTAAAATTCCCTTCTTTTAGACTGTCATCTTGTCCTGAATCGTCATTGTATGATTCGTTTCTTGGCAAGTTTTCTAAAAATTCTTCTTCGCTTGGAGTCATATTTAAATATTGTTCTTTAACTACATCATAATCAATTTTTAATTTATTGAGTAGTTTGGTTGTTGGATCGTTTTCATTTCTTAAAATACACAACAATAAATGTGCGGTGCTAATCGAGGAACTTTGAAATACTTTTGCTTCGAGAAAAGTGGTTTTTAGTGCTCGTTCTGCCTGACGGGTCAGGTGTAAGTTCTTTTTTTCAACGCTTATTTCAACGCTGGGGCTTGCGGGGCTTAGAATTTCTACTTTTCTGCGCAGATGATCTAAATCCACCGATAAGTTATTCAATATTTGAATTGCTTTCCCGTTACCGTCTCTTAATATGCCTAACATCAAGTGTTCGGTCCCAATGAAGTCATGTCCCAATCGCAAAGCTTCTTCTTTGCTGTAGGTAATAACATCTTTTACTCTTGGTGAAAAATTATCATCCATAATATATATTTGATACTGTAAATTTAGTCAATTAGTGATTGAAAAACAAAAATCGTTCCCTTAAGAACTTATGTCAGCTAATTGACAAAAAAAACGTTGAAATCAGAGTTAAATATTGTTTAATTTATTAACTAAAAACCGAACTTAATTTGTTAATAAATCAAGTAAATTTATATCAATATATGTCCTAAAAATGCTCAGGAAAGGTTATATTAGCGAGATTTTTTAAAACAAAATAATTTTAATTTAAGTATATATTATGTCTGACGGAGAAAAGTTAATTCCTATTAACATAGAGGACGAAATGAAATCAGCTTACATCGATTATTCGATGTCTGTAATTGTATCAAGAGCACTTCCTGATGTGAGAGATGGATTGAAACCAGTACATCGAAGAGTATTGTACGGGATGTATGATTTAGGAGTTTTTTCTAATAAAGCCCACAAAAAATCCGCCAGAATTGTTGGGGAAGTTTTAGGTAAATATCACCCTCATGGTGATACTTCAGTTTATGACGCGATGGTTCGTATGGCCCAGGAGTGGAGTATGCGTTATTTATTAGTTGATGGTCAGGGTAACTTTGGTTCTGTTGATGGAGATAGTCCAGCAGCTATGCGTTATACCGAAGCCAGAATGCGTAAGATTTCGGAAGAAATAATGGCTGACATCGAAAAAGAAACTGTTGACTTTCAATTGAACTTTGACGATACTTTATACGAGCCAAAAGTGATGCCTACCAGAGTTCCTACTTTATTAATAAATGGAGCAACCGGTATTGCAGTAGGTATGGCAACTAATATGCCTCCTCATAATCTTACCGAGGTTATCAATGGTACATTAGCTTATATTGATAATAATGACATTGAAATTGATGAATTAATCACTTATATCAAAGCACCTGATTTTCCTACCGGTGGAATCATATATGGTTATGAAGGCGTTCGTGAAGCTTTTAAAACAGGTAGAGGAAGAGTCGTAATTCGTGCTAAAGTTGGTTTTGAAGAAGTAGACGGCAGAGATTGTATTATCGTTACCGAAATCCCATATCAAGTTAATAAAGCGGATATGATTAAGCGTACTGCTGATTTGGTTAATGATAAAAAAATTGAAGGTATAGCCAACATTCGTGATGAATCAGATAGAAACGGTATGCGTATCGTTTATATCCTGAAACGTGATGCAACTCCAAATGTAGTTTTAAATACCCTTTATAAATTTACACAATTACAATCTTCTTTTAGTGTAAACAATATTGCATTAGTGAATGGGCGTCCGCAAATGTTGAATCTGAAAGATATGATTCACTATTTTGTAGAGCACCGTCATGATGTGGTGATTCGCAGAACACGATTCGAATTAAGAAAAGCCGAAGAAAGAGCGCATATTCTTGAAGGATTAATTATTGCTTCGGATAATATTGATGAGGTGATTGCTTTGATCAAAGCTTCTAAAAATACTGAAGAAGCCAGAGAAAAATTAATCGAAAGATTTAAATTATCAGATATTCAGTCGCGTGCTATTGTTGAAATGCGTTTGCGTCAATTGACAGGTCTTGAACAAGACAAATTGAGAGCTGAGTATGAAGAAATCATGAAATTAATTGAGCATTTAAGAGCTTTATTAGAAGATATAAATTTAAGAACTGCTTTGATCAAAGAAGAACTTACTGAAATTCGTGAAAAATACGGAGATGCCCGTCGTTCATTAATTGAATACTCTGGTGGAGATGTAAGTATCGAAGATTTAATTGCAGACGAGAATGTAGTAATTACGATTTCGCATGCAGGATACATCAAGCGTACTAATTTATCAGAATACAAAACGCAAAATAGAGGTGGAGTTGGTCAAAAAAGTGCCGGAACAAGAGATCAAGATTTCTTAGAGCATATGTTTGTGGCAACTAACCATCAATATATGATGTTCTTTACTCAAAAAGGAAAATGTTTCTGGATGCGTGTTTATGAAATCCCAGAAGGTAGTAAAACCGCCAAAGGAAGAGCAATTCAGAACTTAGTTAATATAGAAAGTGATGATAAAGTTAAAGCTTTCATTTGTACTCAAGATCTAAAAGATAAGGATTATATCAATAGTCATAATCTTATCATGGTAACCAAAAAAGGTCAGGTTAAGAAAACATCTTTAGAGAAATATTCTAAACCTAGAGTAAATGGAGTTGCTGCAATTACTATTAAAGAAGGTGATGAATTATTAGAAGCAAAATTAACTAATGGTGAAAGTCAAATTATATTGGCTGTAAAATCCGGTAAATTAGTTCGTTTTGAAGAAACTAAAACTCGTCCGATGGGAAGAACTGCTTCTGGAGTTCGTGGAATCACGCTTAAAGATGATACGGATGAAGTAATTGGTATGGTTACTGTTAATGATATGAACAGTGAGATTCTTGTTGTTGCCGAAAACGGATATGGAAAACGTTCAAGTCTTGACGAATACAGAATCACAAATCGTGGTGGTAAAGGAGTGAAGACTTTGAATATTACTGAAAAAACCGGAAAACTAATTTCTATCAATGCCGTTACCGATGCAGATGATTTAATGATTATCAACAAATCTGGATTAACGATTAGAATGGCAGTTGAAGATTTGAGAGTTATGGGACGTGCTACTCAAGGTGTGAAATTAATCAATATAAAAGGAAACGATTCGATTGCGGCTGTTACAAAAGTAATGAAAGATGATGTTGCAGAAGTCGTTGTTGATGAAGATGGAAATGTTATAGAATCGGAAGCTATCGAAAGAGTAAAACCTGTTCTTGAAGTTCTTGAAGATGAGGGTGCAGCTGATGACGATGACGATGATGATTCTGATGTTGAAGACGATGACGAAGATATTGAAGACGAGGATGATTCAGATGATGAAGCATAAATTAAAATACAATTAATCAATAATAAATTTAAATTAAATACCATGAAAAGTAAATATGTAATACTTGCGTCAGCTATGCTGATATCAGTAGCTACTTTTGCGCAAAAAGATCAAATTAAAGCAGCTGAAAAAGCATTAAAAGGAGGTAATTCTCAAGAGGCATTGACTATTTTGCAAGGGGCAGAATCTCTATCAGCAACTGCACCGGATGCTGAAAAAGCACAATTTTTCTTTGTAAAAGGAAATGCTCTTTTGGACTTAGCCAATAAAAATGTTGAAACGGGAAAAAATCTTTCTTTAGCTGCAAAAGCTTACCAAGATTTAATAGCTACTGAGAAAGTGTCCGGTAAAATGAAATATTCGACTCAGGCAGCAACTTCAATTACAGAAATAAAATATAAGTTGATTAATAGTGCGATAGCAGATTCTAAGGCAGATAAGAATTCTGATAGTGCAATAAAATTATATGACGCTTATTTGTTAGATAAAAAAGACACTATCAATTTATATTACGCAGCTTCTACTTATATTAATGCAAAAGATTATGATATGGCTTACAAGCTGTATGATGAGCTTAAAACATTAAATTATACAGGAAAAGGTACTAGTTATTTAGCTGTAAATAAATTAACAGGAGAAGAAGATTTTTATGCAACTGCTCAAGAAAGAGACAAATTTGTAAAATTAGGAACTCATGAAAAGCCAAGAACAGAAGTAATTCCATCAAAAAAAGGAGAGATTTACAAAAATATGGCGTTGATTTTAGTTCAAAACGGAAAAACGGAGCAAGCTAAAAAAGCAATTTCAGATGCCAGAATAGCTGATCCTGCAGATACTTCATTGATTTTGACAGAAGCTAATTTGTATTTGGAAACGAAAGATTTTGATACTTACAAAAAATTAATTGCTGAGGTTTTAGAAAAAAATCCTAATGATGCTGATTTGATATTCAATTTAGGAGTTCTTAGCGCTAATGCTAAAAACCCGGTTGAAGCTGAAAAATACTATGCTAAAGTAATCGAAATCAACCCGAAATACATCAATGCTTATATTAACTCTGCGGCTTTGAAGCTTGAGAACGAAAAAGTGATAATTGATGAAATGAATAAATTAGGCACTTCTACTAAAGACATGAAGCGTTATGATGAATTGAAAATTAAACGTCAAAATTTATTTAAAAGTGCAATTCCTGCGTTACAAAAAGCTGTTGAATTGGATCCTAAAAATGTAGATGTTGCAAAAACTCTTTTGAATGTTTACAGTGCATTAGAAATGACAGCAGAATACAAAGCTTTGAAAGCTAAAATGTAATAGCTTGTTTATAATAGAATTAAAAAACCTGTCTGGATTCAGACAGGTTTTTTTTATATAATTTTTTTGATTACTCGCAGTTTGTGAGTATGCTTATTAATTTCGGCATTATAAATTCCAAGATGATCTAATCGATCTATTCTGACCTTTCCGCTAGCATGAATGATGTAATTGTTTTCCATAATAATTCCAACATGAATTATATTTCCTTCATCATTATCAAAAAAAGCTAAATCTCCAGGTTCACTTTCTTCAATAAAACTTAACGGTTCTCCTTGTTTAGCTTGTTGGGAAGCATCCCGGAGTAATTTGTACCCATTGAGCTTGTAAACCATTTGTGTAAAACCGGAACAGTCAATCCCAAAAGGTGTTTTTCCTCCCCATAGATAAGGAGCATTTAAATACATAAAAGCGGTATTTATGAGCTCTTTTTTGGGTTTTATACCGCTAATTTTAGTTCCTTCAAAATCAAAATTCACAGTGTTTATTTCACTATGATTCAAAAAGGATAAAGAAGAAGCAAGTGGTATTGGGATTAATAGATTATTTGGAGCAGTAATATATTCAATCAAATCTGCATTCAAAATGATAGCATCTTCGGATAATTGATTGAAATTAGATTCTGAAATTAGTTGAAATTGTTTTGAATCTACCCATCCTTCATAGCCGTCATATTGCATTTTAATTCGGGCCCATTGTTTGAATTGTTCTAAAATTTCAAAATGTTCCCCAAATAAAACTTGAGAAACAATTTCACTTTTGTCACTGGGTTCAAATCGTAAAGGGATAATAGCTAGATTGCAAATTCCGAACATTTAGGCTAATTTATTGAGTTAAGAGTTAAGAATTATAAGTTTTAAAAAAAGGTATAATTCTTAACTTATAATTATTTATGCTTTTTCGATGATAATAGCTGAAGCGCCACCACCACCATTGCAAATTGCTGCAGCACCAATTTTACCATTGTTTTGTCCTAAGACATTTATCAAAGTAACGATAATTCTAACGCCGGAACAGCCTAAAGGATGTCCTAATGACACTGCACCTCCATTTACATTAATTGTATCGTTATTTAGGCCTAAAATTTTAGCATTTGCTAAGCTAACAACGGCAAAAGCTTCGTTAAATTCAAAATAATCAACATCGCTAACTTTTAATCCCGCTTTTTCTAATGCTTTTGGAATTGCTTTAGCCGGACTTGTGGTAAACCATTTTGGTTCTTGCGCCGCATCAGCATATCCTCTGATATAAGCTAAGGGTTTTAATCCTAATGCTATTGCTTTTTCTTCAGTCATTAATACAACTGCAGCAGCACCGTCATTTATGGTAGATGCATTAGCTGCGGTAACTGTACCTTCTTTTGTGAAAACAGGACTTAAAGAAGGAATTCTGTCTAATTTTACATTCGTAAATTCTTCGTCTTTTGATATTATAATGGGATCTCCCTTTCTTTGGGGAACCGCAACAGGAATGATTTCATTATCAAATTTACCGTATTCCCAAGCTTTAGCACTTCGTTCGTACGATTGAATTGCAAAGTTATCTTGATCTTCTCGAGTGAAGTTATATTCAGAGGCGCACAAATCGGCACAAACACCCATTGCATTATTATCATAAGCATCTGTAAGACCATCTTTTTGCATTCCGTCTATCATCGTGCTTGGGCCAAATTTAGTTCCGTTTCTCAAATGCATATAATGAGGAATCAGACTCATATTCTCCATTCCGCCAGCCACAACAATTTCTGCATCGCCACACAAAATAGCTTGCGCTCCAAGCATCACTGATTTCATACCAGAGGCACATACTTTATTTACGGTTGTGCAAGCTACTGAATTTGATAAACCGGCAAATATTGCTGCTTGCCTGGCAGGAGCTTGTCCTACGCCAGCCTGAACGACATTACCCATAAATACTTCGTCAACTAAATTTGGATCTAAATTTATTTTATCTAAAGCTCCTTTTATAGCAACCGCACCTAATCTTGGTGCAGAAACAGTAGATAATCCACCCATAAAACTTCCGATAGGTGTTCTAACGGCAGAAACGATAACAATTCTTCTGTTCATGATATTATTTATGTTGATTTATTAAGCAAATTTAATCTTTTTTAAGCAATTTCAAATTTTGATTCGACTATTCTATTTTTTAAAGATTATGCGAATTTTATTTTTCTGTATATGTTTGATAGTGAAGTGTTTTTAGATAAACATAAAAAAAAACATAAAAAAAGGCGCTAAATAGTTGTGAGTAATGTAAAGTTATCTTAAATTTGCAACCGCAAAACAAGACACGTTTCTTTGAGCTTGGAGGGGTGCCAGAGTGGTAATGGAGCAGTTTGCTAAACTGTCATCGAGCAATCGATGCCAGGGTTCGAGTCCCTGTCCCTCCGCTTATTGTTTTTGTTTTACGGGGTGTAGCGTAGCTCGGTTATCGCGCCTGCTTTGGGAGCAGGAGGCCGCAGGTTCGAATCCTGCCACCCCGACTAATTGTTGAGTTTTGAAACTTGATAGTTAATGGACGCATAGCTCAGCTGGATAGAGCACCTGCCTTCTAAGCAGGCGGTCGAAGGTTCGAATCCTTCTGCGTTCACTTTAAAGCCCTTGATTTTCAAGGGTTTTTTTGTTTTTATATCTTTTTTATTTTTACCTCTACCACCACAAAAAGCCACTTTTTAGAACAAAATCACGGTTTTTTTTGCAACTCATTATGAAGATAGAAATCAGATTAAAAACGAACTACTTTTCAAACCTTCTTCTGGGCGCATCACTTTTATGAAGCACAATTTCTGAGTGCAGGAAGTCTGCGGCTTCGGCTGAATCTTTCACTTTGACGGCAGTACGCTCTAACATTTCTGATTCAAACTCGGATAGCACACTTTTTCTGATTCCGATTTTTCGCCATTGCGATGAAGGTCTGCATCCTCTCGTGATTTCGCGAGCCAGAGCGAGAGCATCCAGCAAGGCTTGATTGGCTCCCTGTCCTTTGAACGGACTCATTGGGTGAGCCGCATCTCCAATCAGAGTAACTTGACCTGATTTTTCTAGTAATTCTGGTTTAAGTAATTCACGGTCATACACAGGATAGCCAGAAATCTGAGCTTCTAGGGTTGCCGATAAAATCTGAGGAATAGGATCGTGCCACTGCGTTCTGCGACACGCTTCTTCTTTGAGTGCTTGGGGACCTTTGGTGCTTAGCGTCTTGGCTTCTTTTTCAGTCATTGGAAAACTAAGTTGCCACATTATCGAATCGGAGGTGTAAGGCATAATGTAGATTCGTTCATTACCATTGGCAGTTTGAAATACGGTGGCCGAATCCAGTAAAGTATTGTCGTGGTCTTCGAGCGCACTCAAAGGACAAATACCCAATATCACTATGCAACCCAAGTATTGTAAAGGGGTAATATCTTCACCAATTATTAGTTTTCGTATGGAGCTACGAATACCATCGGCTCCCACGACAAGATCTGCTTTGGCTGTCTTGATATTGCCATCAACTTGGAAGTGGAGTTCAATTCTTTCATCTGTATTTTTCTTAAAATCAATTAACTGGTGTCCCCACTGTACGGCATCATTTCCGCCGAGTTGCTCCAATAGTGCCAATCGTAATGATTGCCGTGCGATATGTATATTGGAACGTTTCGAAGAAGTTTTTACATCCGATTGAATCCATTTTCTGGTTCCCCATTCCCCAATCACTTTTCCATCTGTGGTATGAACAAGGTGTTTTGTTGAAACTACTCCTTCGTTTAATGTTACAATACCGAATCCTTCGATTGCTTTACTGGCTTGTTGCAAAGTGAGTCCATAGCCTTGAGATCTAGCCTCGAAGTTAGTGTCACGTTCAAAAAGAGTGAAAGGAATTCTGCGGTGTAAGCAGGCAACCGCAAGAGCCATGCCTCCGATACCGCCTCCGATAATAGCAACGTGAGGATAATTCTCTGTGTCAGGTATAGGGAAATTAGCGGAAGAAATCAATCCAGAACCACCACATTTTGAACATAAATGTAAATGTCCTTTAGGTAAAACAGGAGGTGTTCCTTTCTTGTTTTTTTTTTCAAATTGATCGAAGGCTATTTGGTATTTGAGTAACGCTTTTTTGGTTATTCCGCGACTTTTTTTGCCATATCCCTTGCATTCAAGACAAACAGTCCAACTTGATGTTTTGTTGTCTTCTTTTTTATCTTTTATTTTTTTCACTTGATTTTGATTTTCTATAAAAGAAAACTTGCTTATAGGATTGATGATGGTTGGGCAAAGTTAAGGATTTCTAGCAATTAGAATTGTAGGGTTTAATTTTAATCGTTTTTTCAAGCTATAGTCAGAAATTAATTTATAGTATAGGAGGGATGAGCATACTTCTTTTTCACGGCATTTTTTAGAAACACTACTATTTGATTCGAGAATAAGTCTATAGAGTTCACGAAAAACCACTCAAGCGAGTGTCTTTTTATTTTATATCAGGAATGACGTGAATTTAAGTCTGTATTTTTATAAAAAAAAGCCTCGTAACCATATAATTACAAGGCTTTTTTTGTATTTTTTGGTTTAAATTGAATTTCGGTCTATAAAATTAAAAGGAACTTTTACTTTTCCTTTTTCTTTGTTGAGAATCATAAACGAAGCGGTTTCACCCATAACTTTGAAGTCAGTAGAAATAACGGTAATGCCTAGTAATTCTTTTAGAGGAGTGTCGTTGTATGAGATGATGCCAATGTCTTTGCCTAAAGTAAGTTTGGAATCTCGAATGATTTTGACCAAATTAACCAAGTCAGATTCTTCGATGGTGATAAATAAATCACCTTTTTTGATAACCATATCGTCATATACTTCATTGAGAATTTCAAAACTGATTGAATGTTCTCCGCAAAATTTCTTAAAACCACTTAAAATCCTTCTAGGATAGGGATAAACAGCTTTTTCAGGATATACTAATATAAGTTTATCGTAGTTGTTTATTTTAGGAAGACCTTCGATAAGTGCGTTATAAATATCGTTTTCAAAATCCTGATATATTTCTATTATATCGTTATCTAAAGCTAGCTTTATATTGTCTAAAACTATTAGTTTTTCTTTCGGAATTTGTTTTATAGCATCGATAATTTCAGTGGTAAAACTAACATGTCTTGAATCATTAGTTTTAAAATGTGGCATTATTACATAGTAATCATAGTTGTTTTTGTTTTTGTCTAATAAATTCAAAAACAAGGATTCGTCACAGTGGTATATTTGTAAATCGGTATTCGAATTTGTGCCAATGCTATTTACAAAAGAATTGTAAATAGTCATTTTGTAAGTGCTTAATTTATTTATTAAAAATAGAATATTAAGCTTTGAAACTAATTTTGTTCCAGTAATATAATACCCTTTTCCTTTGATGGAAGAAATTATTTCACGTTCTTTTAGGATGTTGTATGCTTTTTCAACAGTATCTCTTGAAATATAAAAATCTTCACTAAATCTATTGATCGAAGGTATTTTTTGGTCAATTTTTAGATTTCCTATAGAGATATTAAAAATAATCGAGTCAACAATTTGCTTGTATTTTGGTACTCGCGAATGTTCATCTATTTTAATAAATTGAATCATATTCATATTAAAAAATATTTTATAATTTGATTATTTTTTTTGCAAAAGTAAAGAATATAGGTAAAACTAACTGTTTAATGTTTATTACTATTTATTTTATTCTGTGTTGTTTTGGCTGAAAATTCTAAATAGAATAATTAGTTTCAGTTTTTGTTTTCGATATTTTAGAAAGAATCAATATTAGTTAAAAATAGATTATTCAAAAGTATGTTTTTTTAATCAAAAAGCCGAATACTTTAACGGTAAATTTAGAAACTTTAACGTGTTTATTTTTAACATTTTACACATTGTTTGCATTAAAAATGGAAATTTATCAGAGCATAATTCATTAAAAATTAAGATATAAATTTAATATTATGTGGTTTTGAAAGATTAAAATTACTCATCAAAAAAAATATGGTGCTTTAAAGGATAGTACAGGATAGTTTTGTTTTTCATATTCATTTATTTTACGTCACTATAACGATTGACTTAGAAACTAAAGTATAAAATAACCTATTAATTAATTATCAAATGCAAGTATTACTCGGAATTATTTTTCACTCCATAGGGGGTTTTTCATCAGGAAGTTTTTATATGCCCTACAAAAAAGTTAGGGGATGGGCTTGGGAAAGCTATTGGATAATTGGAGGATTTTTCTCTTGGTTGATTGTTCCGCCACTTGCCGCTTATTTGACCGTTCCTGGATTTGTTGATATTATCAGTAATGCTGCGCCAACTGTAAAAGCGGTTACTTATACTATGGGATTGATTTGGGGAATTGGGGGACTTACTTATGGTCTTGGAGTTCGCTACTTGGGGATGTCATTGGGTAATTCGATAACTTTAGGTTTTTGTTCTGCTTTTGGAGCATTGGTTCCTTCCATATATTATAACTTTTATCCAGTAGCAGGCAAAACATCTTTTACCGATATGTTGCATAGCACAGGCGGACAAATGGTTTTGTTGGGAGTTGTGGTTTGTTTAGTGGGTATTGCCTTTTCAGGAAAAGCAGGAATGCTTAAAGAAAAAGATTTTGCTACAGGTCATGAAGACAAAGACAAAGATTTTAGCCTTGTAAAAGGTTTGATTATTGCCATAATATCGGGTATTTTGAGTTCTTTTTTCAATTTCGGAATTGAAGCAGGAAAACCAATGGCTGAAGAAGCCGTTGCTCAGGGGTTTAATCCATTGTTTCAAAACAATGTAACTTATATCGTAATCCTTTGGGGAGGATTGACCATCAATTTTTTATGGTGTATGTATCTTAATTTTAAAAACAAAACATTCGGAGATTATACGAATAGCCAAACGCCAATAACCAAAAATATTATGTTTTCGGCTTTGGCAGGAACCATGTGGTTTTTGCAATTCTTCTTTTATGGAATGGGCGAAAGCAAATTAGGAAATGGTGCTAGTTCATGGATTCTACACATGGCAACGATTATTTTAACGGCCAACTTTTGGGGGTTTTACTTAAAAGAATGGACGGGTGTTTCTAAAAAAACCTTCAATACATTTCTTATAGGTATTGGTCTTATCCTTGCTTCGATTGTAATCGTAGGAATCGGAAATTCACTTTAAACTTATAATTAGTAACAATATTAAATCAAAAACAATGTCAAATATAAATTCAAACAACATGACTTTTAAGCACGTAAGCTACCTATGGGATGAAGCTAAAGCCGCATCAATGGCTGGAGATGAAGTAGCATTATTTATTTACCGTTCTAATTTATTAGGAGCGGATTTAAGATTAACAAACTACGGAGGTGGAAATACTTCTGTTAAAATAACTGATAAAGACCCATTGACAGGTGCCGCTTCAGAAGTAATGTGGATTAAAGGTTCTGGTGGAGATATTGGAACATTGACAAAATCAGGTTGCGCTGCTCTTTATTTAGAAAGATTGCTAAACCTTGAAAATGTATATAGAGGTATTGAATTTGAAGACGAAATGGTAGAATTATTCAACCACTGTATTTTCGATTTGGCTTCAAAAGCACCTTCTATTGACACACCATTGCACGGTTTCTTGCCTTTCAAACACATCGATCACTTGCATCCAGATGCAGCTATCGCTATCGCTGCTGCAAAAGACGGTGCTAAAATCACTGAAGAATTATTCAACGGAGAAATCGGTTGGGTGGGATGGCAACGTCCAGGTTTCGATTTAGGTTTGCAAATGCGTGCTTGCCTTGAAGAAGCTGCTGCCAAAGGTAAAAAATTAAAAGGAGTAATGTTAGGTTCTCACGGTTTGTTTACTTGGGGAGATACAGCTTACGAAAGTTACATCAACACCTTGGAAGTTATCGAAAAATGTGCTGAATATTTGGAGTCTAACTACGGAAAAACACGTCCAGTTTTTGGAGGTCAAAAATTAGAAAGTCTTCCAGTAGATGCTCGCCAATTGCAAGCAGCAAAATTAGCTCCAATCTTGAGAGGTTTTTGTTCTTCAGAGCGCAAAATGATTGGACATTATACAGATGATTCAAGAGTTATGGAATTCATCAATTCTAATGATTTAGAAAAACTAGCTCCTCTTGGAACTTCTTGTCCGGATCACTTCTTGAGAACTAAAATCAGTCCTTTAGTAATTGAATTGGCTCCAAACGAAGATTTATCAGATGTAGCTGCTATCAAAGCAAAATTAACTCCTGCTTTTGAGGCTTACCGCGAAATGTACAAAGAGTATCACAATACTTGCAAAAAATCAAACTCACCAGCGATGCGTGACCCGAATCCAGTTGTAATTTTATATCCTGGAGTTGGTATGTTTACTTTTGCAAAAGACAAAACAATGGCTCGTTTAGCAGCTGAATATTATACCAATGCGGTAAACGTAATGAAAGGTGCTGAAGCAGTTTCAGAATATACATCATTGCCACGTCAAGAAGCTTTTGACATCGAATATTGGTTGTTAGAAGAAGCTAAATTGCAACGTATGCCAAAACCAAAAGCATTATCTGGAAGAATCGCTTTGATTACTGGTTCTGCGGGTGGAATTGGAAAAGCTATCGCTAAAAAATTCGCTGAAGAAGGTGCTTGTGTGGTCATCAACGACATCAACGAAGAGCGTTTGGCAGGTGCTACAGCCGATTTTACAAAAATGTTTGGTAGAGATGCTGTTTCTAGTACTTTATTGAATGTAACTGACGATAAAAGCACTGAACTAGCATTAGATGCTGCTTGTTTAGCCTTTGGAGGAGTTGATATTGTAGTGAACAATGCCGGAATCAGTATTTCTAAATCAATTGCAGAACATTCTTTGGAAGAGTGGGATAGATTATATGATATCTTGGTTAAAGGACAATTTATTGTTTCTAAAGCTGGAATCGAAGTAATGCGTAAACAAGGTTTTGGTGGAGATATCGTAAATATCGTATCTAAAAATGCAGTTGTTGCAGGACCAAACAATCCAGGTTATGGTTCGGCCAAAGCGGCTCAAGCTCACTTAACTCGTTTAATGGCTGCTGAATTAGGAGCTGATAAAATTCGTGTAAACACTGTTAACCCTGATGCTGTAATCTCTGATTCAAACATTTGGTCAGGAGGATGGGCTGAAGGACGTGCTAAAGCTTACGGTATTACTGTAGCTGAATTGCCTGCATACTACGCAAAACGTACTTTATTAAATGAAATTATATTGCCAGATGATATTGCCAATGCTTGTTTTGCATTCGTGGGTGGCTTGTTGGGTAAATCAACAGGGAACGCTTTGAATGTGGACGGTGGTGTATCTATGGGCTTTTATAGATAATATCAAATTTTAGATTAGTAATTTATTTATCTAACGTTCGAGTTCTTCGGGCGTTAGATTTATATTTTTCAGATAATTATAATCTAAAGTTTTACTGCACATTACAATACCTTTTCTATTTAACTATCTAAAAAAAAATATTATGCTAATTGATTCAAACAAAATAGCTTCACATAATGAGGGTTTACTAAAGTCTCATCAAAATAAATTGGTTTTCACGGCTTCTGAAATTGCTGAAACTGAAAATATTATTCAAAAATTAATCGATTTTCAAATCGCCATTCCATCTTGGGCTTTAGGAACAGGAGGAACACGTTTTGGTCGTTTTCCAGGTGGTGGAGAACCTCGCTCTTTGGAAGAAAAAATCGAAGATGTAGGTTTGCTACACGCTTTGAACAATGCTTCAGGAGCTATTTCTTTGCACATTCCTTGGGATATTCCAACCGATCGTAATGCCATTAAAGCTTTGGCAGCACAACACGGATTGAAATTTGACGCGGTGAATTCCAACACTTTTCAAAACCAAGCCGATCAAGAGCATTCTTATAAATTTGGTTCATTGCAAAACGTAAACAAAGCAATTCGCAAACAAGCTATTGCCCACAATATCGAAGTAATTCAACAAGGTATCGAATTAGGTTCTGAATCATTGACTGTTTGGTTGGCAGACGGGTCTTGCTTTCCAGGACAATTAAATTTCCGTAAAGCTTACCAAAATACTTTGGAAAGTTTGGAAGAAATTTATGCTGCCTTGCCTTCTAACTGGAAATTATTTTTGGAGTACAAATGTGCCGAGCCTAACTTTTATTCTACAACAGTTGCCGATTGGGGACAATCTTATTCTTATGTTAAAAAATTAGGTGATAAAGCTAAAACGCTTGTTGATTTAGGTCACCACCTTCCAAATGCTAATATTGAGCAAATCGTTTCTTTATTATTGATGGAAGACAAATTAGGAGGTTTCCACTTCAATGATTCTAAATATGGTGATGACGATTTAACAGCTGGTGCTTTAAAGCCTTACCAATTATTCTTGATTTTCAACGAATTGGTAGAAGGAATGGATGCTAGAGGAATGAATCACGCCAAAGATTTGGGTTGGATGATCGATGCTTCGCACAACGTGAAAGATCCAATGGAAGATTTATTACAATCTGTTGAAGCTATTATGATTGCTTATGCTCAAGCACTTTCTGTTGACAGAAAAGCATTGGAAATTGCACAAGAAGAAAACGATGTGGTAAAAGCGCAAGAGATTTTGCAAAACGCTTTCCGTACAGATGTTAGAGCTTTAGTTGCCGAAGCGCGTTTGCGTTCTGGAGCAGCATTGAATCCAGTTGGTTTGTACCGTGATCTTGCAGTAAGAAGCAATCTTGTTGGCGAAAGAGGATTAAAAACAGTAGCTACTGGCTTGTAATTAAGTTCTTTGTGAATAAATAGAAATTGCACAAATTGAACACGTTTTTTTATGAAAAAAAGTGTTGAGTTTGTGCAATTCTTGAATAATAATAGGAATAAAATCCGTTTTTCGGACAGTTTATAAAATACTAAAAAATGAATGTAGTTGCGATTTTTGATATTGGGAAAACAAACAAAAAGGTTTTTTTGTTCAACGAAAATTATCAAATAGTTTGGGAAAAATCAGTAATTCTTGCCGAAACGGTAGATGAAGATGGTTTTCCCTGCGAAAATATTATAGAACTTAGCCAATGGGTAGCCGATCGATTGACTGAACTAAAAGAGCTGAAGGAGTATGTCTTGAAAGCTATCAATTTCAGTACTTATGGTGCTAGTTTTGTTTATCTAGATGAGCAAGGCAAGAGTTTGACACCGCTCTACAATTATTTGAAACCGTATCCAGAAACTTTATTAGAGAACTTTTACCCTAAATACAAAGGAAAAAAGAAGTTTGCTGTAAAAACCGCTTCGCCTATTTTAGGAAGTTTGAATTCTGGAATGCAAATTTATAGACTCAAAGAAGAAAAACCTGAATTGTTTGCCAAGGTAAAATATTGTCTGCATTTGCCACAATATTTAAGTTCTGTTTTGACGCATCACTATTTTACTGATATTACAAGCATTGGTTGTCACACCGGTCTTTGGAATTTCAAGAAAATGAAATATCATAAATGGGTTACCAATGAGGGAATAATAGACAAATTGCCACCCATTCAAAATGTCGAAGAAACCATTAAAATCGAGAATGAAATTTCGGTAGGCATTGGTTTGCACGACAGTTCTTCGGCTCTAATTCCTTATACCATCAATTTTACCGAGCCTTTTGTGCTGTTGTCCACCGGAACTTGGAGCATTTCCTTGAATCCCTTCAACGATACTCCGTTGACATCTGAAGAATTGAAAAAAGACTGTTTGTGTTTCTTGCAAAACAAAAGAATTCCAGTAAAAGCAGCGCGATTGTTTGCCGGAAATACGCACGAAGTTCAATCCAAACGCATCTCGGATCATTTTAATTTGCCAAAAGATTTCTACAAAGAGATTACGTATAACAAAGATATTATTGCTGATTTAAGGATTACCAACTTCAAAGAAATCTCTTTAAACAAAGATACTTATATTGAAAAATGTCCTTTCGAAAATAGAAATCTCGATAATTTTAAAAATTACGAAATTGCTTATCATCAGTTAATTATAGATATTATTGCCCAGCAAGTTCTTTCGACAAAATTGGTCATTCACAACAGTCCTGTCAAAAAAGTTTTTGTAGATGGTGGTTTTAGTAAAAATTCCATTTTTATGAATTTATTGGCGCAAGCTTTTCCTGAAATGGAAGTCTATGCAGCTTCAATGGCGCAAGCTAGTGCTTTGGGTGCTGCTTTGTCCGTTCATTCGAGCTGGAATCCAAAACCAATCCAAAATGATTTAATTGATTTAAAATTTTATAAACATTAGAAAATGAAAATCGGTCTTTTTATACCCTGTTATGTAGATCAATTCTATCCAAAAGTGGGTATTGCTACTTATGAATTATTGCAAAAATTGGGATGCGATGTTCGTTTTCCAATGCGACAAACTTGTTGCGGACAACCAATGGCCAATAGCGGTTATGAGCATTTAACAAAAGGGTGCGATGCCAATTTTGTGGCTAATTTTGCTGAGTTTGATTATATCGTTTGTCCTTCTGGAAGTTGTGTTTTGCATGTCAAAGAGCATTTGCACGACGAGAAAAACGAAGCTCTGGCAACAAAAATTAGAAAATCAGTTTACGAATTAACTGAATTTATTACTGATATTTTAAAAGTTGAAACTATTGAAGGCCATTTTCCTCACAAAGTAGGTTTGCACCAAAGTTGCCACGGACAACGTGGATTGAAGCTTTCGCAAATGAGTGAATTGAATGCTCCATTTTTTTCAAAACCCGAGCAATTGTTGGCCAAAATCAACGGAATCAATTTGGTTTCTTTGAATCGAAAAGATGAATGTTGTGGTTTTGGAGGTACTTTTTGCGTGACCGAAGAAGCTATTTCCGTAAAAATGGGAAAAGACCGAATCAAAGACCACGAATCTCAAGGTGTTGAATATATTACAGGTTTCGATATGTCTTGTTTGATGCATATGGAAGGAATTTTGAGAAAAGAAAATAGCCCAATCAAAACCATTCACATTGCCGAAATATTGAATTCAAGAGTATTATAAGTTGAAATCAATTCATAAAAACTAATTTAAAATTAAAATTGATAATGAAAAAAAGTATCATTGGTCTGGCACTATTTCTTTCGCTAGTTTTCTTGTCATTTAAAACAGTGAAAACTACGGTTATTATAAAAGATATTGTGGTCAAAGCACCTTTTGATATGCCTGCCATCAAAACACCTGATTTTAGCAATTGCAAGAAACTATCAATTGTTGATTTTGGTGCTGTAAAAGGTGATAAAGTCAAGATTTCTAGGGCAATCAATAAAGCTATCGATAAAGCCAATAAACTAGGTGGTGGAATAGTTGTTGTTCCTGAAGGCGAATGGATTACAGGTAAAATTCACTTCAAAAGCAATGTAAATTTACATCTGAATAAAGGAGCTGTTCTACTTTTTTCGGAAAATCCAAAAGATTATTTGCCAGCTGTAAACAGTACTTGGGAAGGCTATGAATGTTTGAATTATTCGCCATTAATTTATGCTTACCAATGTAAAAATATCGCCATTACGGGTGAAGGCGAACTAAAAGCCAAAATGGAAGTTTGGAAAGGATGGTTTAAAAGACCCAAAGGACATATGGAAAGCTTGAAGCGTTTGTACTATTTGGCTTCGTACAACAAACCAATGAGTGAGCGATTAATGGTCAATGACAGCGCGAATTTTCGCCCTCAATTCATACAATTTAACCGTTGCGAAAACATTTTGATGGACGGCCTTACCATTACGAACAGCCCTTTTTGGACGATTCATCCTTTTCTATCTAAAAATGTAGTGCTTCGAAATCTGAAAGTTTATGCCCACGGTCACAACAATGACGGGGTCGATCCAGAAATGAGCGAAAATGTATTGATTGAAAATTGCGTTTTTGACCAAGGGGACGATGCCATTGCCATTAAATCGGGTTGCGGTAAAGCTTCTTGGTTGTTAAATACACCGTCAAAAAACATTGTTATCCGAAACTGTACAGTCAAAAACGGACATCAATTGGTGGCCATAGGAAGCGAATTGTCGGGTGGTGTCGAAAACGTGTTTATCGACAAATGCACTGTTGTGGATGGCGCCAAATTGAATCATTTGCTGTTCATTAAAACCAATGAACGCAGAGGTGGATATGTGAAAAACATTTATATGAGCAATATCGTAGCTGGTAAAATCGATCAAGGAATCCTTGGAGTTGAGACCGATGTCTTGTACCAATGGCGCGATTTGGTTCCTACCATTGAACGAAGATTGACTCCAATTAAAAATGTCTATCTTGAAAACGTGAAAGCTACCGAGGCAAAATTTATTTCGAGAGTTTTGGGTCAAAAAGAATTGCCTGTAGAAAATGTATTTCTCAAGAATGTTCACGCCGATTTGATTAAAGGAAATCTTAGCATTCACGAAAATCTCTTGAATTTTGAGAGCCAAAATTGATAAATAACAGCATTAAAAAATGCAAAAAAAACATAATCTAAAATTGATTAGCTAAGCGTTTCTAAGTTTTCAATTTTTAAACCAATAAACAGATGTCTTCGAATAAAATAATTCAACACAGTGAAGCGGCTACTATTTTTAACAAAGATGTAGAACGCGTCAATTGGCATGATGAAACCCTTTGGTTTGTTCGCGAGAAGCGAGATAAAGCGGCACATCAAATGCCAGAATGGGAATTGCTGCGAGAAACTGCCTCGAAAATCAAGAACAACGTGCTGTCGAATATCAATAATTATTTGATTGAATTTGAAGCCAATGCTTTGAAAAATGGCATCATTGTACATTGGGCTGCCGATGGAGAAGAACACAATAAAATCGTGCATTCCATTATGCAAAAGCACGGCGTGAAGCAAATGGTAAAATCCAAATCGATGCTCACCGAAGAATGCCATCTCAATGAATATTTGGCCCAAAACGGAATTGATGTGATTGACACCGATTTAGGGGAACGCATCGTCCAACTTCGAAATGAACCACCAAGTCATATCGTTTTGCCTGCCATTCACCTTAAAAAACAAGATGTAAGCGAAACTTTTAACGAACATCTTGGAACTGAAAAAGGAAACAACGACCCGCAGTATTTAACCGAAGCCGCACGTTTGCACCTCAGAGATAAATTTCTCACTCGAAAAGTAGCTTTGACGGGAGTCAATTTTGCCATAGCCGAAACAGGTGAAATTGTGGTTTGCACCAATGAAGGAAATGCCGATATGGGCGTTCACCTTGCTGACGTACATATTGCCTGTATGGGTTTCGAAAAAATAATTCCACAGCGCAAACATTTAGGAGTTTTTCTTCGTTTACTGGCTAGAAGCGCAACAGGACAACCAATAACCACTTTTTCTAGCCATTTCAAAAAACCAAGAGCAGGAGCCGAAATGCACATCGTTATTGTTGACAATGGCAGGAGCACCCAATTAGGAAGACCCGATTTTAGGAATTCTTTGAAATGCATCCGTTGTGGTGCTTGTATGAATACTTGTCCAGTTTACAGACGAAGTGGCGGACACAGTTATCACACAGCAGTAGCGGGACCAATTGGATCTATTTTAGCACCAAATCTCGATATGGCTAAAAATGCCGATTTACCTTTTGCCAGTACGCTTTGCGGTTCTTGCACGAATGTTTGTCCAGTAAAAATTGATATTCACGACCAATTGTACAAATGGCGTCAAGTGTTGGTCAAAGCAGGACATACGCCAACTGTAAAAACCATTGCAATGCAAGGAATGGCAAGCGTTTTGTCCAGTCCAAAAGTATTTGAAATGGCAGGAAAAGCGGGAAGATTTGTGATTAAAAACGCTCCTTTTATGGTGAATAACGGTTTGAATGCTTGGTACAAGCAAAGAGAAATGCCAGCACCACCAGAAGAATCCTTTAGAGAATGGTACAAAAAAAACGGAAAAGAATTTAAAGACAAAAACAATGAGTAGCAGAGCCCAAATTTTAGAAAAAATAAAACAAAATCAACCCGAACAGCTGAGTGCGTTGCCTGATTTGAGTGTTTTGGGTTTGGAAGCTTTTGATATACTCGAAAAGTACAAAACAATTTTAAAGAGCATTGGAGGCGATTTTGTAGAAGTTCCTTCTTATGATGCCATAATTGACTTTGTGAAGCAAAATTTCGCCACCGATAAACGAATGATTACCACTGTTCCTGAATTATCTGAAATTGCTACAATCGATTGGTTCAATACTGATCCACATTCTTTAGAAGATGTTGAATTAACCATAGTTAAAGCTCATTTTGGCGTAGCTGAAAACTCTGCTCTTTGGGTTACGGATGATTTACTAGGCCAACGTGTTGCTACTTTTATTCCTCAATATTTGGCGATAATTCTAAACAAAAAAGATATAGTGGCCACAATGCATCAGGCTTATGAGCGCATTGGCAATCAAGAATATGGTTTTGGTACTTTCATCGCTGGCCCATCTAAAACTGCCGATATTGAACAATCCTTAGTCTTAGGAGCACACGGAGCTAGAGGATTGACCGTGTTTTTGATGGAGTAGTATATAAAAATTAACCTCGATTAAAACTGTTATAGAGTTTTTAAACGAGGTTTGTTTATAATTAATTTTTATCACGAAGTTTCTGTGATTTTTTTTCAGGGCTATGAATCACTAAAAGGGGAGATGGTAGCACTATTTGTAGATTGTCTAAATTTTTTGGTCTATCATTTTTGCTAATTCAACTTCAAGACGATCGAAATTCTCTTCGTTTTTATCAACTACAAATGGTCTTAACTTACTGCATTCTGCTGCGGTAGTAAATAACATTTTGAAAACGAGTTTCGTTTTGTCTTTTGTAACTTCTTCGAATGTAGCTAATACTTGAAAAAGTGGTTTTGAAAAACGTTTCCAAGCAATTAGTGATGGTTCTTCTATTTTTATAAACTCACATTCATTAGTATAATTACCTTTGTCAGGTCCGTGCATTATAAAACTCCATTTTCCGCCTACTCTAAAGTCAAATTCATTGAAAGTGTTTGTAAAACCTGATGGTCCCCACCATTGTTTTAGATGATTAGGATCAGACCAAGCACGAAATACTAGTTCTCTTGGAGTGTTAAAAATCCTTGAATTAACTATTTCACAGTCTGCTGTTGTTGTTAAAATTTCAGTTCCCATTTTCTTTGCTTTTTTCTGATGATAAAATTTTACAGTTTTCGAATTGTTTAACCCTAATTTTAAGAGTAACTATTGCAATAACAAATTTATACTTTTACTATTCCTCTAAAGCCTCTTGCCGCATAATAACTTTCGGCTCCATTGTGATAGACAAATACGCGTCCAAATCGAAAGTCTCCAAATAATGCTCCTCCTAGTTTTCTTAAATCGTTTGGTGTTCTAATCCAACTTGATGTTTTTTGGTCAAAATTTTCTAATTCTTGTAGTTTTTTATATTGTTCTTCGTTGAGCAATTCTATTCCCATATTTTCAGCTAAAGTTAGCACACTGTTTATGGGTTTGTTTTCTTTTCTTGAATTCAAAGCTTCATCGTCATAACATAAACTTCGGCGGCCTTTTGGGCTTTCTGCTGAACAGTCACAAAATAGATATACATCTTCATTTTTATCATAACCAATTATATCTGGCTCTCCACCAGTTATTTCCATTTGGTGTAACGACCAAAGTCTTTCAGGTTTTGTTGCTAGCTTAGTTTCTACATTAATCCAATTAATATCTTTGTGTCTATGTTGGTTTTTTTCAAACCGCAATTTTAAAATATTGATCAACTCACTAATTTGGTCATCTGGAAGAATTCGCATCATTTTTATGGGCTGTTTCATTGTTATTTTCCAACTCTGTCAATAGGTCTAAATCGCAAGGCACTCCAAGTTTCATCAATCGAAACGGCGGTCACTGTAGTAATGTTATACTCTTCTCCTGTTTTGCGAATGGTATCACGGTTAATATCTGTTTTTATTTTTGAAGTTCCTTTTGGATAAGCAAACCATAAAACGCTGTCAGGCTCGATGTTGCTTAATTGTTTGTTCAAAAAATCAAGATATTGCTTGTTATCGTTTATGAAAACTAAGGTGTTTGTACTTTTTATTTTTTTATCAAATGCTATTGTAAAACCAAGCTCTATAAATTGAGATTCTAAATAGGTTGGAGCATTGATTACAATTGCTTTTCCTTTAAATTTAAACTTTTTGATAATGTCTTGCATTTATTGATATCTTCGAATGTTAAACATTTTTTCTTTAATTGGTAATCAAATATAGAAAAAAAGTAATTTGAAATTTTGAACTGCAAATTTTCGCAAATAAAATGGATTTACCTGGACAACTTATTATTTAGAATTCTAATATAAAAACGAAAACAAACCTCGCTTATCCTGAAGCTTCAAAGAGAACATTTGGGAGGTTGCGCAACAGCTACCGCTGTTACCAGCAGTAGTTATTCTAAGATAGTTTTAAATGAACCAGTTACTTTTATTGTGTCCACATAATCTTTTTCCCAAGTATGATGAGCAGATATATCTATTTTAAGTTTCCCTTCAATAATATCACCTTTTTTATATTCTGTTTTATTTAGAATTATGCTCTGATTTATAACATTAAATACTGGTTTTTTATATGAAGAATCTGTAACAGAAGTTAGTTGAGTGTATTCAGTTATAAATTTGTTTTTGATTTTCGATATTCTTAATTCAAAGTCACTGTCGAACCCATTATTTAATTTTATATCGAGAAGATCATTTTCCCCTTGTACTTTACAATTGTTTAAAGTAAATGACTTGGAATCTTCTTTCACAGTAATTTCTGTATTATTTTCCATATTTACTTTGTCAGCATTAGAAAGTTTTTTTTCGGTTTTTTTACAAGAAATTATTATTAAACAAATGATAAAATATGATAGAAATCTCATAATTAATTTTTTTGATTTTTATGTTTAAAAGCAGTTGTTTGACTATTGCTGGTAGCGTCAGTCTGTGAAAAAACTTCCGTATTATTTCTTTCAAAAGTATCAAAAAAAAATCACTAATAGAAAGAAAAGTTTTATCTTTTAAAGGTGCTAAAAAAAGCCATTTTTGAGACTTCAAGTTTTTACAAAACCAAACTTACGAACAAAAACAAACCTCGCTTATCCCGAAGTTTCGAAGAATTTTTTTTGAAAGTTGTGCAATAGCTACGCGTGTTATCGGCTGTTTTTTATTTCGTTTCTAATAATCTTCAAAATCTCTGTTTGATAATAAAACGTTTTCTTTAAATCATCAGTATCATATGCAATGTTTTCAAGTACAACGACACTTGTTTGGGTTTTCGGAAAGTAATAGCTCATTGAAACAAATCCAGGAGCAAAGCCTGTCTGTCCTAATTGTAATATATTCGCTTTTGTGTCAATAGTTATTCCATAACCATATTCCGTAATTCCAAAAATTGGATGGTTTCTGACTGCTCCTTGTTGTTTTGTTTCTAACATTTTCATAGTTTCATTTTTTAATAATTTTCCACTATAAAATATTTTGTTCCAAATACTTAAATCTTTTGCGGTTGATATGAAAGAACCTGCTGCAACATAATTTTGAAAAGTTTTATTTTCAAATTCAATTTTACCACTTTCAATTTCCGTGTAACCTTTTACCAAGTTACTATATTCTTTAATATCTGGATGGAAAGTATCTTTCATTCCACATTCTTTGAATAAGTTCATTGAAAGTTCTGCAAATGATTTTCCCGAAGTTTTTTCAATTATTTTAGCTAATAAATCATAGCCAATTTGTGAATATGAATATTGAGTTCCAACTTTAAAGGTTGTTGGTTTGTCAATTTGGGTAATACCGTGCATATGTGTCAATAGATGATGAACTGTAACTGTGTCTGCCCAACTTTGGGTCAACTCAGGTAAATAAGTATGAATTGGTGTAGACAGGTCAAGGTGTCCTTTCTCAAATTCCCGAAGTACTAAAACGGCAGTAAATTGTTTGCTAATTGAACCAATAACAAATTGGTCATTAATTTTAAAGACCCTTTTTTTCTCAATTTCCGAATAGCCATACATTTTTGAATATTTTGTCTTTGCTTTTTGGGAAATAAGGATTATTCCATTAAATGGTTTTGTTGTTTTAGCTGAAATTAAAGTATCAATTTGTTTCTCAACATTATTTTGCTGACCAAAAGCTACAACTGTAGTTTCTAAAAAAATGAGTAAAAATGATATGAATTTCATTATTGTTCTTTAAGTTCCTGTGTCCTTCAAAATTATCGCTAACTTGTATATATGTATGACAAAATCATACAAAGTCACCCATTTTTGGGTAGATATGTATGACAAACGTCATACATTTTTAACACAAATATATAAATAATTATTTACAAATCATAAAAAAGGCTTTTATTTATATAATACTTTTCTTGCTTATTTGGATAATATGGTTCGGTAATTAAACTTATATTTCAGGTAAACAAATGGTCAAAATAATCTCATATTCGAAAGCAAATTTCCTCTAATTCTCTTTCGTTTCCTTATTTCTGTATTTTCCCGGAGTTGTTCCTGTTCTTTGCAAAAAGGAAGAAGTAAAATGTTGTAGCGATGAAAATCCACACGAATAAGCAATATCTGGCATCGATTTGTTTTTAGGGTTTAGAATCATTTCAATGGCTTTTTCAATTTTTAGATTGATAATATAACTATTGGGCGGGTATCCAGTAAGCCTTTTGACTTCATAAGTAAATTTGGTTTTCCCCATTCCAAATTGATTGGCCAAATCATCTATATTCCATTTTTTGCTGATGTCTTCTGAAACGATTTTGGTGAATTTGTCTATAAAATTAGTTTCCTCTTCGGATTTTTGTCCAATGCTAGAAAGTTGTCGGTACAAATCGATTAGTAGATTTTCTAAAATATTACCCACCATAATTTCAAATCCTACCTCTTGATGGGCTAGTTCTTTGCGAATATCATTAAAATATTTTTCGAAATTTTTCGCCTTTTCTAATACGGCATTACTCTTGTCAGCAATCAAATTGCCTAGGTTTTCCTGAATGGTTTTTGATAATTTAGTCCAATTTCCAAGATTCAAATTCTTTTTTTGACTAAATTCTTGTGGTTTTATAATGATCCAATTGATGTATCCAATATCCATTTTACCATTAGGACTTCCGTTCCAGTGCCAAGGTGCTGTAACCGATAAATTGCCGGGTAATAATTCAATTTGATTGCCCTCGACAACCCAGTCATATTTGCCACTAGTTACAAAATGAATTTCGATTCCGTCATTCAAGTGCGGTCGCATATTTTCGTCCATTTGCACTTTTGTAAAACGCATACTTCCAAATTGTTTGATGAAAGGAATGTTTGCCAATGGGCCAGGATTGTTTTCGTGCCACCAAACGCCTGAATTTCCGGTGCTATTTTTGGGTATGCTATTTGAATTTAAATTATCCATAATTTTTTATCAAATTACTAAGTTGATTTCTGAGGGCCAAGGTACAAAATAATTATATAATTGTTCGTTGTATAAAAATAACATAGAATTATTATATAAAGATTACTTTTAACATTTAAATAATTAATCTCAGGATAAAATATAATATTCACAGAAATAGATTACTATAAATAGGATTAATAAATAAAAGGGCAAATGTTATGCAATATATGACGATTCAAAAATATATATTTGTCAAATTAACAATTAATAAAAACAATGAATTTAAAGCAACAGTCTAAACTCTTTTTGATTTTATTCCTAATAGGGATAATGTTTACTGCCAATGCTGCCGAAATCTGGGTTTCTACTCAAGGAAAAGACACCAATCTTGGAACTAAATTAAGTCCGTTGGCAACTATTCAAATGGCCGTACGGAAGGCTAGAGAATTGCGTCGCCTGAAAGATGCCTCCATAAAAGATGGTATTCATATTATCGTAATGGATGGTACTTATTATTTGAACGAACCATTATTTGTAAGACCCGAAGATTCTGGAACTGCCGAAAGTCCCACTACCATTGAAGCCGATGCAAACGCAAAACCAATACTAAGCGGTGGAATCGAAATCAAAAATTGGAAAAAATCGACACTTGCCATAAACGGTTTAAAAGTTGGAACGGTTTGGGAAGCCGATGCGCCACAGCAAGCAGGCGAAATCATCAATTACAGACAATTGTGGGTCAACGGAAATAAAGCAGTCAGAGCCAAAAGCACGGCTGGAAATAAAATGGATCGTATTTTGTCTTGGGATGCAGCCACCGAAACCTGTTGGATTCCTTTTAAAGACAAGTCTATTAAGTTTGAACCCGGAATGGAAATGTTCATTGTGCAATGGTGGGCCATCGCCAATTTGCGAATCAAGAATATCGAAGTGGTCAAAGATAGCGCCCGACTTTCATTCGAACAACCAGAAAGTCGTATTCAAAGCGAGCATCCTTGGCCAGCTCCTTGGATTTCAAAAAACAACGGAAACTCGGCATTTTTCTTGAACAACGGAATTTCGATGTTGGACGAAGCCGGTGAATGGTATTTGGACAGGAAAAAAGCCAAAATTTATTACATTCCAAGAGCGGGAGAAAATATGGCTTCGGCAAAAGTAACGATTCCGGTTTTGGAAAATTTGGTCGAAATGAAAGGAACTTTGGATTCGCCCGTGCATCATTTTAATTTCAAGGGAATTTCGTTTCAATACAGCAATTGGCTTCGTCCTTCGCAGCAAGGTCACGTTCCGTTGCAAGCCGGAATGTATTTGTTGGATGCCTACAAATTGAAAACGCCGGGAACACCAAATCAAGATAATTTAGAAAATCAGGCTTGGGTAGGTCGCCCAAGAGGAGCCGTTGAGGTGAATTATGCCAATAATACTTTGTTCGAATCGTGTACTTTTGAACATTTATCTTCCACGGGACTGGATTTTCATAGAGGAACGAATCATAATACCATCAAAGGGAATTTATTCAAGGACATTGGCGGCAACGGAATCAATTTAGGCGTTTTCTCCGACGAAGCTATCGAAGCGCATTTGCCATTACAAGTAAAAGATGAAAGAGAAATTTGTTCGGATGAAATGGTTTCCGACAATTTGATTACCAACGTGGCCAATGAAGATTGGGGATGTTTAGGAATCGCGGCTGGTTTCGTAAAAAATCTGACCATTGAACACAACGAAATTTCGGATGTGGCCTATAGCGGAATTTCAATGGGCTGGGGTTGGACGCACACCGAAAACGTGATGCGAAACAATAAAATTATAGCGAACAAAATCCACCATTATGCCAAACATTTACACGATGTAGCTGGGATTTACACCCTTTCATCGCAACCTGACAGTAGAATTGAAGAAAATTACATTGACAAAGTTTACAATAGTCCGTACGCGCACGATCCGTTTTTGTGGTTGTATTTGTACACAGATGAAGGAACACAGGGTTTTACCATAAAGAATAACTGGATTCCGATTCAAAAAACACTCAAAAATCATAACGGTCCTGCGGGAAATGTTTGGCAAGATAATTACGCGTTTGTAGATTCTAAAATCAAAGAAAATGCAGGTATTCGACCACTATACACCAATTTAACAAAAGAAGTGGTTGTTGACGAAGCTTGGGGTTTGCAGGAAATGCCCAAAGCGGTTGCCATAGAATTAATTGGGAAAAATTTTGATGTGGAAACGATCAAATCGACCATAAAAGGTTTCCGAATCGTGGGCGAGGAATTGTATCAATGGGAAAACCATTTGGTCATTTACGGTTTGATGAATCAGCCCGAAAGAACGAGAAGAAAACTGGCTTTGGCTTTCCCGGCTTTGGAAATTAAAATCTACGAAAATCCGGTTTATGATTTCCAGAATTTCGAAAGATGCAAAGATGTTAAAGTGGCATCCGAATGGGAAAACATCGTTTTGACCGCGAATTTGGTGGAAGACGAAAAAATGCAAAAAGAATATGTCGATTATCACACCACCCAATTCGAAAAATGGCCAGAAATTGCCAAAGGGTTTTGCAATGCCGATTTTCAGCAATTGCAGGTTTTTAAAAATGGAAGACAATTAATCTTGGTCATCAGTATTCCGAAAGGGGAAAGTTTGGATAAGTTAAATCCAAAAACAACCGAAAACAATCCACGTGTTGACGATTGGAACGCCTTAATGAAAAAATACCAAACCGGAATTGAAGGTGCAAAACCAGGAGAAGTTTGGATATTTTTGAAGAAACTTGAAGAAAAAAAATAGATTAAAATATTTAGCCACAGATTAAACGGATTTACACAGATTTAAAAATCCTTTAAAATCTTTTAATCTGTGACAAAAGAAAAAATAATAACAGCGAACAACAAAAAGAAATGTTAAAAATAGCCATTTTAGGTCTAGGAGAAGGTCGAAGTACAATGTCCGCCGCTTTAAAAAGCAGCAAATTAGAGTTAGTAAAAATTTGTGATTGCAATGAGGAATTATGCAAACAAAGAGCCAAGGAATTCGATTTTCATTCCTACACAACCAATTACGATGATTTATTGAATGACGGCGCAATCGATATCATTGCTATTTATACGCCAGACCATTTGCACGCCCAACACGTCAAACAAGCTTTGTTGGCAGGAAAGCACGTGGTTTGTACCAAGCCATTCATTGACGACCTTTCGGATGCCAAGGAGTTATTGGAATTAAGCCAAAAAACAGGAAAGAAAGTGTTTATTGGTCAAAGTTCCCGATTTTTCGAACCGGCAAAAAGACAAAGAAAAGATTTTGAAGCGGGTTTAATAGGCGATTTAATTACTATTGAAGCCCATTATCACGCCGACCACCGTTGGTTTTTGGCCAAAGAATGGTCGTTGTTGCAATCTTTCAAATGGTTGTATGGTGGATTAAGCCATCCTGTCGATTTCATCAGATGGTATTTGCCCAATATCGAAGAAGTGATGGGCTACGGAATGATCAGCAGCAACGGAGCAACCGCAGGTTTGAAAAACGAAGACACGATGCATTTTATTTTCAAAGCTACTGACGGAAGAATTGCTCGCGTGAGCGGTGTTTATACTTCGCCAACCCAACCAACAAAAAGAGATAGCGGAATGTCGGTTATTTTAAGAGGAACAGAAGGTGCTAGTCAAGCCGATTATCACGAATTGCGTTATTCCGTTACGGATAAAGAAGGCGAAGAAAGAATCATACATTGGGGTGATGCAACCCTGAAACATTATTTCCGTTTTGAAGGACAAAGCCATCACGCCGGAGAATACCAAAATTATTTGGAATATTTCGTGGATAGCATCGAGCAGGATTTCGTGGCTTATCCCGATATGGAAGAAGGCATTGGAACCGTGGCATTATTACAGGCAATGGATAAAACATTACAAACCGGAATGCCAGTAAAAATGGCGGATATTTTAAAAGAATATAACCTATGAATAATACCATCTACGATAAATTAACGACCCTAGATTTTGTAATTGTTGCTATTTATTTAGTGATATTATTGGTCATTGGTTATGTGGTGAGCGTGAAACAAAGCAAGAAGAACGAAACGCTTTTTATGGCGGGAAATTCCTTGAATTGGTACAACATCGGATTCAATATGTGGGGAACTAATGTTGGTCCATCCTCATTATTGGCTTTTGCCAGTATTGGATACACTACAGGAATTGTAGCAGGAAATTTCGAATGGTACGCCTTTGTATTTTTACTATTATTAGCAATAGTTTTTGCGCCACGATATATTGCCAGCAAAGTCAGCACGATGCCCGAGTATATGGGAAAACGCTATGGCGACAGTACCCAAACCATTTTGGCTTGGTATGCGATGGTCAAAATATTGGTGAGTTGGTTATCCTTGGGATTGTTTAGTGGAGGAATTTTGGTGCGCCAGATTTTAGGAATTCCAATGTGGCAAAGTGTGACGGTTTTAGTGATTTTTTCAGGGATTTTTACTTTCGCCGGAGGTTTGAAAGCCATTGCCAAAGTAAATGTTTTCCAGATGATTTTATTAATTGTCGTTTCGCTTACCCTTTCTTATTTAGGTTTGGAAAAAGTGGGAGGCATACACGCATTAATTGCCAAAACTCCTCCAAATTTTTGGAATTTAGTGCAACCTGCGAATGATGCCCATTATCCTTGGCCTGCTATTTTATTAGGATATCCGGTGGCTGCAGTAGCTTTCTTTTGCACCGACCAATCGATGGTGCAAAGTGTGTTGGGAGCAAAAAATTTGGAACAAGGGCAATTGGGAGTAAACTTCATCGGATGGTTGAAAGTAATGGCATTGCCATTGTTTATTTTACCGGGAATCTTATGTTCGGTTTTATTTCCGGAGTTAGGTAAAAATTCGGATTTGGCCTATATGACGATGGTGACTAATTTATTTCCTAGTGGAATGAACGGTTTGGTTATTTGCGTGATGATAGCTGTTTTGGTAGGAACTATTGGTTCTTCCCTGAATGCCTTGAGTACAGTTTTTACCAATGATATTTATGTTAAGAAAATCAATCCAACGGCTACAATCAAGGAGCAAATAAAAATAGGAAGAATTACCGTTGCCGCAGGATGCGTTTTTGCAATTTTGATTGCCATTGCGATTGACAACATCAAAGGGCAAAATTTGTTCAACATTTTTCAGGCTGTTTTGGGCTTTTTGGCACCATCATTGTCGGTGGTTTTTCTGTTGAGTATTTTCTGGAAACGCACCACCAAAAAAGCCGTGAACGGAATTTTGTCTTGGGGTTCGGCATTTAGTTTATTCATTGGTGTATTGTATTTATGGATTTTTCCAGCCGATGTTTACACCGCTTGGCCTCAC
>ERZ1034363.330-NODE-330-length-33713-cov-6.788263_pt1 | contig 33713 bp, 4 predicted proteins | sample MGYA00520616_ERZ1034363 | MGnify/ENA primary metagenome ERZ1034363 (study PRJEB33736, sample SAMEA104284506) | Azolla filiculoides | biome: Urban; feature: Water surface; material: Ditch water | place: Netherlands | collected 2015-10-28 | depth 0-0.1 m ... | reverse complement strand
AATCGCAGCGAGTACAGCACCGAACTTTCCGTGACGGATCGAATCAAACTTTCGACTCAAACATCGGTATGGCTCGGCCTGCGTCATACCCAAAGCGATCGCAGCACCGTTTCCCTGGATCCCCTCAACCCGAACCCCAAAAGCCAAAACACCGGATTCACTACACCCTGGCTTGCGCTTTCACATGAGTACATCAACGGGCCAACCGTTTATGCCTCATACGGCGAGGGCGTTGAACTGTTCGCGGCACCAAATAACGCCAGCTATGTCAACGCGGGTCAATTTTTGGGCGTGCAGAGGAGCAAACAGATCGAACTGGGGGCAAAAGGCAAAGTCGGCAACACCTTGAGCTGGAATGCAGCGCTGTTCCACATCGAGCGCCCTGCTGCATATGACTACGCTGGTGAACGCGTCGTCGATGGAACTCAAACGCACAAGGGCCTGGACGCAGGTCTTCAATGGAGCCATCAGCAGTGGATGCTTGCAGGTCAGGCGCAATGGATTGACGCACGCATCTCGGGTGCATTGCTCAACACGGACTTGAATGGGTCAAAACCACTGAACGTCCCTTCGCTAACCCTGCGAGCCCTGGTCCAATACCGATTCACCGACATCCCCGGCCTGCGCACGAGCCTGCGTCTGAGCCACGAAGGATCGCGGCGCGTGACCGAAGACGGCAGCATCAACCTGCCCAGCTGGACCACGCTGGACTTTGCGGCGCATTACGACACCCGCATCGACGGCACGCGCACGCAATGGACTTTGGCAGTAGACAACCTGGCCAACCACCACTACTGGCGCGAATCGCCCAAGCAGTTTGGGCACTACTATCTGTACCCGGGCGCACCCAGGACCTTTCGCGTTGGCGTGAAAGCCAGCTTTTGAACGAAGCATGCAAGATTTTTAAAAAATCTTGCGCCCCCTCTCAAAACAGCCCAAAAATCACTCTATAATTCGAAGCTATTCCTCGATAGCTCAGTCGGTAGAGCGCCGGACTGTTAATCCGTAGGTCCCTGGTTCGAGCCCAGGTCGAGGAGCCAAAAAGTAAAGCCCCTGCAAGCGATTGCAGGGGCTTTTTCTTTGGTGTTTTCTCTTCGCACTCAAACAACGAATGCAGGCAAGCTGTTCATGTGCCCTTCACATTGAGCAAACTCAAATCGCAGAATCAAGTCTTTTTTGCAATTTGGCGATCAGCTGTCGACCTAAATGGGCCTTGATGGCCGCCGAATAAAACAAGCTGTCTCCGCCGTTTTCAAGCTGCAGCAACTGCGCGTGAGAGATCGCGTTTTCTATGGCAAACCGGGAGGTGTCCAGTCCTGCGCCTTGCCTCAGTTGCTGAAGCAACAACGCCTCATCCTGAGTCCAGGGTTCGGTCATGGCTCGAGCGCCTCCATGTCAAGGCCTTTGCAAAGGGCCATCAAATCGGCCAAGTGATGGACCTGCATTTTCTGCAAGATGTTGGCACGGTGTTTTTTGGCCGTATCGGGCAAGATGTCCAATTTCTCTGAGATGCCCTTGTTGGTATGCCCTTCCAGCATCAAGACAAAGACCTCGCGTTCGCGGCCACTCAAAGCCTGCCATTTGCGACGGATCTCATTTTTTTGAATGAAGTCCTGTCGATTGACACTGTCTACGGCCAAACCTCGGTCGATGGCGTCAATCAGGGCCTGAATTTGAAATGGCTTCCAGAGAAACTCGATGGGCCGCCCTTTCATGGCGCGGATGATTTCTTCTGATTCACTCTCGCCACTGATGAAGATGATGGGTGTGTTGCGGCCCAGTGCTTTCAATTTTTCCTGAAGATCCACACCCGACATGCCGGGCATGCGAACGTCCAGCACCAAAACGGCAGGAAAGATTTCGATGGACTGCTGCAAGAAGGCTTGCGCGCTGTCATAACCCTCAATGCTGTAACCCATCTGCCGCAGCAAATCGGTCAAATAAAAGCGGATATCGGGGTTGTCGTCGACAACGTAGACATGGCCGCAAGTTGAGGGGTTCATTGATACAACACAAAATTATCAGAGTTGTTGATATTAGGTTTTCACACAAGGTGTGGATACCCCCTTTTAGGGATGTCGAAACCACTGACGAGGGGGAATTTCACTCAAAACATTTGCGAGAGCGGATGCAGCAAGCAGTGAACACCATTGTCCTGCATGTCACGAGTCCAAGCACTTGGAAGCCCTGAAATCAGGATGTCACCCACCATACGCAAAATTCAACAAGCGCCATCAAAAAGAATAAATGTTGACTTTGATACCCATCTTGGCGCAGAGAAAACCCTTTGTTTTCCCCAATTGGGTATATACATCTTGAGCCACATTTGTAAAACTTTCGATTATTTTGTTTAGGTTGAAATTGTTGAATTTTTACTTCAAATTTGAATTAAAAATAATTACAGCAAATCAATACAACAAAAACAATAACGAATCAAGTTGCTTGTGCAGAGGTGAAGTGTGAACAGAAAAATGGGGCGATTCCTACTTGTGTTACCAGGCTTGCTGGTGGGGTGTGCGCAACTCACACCCGAGCAACCCTTGTTGACACCCACACGCAGCAGCTGGCAGCAGGAACTCGCACAGTTGCAAATTGAACCCATCGTGGGTCCGTTGACGCTGGACGAGGCCATCGCACGGGGCTTGAAGTACAACCTGGACCGCCGGGCAAAACAACTCGAACTCGAAATCGCTTCGGGTCAATTTGAGTCAGCCCTGCAAGACATGCTGCCCAAAGCACGTGCGCAAATTGAACGCAGCAATCGCAGCGAAGAGCGCCTGACGCGCAACGCGAATGGCACACCCAGCAACGCCACATCAGAGCGCAACCACACGGTACACGAGTTGGGTGCCTCTTGGAGCTTGCTGGAATTTGGCGTCGGCTATTTCAACGCCAAACAAGCCCGCGAACGCGTGCAAATTGCCGACGAACGCCGCCGCAAACTGATCCACACCCTGATTCAAGACGTTCGCAGCGCCTACTGGCGCGCCGCATGCGCCCAGGCCATGCGCCAGGAACTGAAAAGCACCATTGCCCAAGCTGAAGATGCACTGGAAGACTCGCGAAAAGTGGAAAGCGAACGCGTGCGCGCGCCCACCGAATCGTTGACTTACCAAAAACAATTGCTGGAAAGTTTGCGCACATTGGAGTTGATCGACCAGGACTTGGCTCCAGCACAAGTGGAGTTGGCCACCTTGATCAACGCGCCTGCCGGTCAAACTTTGACACTGGATGCCAAATGGCCTGAGTTGCGCGGCCAGTTGAACATGCCCATCGAAGCGCTGGAAAGCATGGCGCTTGAACGCAACGCCGATCTGCGCGAAGCACAACACCAAACCCGCATCGCACGCGATGAAACGCGCAAAGTGCTGGCGCGCATGTTCCCAAATCTCAGCTTCAACATCTCCGCCAAATACGACACCGACAGCTACCAAGTACACAAGGGCTGGGACGATGCCAGCTTGCAACTGTCCTTCAACCTGATGAACCTGTTCACCGGGCCATCCCAAATGCGCTTGGCTGATGCCGGGGTGGCGTTGGCCGACCAGCGTCGCATGGTCATGCAGATGGCGGTGATGACGCAAGTCCATCTCGGACGCCTGAACTGGCTGAACGCCCAAAAACAATCCCAAAGGGCTGACCAAATTTGGGCGGTGGATGACCGTTTGGCCAAACTCGCCTCGGCGCGTGAAAAAGCCCTGATGCGAGGACGCCTAGAAACGGTGAATGCCCAAGCCAGCGCACTGCTCAGCCAATTCAGGCGCTACCAGTCGGTCGCACAGATTCAGGTGGCTGAAAGCCGCCTGCGTGCCGTGATCGGTGTGGAGTTTGACGATGCAGGCGTAGACCGCCTGCCGATGAAAGACATCCTTGAAAAAGTCAGCCAAACACCTTCACTGACCGAACTCAAAACCCCGGAATCCAACCATGTCACACGCTGACCGGTTTTTGCGAAATGTCCTTTCCGGCATGGCTTTGCTGGTGCTGATGGCGTGCGGCTATGCACAAACCTCGGGCATGGATCGACAAGAAATTCGCGCTCAGCTTCGGCCGCTCCGTTACACCACCCTGTCTGCAGAAATTGGTGCGGTGGTGCAAACCATTCTGGTCAAGGAAGGTCAACGCTTTGCCGCTGGCACGCCCTTGATCAAGCTCGACTGCGGCTTGCACGATGCGCAGCGCGCCAAATCGGTGGCCGAATTGGCGGGCGCTCAGCGCAGCCTGGAAGCCAACCAGCGTCTGGCCGAGCTGAACGCAGCTGGCTTGATGGAGCTGGATTTGGCCAAAAACGCAGTCGAGAAATCGCAAGCCGAATTGCGCATCAGCGAAACCCAGCTGTCCAAATGCGAGATCAAAGCGCCTTTTGCAGGCATCGTTGCCGAACAACGCATCCGCGAACAGCAATACGTGCAGCCTGGAACACCGTTGGTGGATGTGCTGGACGACTCGGGTTATGAACTGGAATTTTTAGCCCCTTCCACCTGGCTGTCACGCTTGCGTGTGGGCATGGTGGTACGCATCAACATCGATGAAGTGCGTCGAAATGGCACCGCACGCATCGTGCGCATCAGCCCCCGGATTGACCCCGTGAGTCAGTCCATCAAGGTTACAGCGAACCTTGAAGGCCATATGGCCGACCTGAAGGCAGGCATGAGTGGCCGCCTTCAAATGCCCTGATCAATGAAAACAAAGGCCGGTGTCGGCCTTTGCACCCTGAATAAACCGGATGCCTCGCATGGTCCAGAAAAAAAACACCCCCGTCAGTTTGTCCAACGCGCCAGAGCAGACAAATCCTGTCTCAGAGGCCACGGTCAAACCCCAGCGCAAACGCAAAGTCCGTCAGGCAGCCGAGATGCTTGTGCTGGAACAGCGGATGATGTTCGACGGTGCGGCCATGTCCACTGCAGATTTGCTGAACGAGCGCAATGCCACCCACAGCGACAGCAAGGCAGCACCGCTTTACCGCGAAACGCCAGACCTTTTCACACCGCAAGCCCTGCCACCACAGCCTGGCCGGTTGATTGTCATCAGTGCGGCATTGCCAGAAGCCGAACGCATCCGGCTGGGGCTGGCCAACCAAGGCGAAGTGGTGGAACTTGTCGAGGGCTCTGACGCACTGACCCAGATATCGCAGTTGCTGGCCAGCCGCAGCCAAATTGAAGAACTGCACATCATCAGCCACGGCGAACCCGGCACTTTGTTGCTGGGTGATTTGCGTCTGGACAACACCACACTGCAGACACGTCAAGCTGAAATTCTCAACTGGCAATCTTCGCTGACGGCCAACGCTGACATCCTGCTCTATGGCTGCGATGTGGGTTCAGGCAACGCCGGCCTCGTCTTTTTGCAAACCCTGCAAGGCTTGACCGGAGCCGATGTGGCCGCATCGAGCGACGATACCGGCAGCCGTCAACTGGGCGGCAACAACACGCTGGAGTTGCGTCTGGGTCAGGTGGATGCCCAGTCGGCCTTGGACACCGAGCTGCTGGACGCGCTGGGCCTGTTGCTGGACACCACGCCACCCGCCGCAACCACCACACAGATCAGCTTCTCTGGTTCTGCCATGACCGTCACGGTCAATTTGACCGAAAGCGTCAGCACCAGCACCGACCTGGCGAACTCCAGCTTGGCACTGACCACAGGCGGCACAGCCCGCAGCGCCAGCTTTGTCGCGGCCGAGTCCGACTTGGCCGCTGGCAAGCTGGTTTACCGTTACAACGGCAGCGACTTCTCACAAGGCGTGCAACTGGGGCAAATCAGCCTGAACGGTGCCGTGATCCGCGATGCCGCAGGCAACGCACTCATGCCCGCAGGGCTGACGCCACTGCTGTCACAAATCGACGTGACCGAAGGTCAAAGCCTCAGTTTCAATGGGGGCTACACCGGCACGGGCGACTTCATCAAGACCGGCCTGGGCGAATTGATCCTGACAGGCAACAGCACCCACACCGGCAACACCGTGGTGCGCGGCGGCACGCTCACCATCACCAGCGACCTGCAATTGGGCCCCAATGTGCCCACCCCCACGGCTGGCCGCTTGGTCATCGAGGACAGCGGCAAACTCAAAATCAACGCCACCATGGCGCTGGACCCCGAGCGCGGCATCCGCGTGCTCGGTCAAGGCACGATCGAAGTGGCCAGCGGTTTCACCGCCACCTACAACGGCACCATCACCGGTGCCAACGCCAACAGTGGCCTGATCAAGACCGGTGCAGGAACCTTGTTGCTAAGTGGCGCACAGACGTATTCGGGGAACACCGACATCCAAGCCGGTGTACTGGCCGTCAGCGGCAGCCTGGCCGATGCCACCACCGTCAAGGTCGCGCAGGGCGCCACCTACCAGCTCAACGCCAGCGACACGGTCGCCGCCATCGAAGGCTCGGGCAGCATCACCAGCGGCGCCATCACTGGCGCGGTCGCCACCCTCACCGTCAGCGGCAACACCACGGCGTTCAGCGGTGTGATCGGTGACGGCACAGCCGGTGGCAAGTTGGCCTTGACCAAAGTGGGTTCGGACACCCTGACCCTGAGCGGCCTGAACACCTACACCGGCGCCACCAACATCAACGCGGGCACTTTGCTGCTGAGCGAAGGCGGCTACCGCACGCCCTCATTCAACATCGCCACGGGGGCCGTGCTGCAACTGCACACCGATGCACGGCTGGATTACGGCACCAACACCAGTTTCACGGGCACGGGCACGCTGCTCAAAACCGGTTTCGGTAGCGTGCTGTGGGGGCCCACAGCGGCCACCTTTGCCATGGGCGCAGGCGCTCTGATCGATGTTCAAGCTGGCACCTTCGTTGCCGGCTCATCGGCCAATGAAGTCTGGACCAACAACCTGGCCAGCTTGAACGTGGCTGCCCAGGCGGTCTTTCGCACCGTCGAAGCCGATGTCCGCGTCGATGCCTTAACGGGCTCTGGCGCTATTCAAATGGGTTACGGCGGTTTCGCCAACTCGGGGCTCACGATCGGCGTGAACAACTTCGCTGCAGGCAGCTACAACAGCGCAGGCAGCGCCAATTTCAGCGGCACCCTGTTTGACTTTGGTCGCCTCATCAAGGCGGGCACAGGCACGCTCACCCTGTCGGGCAACAGCGTTCACACCGGGGCCACCACGGTGCAAGCGGGTACCTTGCGCCTGGGTGTCGACCAAGCCTTCAGCGCCAACTCGGCCTTGACCATCAACCCAGGTGCGACTTTTGACCTCAACGGCAAGAGCCAAAGCCTGGTGTCGGTTGTGCAAGGCACGGGCACCGGCGTGGCCTCTCTGGTTTTGGGCACCGGTGGTCAGCTCGAAATCAACGGCAACAACCTGACGTTCGCAGGGGTCATCAGTGGCGACGGCAGCCTGCGCAAAGTGGGCAACACCACCCTCACGCTGACCGGTGCGAGCACCTTTACCGGTGAAACGCACATCGCTCAAGGCACCTTGACCCTGGCCGCGAACGACGCACTGGGCCCGAACCAGCGCAATGGTGCTGCCGCAGTGAACACGGCGGTGATCATCGGAGAGTTGGGCACACTGACGTTGAACAACTTCAACCAGCGCATCGGTTCGCTGGCCGGTGCGGGCACTTTGACGCTGGGCACCGGCATGCTGACCGTGGGCGGTAACAACACCAGCACCACCTTCACAGGTGTGTTCAGCACCACAGGCACAGGCACGCTGGGCACCGCTGGCAACGGCCAGCTGGTCAAAGAAGGCGCAGGCACACTCACTTTGGGCGGCGCCACCAGCAACAGCAGTGGCCGCGCCGTGGTCAACGCAGGCACCTTGGTGCTCGACAAGGCCTCAGACAGCGCCAGCATTCAGGCGCTGTCAGCGGGCTCGGGCGTGGTCGCGCTGCAGATCAACAACGGGGGCACGGTGCGCATTGCAGGCGCAGGCCCCTCACAAATCGGCACCACCGCCAACGTGCTGCTGAGCACAGGCGGCACGCTCGACCTCAACGGTCGCACACTGACCCTGAACGAACTCACGGGCAGCGGCAGCGTCACCAACACCCTGGCAGGCTCTGGCAGCACGCTGACACTGGGCAACGGCGGCACCCTCGCCTTCACGTTTGCCGGCACGCTGACCGATGGCGCGGCCAACGGCAGCACACCCGGCGGTACCGTCGGCCTGACCAAAGTGGGCTCGGGCACACTGATCCTGTCGGCCGTTCAGACTTACAGCGGTGACACCACCGTCAGCGCCGGCGTCTTGCAACTGAGCATGGCCAACCAGCTCTCACCCAGCACCACCGTGATCGTCAATGCCAAGCTGGTCTTGGGCGGCTTCAACCAGCGTGTGGGCGCTTTGGCCAGCACTGCGGCGGGCACCATTGAACTGGGCAGCGCCACCCTCGATGTGGGCGGCAACAACGCCAGCACCACTTTCAGTGGCTCGGTCACAGGCACAGGCGGCGTGGTCAAGCGCGGCGCAGGCACCTTGAGCCTGACCGGGAGCAACACCTACACCGGCAGCACCGCCATCAACAGCGGCAGCGTGTCGCTGGGCATCGGCGCAGCAGCCACCATGCTGGCCAGCACATCCGTCCAGGTGGGCGGGGGCGCATCGCTGATTTTCAACACCACCAGCAACTTGGCCGTGGCCGATGGCCTGATCAGCGGCAATGGCCAGTTGGTGCAGCGGGGCACCGGCAACCTGACCTTCAACGGTGCCAACACCTACAGCGGCGGCACCCTTTTGGAAAGCGGCGCGGTGCTGCTCGCGGCCAATGCGGCGTCCAGCGCTGCGCTGGGTTCGGGCACTGTCAACGTCACCGGCAACACCACCTTGCGCACGGTGGCCAGCAGCACCGTTGTGCAACGCGCGCTCGGCAATGCCTTCACCCTGCAAAGCGGCACGACGCTGTCGGTTGACGCCAGCGGCACCAACGGCACACTGAGCCTGAATGGCGCCATCAGCGGCAGCGGGCATCTGGCCATCACCAGCGCGGCCACCACGGCCGTCATCATGACGGGCGACGTCAACATCACCGGCACCACCACCGTGCTGGCCAGCAGCACCTTGCAAGTCGGCAATGGCGGCACCACTGGCACTCTGGCCAGCGCTTCGGTGAGCCTCGCGTCCGGAGCCATCCTGCGCTTTCACCGCAGCGATGCCAGCAACTTCAATTCAGCCGTATCCGGCATCGGCGCTCTCGAAAAAATGGGTGCGGGCAGCCTGACCGTGGGTGGCAAACTGAGCCACACCGGCACCACCACCATCAGCGCAGGCAGTCTGATGACAGCCGCGGCCCAAGTGATGTCGGCCATCAGCAACACCACCGTCCATACCGGGGCCACGCTCGACCTCAATGGCCTGAGCCAGACCCTGGGGTCTCTGGCGGGCGGCGGCTCGGTGCAAACCGGCGCGAACGCGCAAACGGTCTTGAGCGTTGGCAACGCCACGAGCACGACGTTCTCCGGCAGCATCGCCGGCAGCGGCAATCTGAGTAAAAACGGCACAGGCACCTTGACGCTGTCAGGTGCCAACAGCTACACCGGTGAGACCCGCATCACCACCGGGGGCCTGACCTTGTCGGGCGCTGACCGTTTGTCCAACCAAACCGCCTTGAGCGTGGCCAATGGGGCCACCTTCACCCTCGGCGGGGTGGCCCAGCGCGTGGGCTCACTCGCGGGCGCAGGCTCGGTCGTTCTGGGTGCAGGCACCCTGAGCACCGGCACCAACAACCTGTCCACCCAGTTCAGTGGCGTGATCTCGGGCACTGGCGGCAGCGTCACCAAAGCCGGTTCTGGCGAATGGACCCTCACAGAGGCCAACACCTACACCGGAGCCACCATCCTGAATGGCGGCATGCTCACCCTCAATGGCGGCCTGGCCGCCTCGGCCATGACCGTCAACACCGGCGCTACCCTGGCAGGCAACGGCAGCACCGCCGGTGCCGTCACGGTGCAGTCGGGCGGCACGCTCAGCCCTGGTCAACGCTTGGGCAACAACTCACTGCCGGGCCTGCTGACCATCAGCAACAGCCTGAGCCTGCTCGCGGGCAGTACCCTGGTCATGGACCTGGACCCGAACGGCAACAGCCTGACAGACGACCAGATTCTGGGTGTGACCAGCCTCAACCTGGCGGGCAACCTGGTGGTCAATGGCTTGTCGAGCTTTGCCGATGTGACCGGTGGCTCCTGGCGTCTGATCAACAGCAATGCCACGGCCACAGGCAGCTTCAGCAGCGTGACCCTGCCCAGCGTGACAGCCGTCACCAACACCGCCAGCACCTTCAGTGTGGTCACCAGCGAAACCCCTATCGCCGGCTTGTTCCCTGTCACCTTGCGCCTGACCAGCAACTCGGCCGCATGGCCACAACCGCACTCTCTGTCCTTGGCCACTGCCGACGACACCGGGGCCAGTAACCGCGACGCCATCACGCGCAACACCAGCGCTTTGACGGTCGGCGGCGTCGCCCAGCCCGGCAAAAAAGTCTGGCTTTTCAACGACATCAACAACAACGGCCAGCTGGACGATGGCGAAGTGCTGGCCACCAACATCACCGCCACCGCCACTTACGGCGTGTTCACCCACGACATCGAACTGGGCGCAGGCACCCACCGCATCATGGCGGTGCAGGTGGAAAGTGATGGCAGCCGAAGCCCCGTCAGCCAGGCTTTGTTCATCACCATCGACCTCGAGGCCACCTTGAGCCCCGGCGTGGCCACTCTGGTCAACGACAACCAGCAGACCAGCGACACCGGTTTGCTGGGCAGCGACCTGATCACCCACAACCCCTACCCCACCTTCCGCTTCCAGCTGCCCACCCTGGCGAGCGGCGTGTCGGCGGCCTATGCGGCCAACGCAGGCATGAAGTTCGAATTGCGTCGATCTTCCTTGGTGGAGGCCACCCGGACTCTGACTGCAGAAGACATCTCGCGGGGCTACATTGACATCGTGCCCGATGCGGCCATCGGCCAAGGCAGTTACTTCCAGCAATGGCGCGGCGTCATCACCGACCAAGCTGGCAATGTCAGCTCGACCGACCCGGTCTGGTCCATTCCGCTGCTGCGTGTGGACACCACCGCACCCGATGCGCCCTACGGCAACCCCCAGTATCCAGGGACCCCACTGGAGCTTTTACTCAACAGCGACACCGGCCGCTCCAGCACCGACAAGGCCATAGCGCTGAACACCGGCTTCAGTGTGCGGGGCCTCGCCAGCACCGACACACGCCTGATTGCCTTGCGCCTGTACAAGCCCGATGGCACCAGCACCGAGTTGGGCACACTGTCGTTTTCGGACAGTTCGTACTGGACCTACACCTACACCGGCGACGCCCTCGCAGACGGCAACTACACCTTGCGCGCACGCGCCATGGACTTGGCGGGCAACTGGTCTGCCGAAAGCGTGGCGCTGAACTTCAGCATCGACACCAGCGCCCCTGCGGTGCTGGACGCGCCCAGCCTCACAGCGGCCAGCGACAGCGGCCTGAGCAACAGCGATGGCATCACCAATCTGACCTCCACCCTGGTGGTCTCAGGGGTGGCAGCCCCTTCGGCACAGGTGCGCCTGCTCGACTATGGCAGCAGCGCCAGCAACACTGGCCTCAACAACCTGGGTGATCCGGTCAATGGCTCCGTGATCGCCACCGCCACGGCCAACGCACTAGGGGTCTACACCTTCAGCAACTTGTACCTGGCCCCAGGCGTTCACAACCTGCGCGTGATTCAAAACGACCTTGCGGGCAATTGGAGCGCGCCCGGCACTGCCCTGCGCGTGAACACAGACACCCAGCCACCGGCCACCCCCACGGTCTTTTTCTGCGACACCGGCAGCCGTACACCGACCTTGTCGGGCACCTACGACGCCAGCAACACCGAACAACTGGTGGTGCGCATCAACAACGTGGTCTACGGCGTGGCCGCAGGCACATCGGTCACGATCGATGGCACCGCCACCATCACCGTGGCAGGCCTGGTCTTGAATGCCGCCAATGGCACCTGGAGCTTGGCCATTCCGCGTGAACGCGAGTTGAGCTCGACCTTGGCGGGTTCGCTCTACACCGTCACCCTGATGGCCACGGACTTGGCAGGTAACCGCGCGCTCAGCAACAGCCGCGACCAATTGCGCCTGAGCAGTGCCGCCATCAGCGGCGCTGGCATCCCGATCTCCACACCCGCCAACCTGAACGCCTACGCCAGCCAAATCGGCCAGCTCTACAGCTTCAGCGTGACCGGACAAGCCCAGTTGGGCAACACCCTTGTGGGCTCGGACCTCTATGACCTGAACACCAACCTGAACATCGCCGCCGTCCATGCTGGTTGGGTGGCGGTGGGTGAGACCAAGACCGTCTCGGTCATGATCATGCCGTCGGGCAGCTCGCCAGCCAGTGTGCGCAATGGCGTGAGCAGCACCGCCATGAGCGGCGTGGGTTTCAGCTTCGTGCGCAGCGAACTCACCCCCTTGGGCATCAGCTTGGCGGCTGCGGGGGACAGCGCCACGGTGGGCGACAACATCACGCGCCTGCTGGCCCCCGTGCTGCGCATTGCATTGCCCAGCACCGTGCAGGCGGGCGACACCGTTCGCTTAGGCTTGGGCACCACCGAAGTTTTGCGCCACACCCTCTCGGCCGCCGACTTGGTGAACCGTGGCTCCTCGGGCTCGCCAGCTTACTGGGTGGATCTGCAAGCGCACACCTTGTTCAACGGCAGCACCGTCTACAACACCGCCAACAGCAACGCCATCACGGCGCAAGTGCTGCGCGTGCAAAACGGCGCGTTCCAGGCCAGCGCCTCGGTCACGCTGCAAACGCTGTCGGTCGACAACGTGGCGCCTCCCGCACCGTACTCGACCGCGCTCGAACGTGGCGACGACCTGGGCAACCCGGCCGTCCCACAAGACCAAACCGACAACCGCCTGCCGCGTGGCAACCAATTCAACCTGACGGGTTGGGTGCATGCCAACTACGGCACCATCAGCGTCGAAGTCTGGGCACAAGACCGCCTGCTGGGCCGCACCGGCGTCACCGCCGACAACCGCTGGAGCTTTTTCCTGCCCGCGACCGCAGCGCCATTGGCCGACGGCAAGCACGACATCACCATCGTCGCCGTCGATGCCGCAGGCAACCGCAGCAATGCCTCTGCCCCGCTGACACTGACCATTGACACGGCCATTGGCAAACCTGGCAACCTGGCCATCCACACCAGCTGGGACTCGGGCGTCAAGGGTGACAACATCACCTCGCGAGCCATCGACAGCTTCATGCTGATCACAGGAAGAGCCGACCCGTCCCTGCTGACCCAACCCTACTGGGATGGCACCAACTACACCTACAACAACAGCCTTCGCATTTTTGACGACACCAACAACAACGGTGTCATGGATGCAGGCGAAGAACTGGCCATCTACAACCCCGCCGTGTACCAGTGGACCGATTGGCGCGGCAATTTCAGCATTTACATCGACGCCAACCAACTGGCCGAGGGCAGCCACCGCCTGCGCGTGATCCAGACAGACGCAGCGGGCAACGTGAGCGTGGCCAGCGATGCCTTGGCCATTCGCATTGACCGTGCGCCCCAAGCCCCTTTGGGCGTGTTTCTGGCCCCGGGCCAAGACGATGGCCTGTTCAGCGCCGACGGCGTGATCCAGAACGCACGGCCCACCGTTCGCGTTCAGCTGGCCCCGAACGCCCGGGTCGGCGACCGCATAGAGGTCTACAACGGCGCTTCAGCCGTCAGCACCAACATGCTGGGTGCCACGGGCCTGACCGCCACCGACCTGGTGCGCGGCTATGTCGACATCCGCAGCGCCATCATCCTGCCCGAAGGCACGGTCTCTTTGTATGCACGCGCACTGGACGCAGCAGGCAACACCAGCGCCATGACCAGCGACCAGGCCTACCTGCGCCTGGACGTGATGCCCACCACCGTGCCCACGGCCCCCAACATCGCCTTCACCACGGCCGACGACACGGGCTCCAGCAGCACCGATCTGGTGACACGCAAAGCCACCGGCTGGACCGTCACAGGCATCGCCACGGCAGGCAGCACGGCCAGCCAGATCAACATCTACGCCGGCACCACTTTGCTCGGCTCCGTGCAACCGGCCACACAAGGCGGCGCGTGGTCCTTCACCTACAACGGCCCAGCGCTGGCCGATGGTGTTTACACCGTCTATGCCCGTGGCGTGCATGCCAACGGCTTGGAAGGTCGGGCTTCGAGCGCCCTGTTCTTGCGCATCGACGCATCGGCCTACCAGCGCAACCAGTTCTGGCTGGACGCAACCGACGACACAGGCCCTGTCAACAGCGATGGCATCACCAGCCAAACCCGCTTGACCTTCAAAGGCATCGCCAACCCCGGTGCCACGGTCGAGATTTTTGAAGACGTCAACCAAAACGGCATCCTCGACAGCGGCGAAAAGCGGACCACCTACAACGTCAACGGCAGCACCGTGGTGGCCAACCTGGTCGCCGCCGCAGCCAGCACCATCACCGACGCCACAGGCACCTTTGCAGCCGACATCGAGCTGGGCACCGGCCTGCACACCATCTTGGCGCGCCAAACCTTCATGTCTGGCGGTGTCAGCGTCACCAGCTTGCTGGGCCAGCCCGTGAACATCCGGGTCGATCTGGACCTTCCCTTCACGCCCAACTACGCCCAACTCAGCAGCGTGGGGGGCCTCGAAGTCCTTAACGATGCGGGCGAAACCGTCAGCAGCAACCCCAACCCGACACTGACCCTGAGCTTGCCTTTGGGCGTGGAGTTGGGCGACGAAGTGCTGCTGATGAACGGCAGCACCGTCATCATTCGCCAAAGCGTGACGCTGCGCGATCTGGCCAGTGCCGCCATCGACATGCCCATCACGGCCGCGTCGCGCCTGCCCGATGGCACTTACACCACATTAAAGGTCCGTTTGGTTGACAAAGCGGGCAACGCCAGCCCCGACGTGCAAATGCGCTCACTGGTGATTCGCACCACCGGCATTGCCGCCCCCACCGAATTCAAGCTGCTGCCCGAGGACGACACCGGCGCCAGCAACACCGACAACCGAACCAACCGCACCACGGGTTTCACCGTCACCGGCAAAGCCAGTGCCACGGCCGTTTCGGTCCAGATTTACGCCAACGGCGTGCTCTTGGGCGACGCCTACCCCGACGCCGAAGATCCGTTCGCTTTCAGCTTCACCTACAACGGCTTGGCACTCACGCCGGGCAGCTATCTGCTGGAAGCCCGGTCCATCGACGTGCTGGGCTTGCCCGGCTTGAACGCCAGCGTGCGCGTGGTCTTCGATGACAAACTGCCCCCCCCCAGCCGCCTGTCACTCAACCCCTTGGACGACAGTGGCTCGGACAACACCGATGGCACCACCAACCTGACCACCGGTTTGCGCATCAGCGGCATGGCTGAGCCAGGCGTGAACGTCAGCATCTTTGACGATCTGAACGACAACAACCTGATCGACGACGGTGAAATGCTGACTGCCGTGACAGCAGACGCCGTCACGGGGGCTTTCACCGGCACCATCAACCTGGGTTCTGGCAACCACAAACTGCGGGCCATCTCGTCCGATGCCGAGGGCAACATCAGCCTGGCCTCAGCCTCGATGCCCCTGACCGTTGACCGCCAGCCGGTGTCTCCGCCGCCCGCCATCAGCTTGCTGCCAAGCTCGGACACGGGCCTGCGCAGCAACGACCGACTGACGGCCGACAACACACCGACGTTCCGCATCACCTTGCCCACCGATGCCCAAGTGGGTGATGTGGTCTGGTTGACCTATGCCGGTTATTTCAGCAACCCAACACATGCTTATGTACTGGGCACCTATGAACTGACCGCTGCCGACATCGTCGATGGCGGGCGTGGCTTTGTCGACATCGAAAGCCGCCAAGTGATGGCCGACCGATCCTGGACCACGGCCAGCGGCTACTACATCGGTGCCTATGTGGTCGACATTGCAGGCAATGTCGGCCGCATGAACGTGCTGCCCAGCCTGCAGACCGATACGCTGGCACCCAACCCGGACACCAGCCCATTCATCCCCCCTGCCCCGCTGCTCGAAGGCATGGACGACAGCGGCACCAGTCGCACCGATGGCATCACCGTGGTCAACAAAGGCTTCAGCCTGTATGGCACGGTGCCCACCGGCACCCGGCGTGTGGAGCTGTTTGACGGCGACACCTCGCTGGGCTTGGCGCAAATGCTCAGCAGCACCAGCTGGTCATTCAACTACACCGGCACCGCTTACAACGCCACCACAAGGGTGTTCACCCTCACCGCGACCGACGAAGCAGGCAACGTCAGCAACCGGTCTTTGCCGCTGATGGTCACCTTTGACGCCAATGCGCCAGCCAAACTGTGGGCACCCAGCATGCTGTCCACGGTCGATACCGGCCGCCTGAACAACGACGGCGTGACCAACACCCACACAGGTCTGGCCTTCACAGGCTTTGCCAACCCGGCAGCCGTGGTGCGCCTGTACGACGACCGCGACAACAACGGTCTGCTGGAAGACCTGGAGCAGATTGCCCAAGTGACGGCCGACAGCGCCGGCAAATACGACTTCACCAACATCGAACTGGGTCTGGGCGGGCACTTCTTGCGCGTCATCCAGCAAGACAAAGCGGGCCTGTGGAGCAACCCCAGCAGCGCCACCCCGGTGGTGATTGACAAATCGGCCCCACTGCGCCCAACCGTGCTGCTGCAACAAATCAGCAACGCCACCTCCACCCCCACGCTGACCGGCAGCTATGACAAAAACGACACTGACCGTCTGTTTGTCTATGTGAACGGCAAAGCCTACAGCGATGTGGCGGGGCGCACCGCCACCTTGACCGGTGTGACTTACACCACCTTCGCAGGCCTGACGCTGAACGCCAGCCAAGGCACTTGGAGCCTGACCCTGCCCCGCGCGCAAGCGCTGACCGCCAGCGCCACCGCTTATCAGGTGACGGTGCAGGCACTTGACTTGGCAGGCAATGCGGCTGTGGACAGCAGCATCAATGAACTGCTGATCACCACCGTCCCAAGCGACCCGCTGGCCCCCAGCTACGTGCGCATCACAGCCGCCACCGACACCGGCGTGAGTGCGTCCGACAGCATCACCCAGCAACTGGCCCCCATTTTTGAAATCGGCCTCAACACCGACACCGTGCAGGTGGGCGATGTGGTGCGCCTGATGCAAGGCAGCACCGAAGTCAACCGCGTCACCCTCACCGCTGAAGACCTGACCCAAGGCTGGCTGCAACTGCAAGCCCAAGCCCCGCTGACCGGCACCGGCAGCGCCGCGGGCACCGTGTATGCCGATGCCACGGCCATCAAAGCCAGCATCGTGCGGCTCAGCAGCACGGGCAGCCAGGAAAGCGCCAGCACCTGGCTGCAAATTCTGTCCATCGACGCGGTTGCACCCACTGCACCATCTGCGCCCGACCTCAACAAGGGCGATGACCGGGGCAACACCTACTACAGCAACCATGCCGCTGACAACCTGGTGCGACGCGCCAACGGTTTGTCGTTCACCGGCACCGTCACGGCCGACCAAAACGTCACCGCAGTCTGGCTCTATGCCAACAACCAGCTTTTGGGCAGCACCGGCGTCAACGATGCCAACACCTGGGCCTTTTTCTACCCCAGCACGGCCACGCCCTTGGCCAACGGCACCTACCAAATCACGGCTGTCGCCGTTGACCGCGCAGGCAACCGCAGCCTGGTCTCCACTGCCCTCACGCTGACGATTGACAGCGTGGTCTCGGCACCGCAATCGCTCATGCTGGTGGCCGCCAGCGACAGCGGTGCACGTGGCGATGGCATCACCCGCATCAAGAACAGCTTGCGCATCCAGGGCCAGGGCGAAGCCGATGCCACTTTGCGCGTCTTTGATGACCGCAACGGCAACGGCAAGCTCGACACCGGCGAAGAACTCACCATCGACACCTGGACCTACCCCAGCCAAGGGGCCAACGGTACCGTGGGCGCCAACGGGGCGTTCACCCTGACCTTGTTCACCGCCTTGAGCGAAGGCGACCACAGCCTGCGCATCATTCAGACCGACAAAGCAGGCAACACCAGCGTGGCCAGCAGCACCCTCAATGTGCGTGTGGACACCGGCGCACCGCAACCGCTGGGCGTGGTTTTGGCCCCCGGCCAGGACAATGGTCTGTTTGGCACCGATGCCATCACCTCCATCGAGCGGCCCACATTCCGAATCAGCCTGCCGCCCGAAGTGGTGGAAGGCGATCTGCTGCAGCTCTACCGCTACAGCAATGGCGCGCTGTCTTACCAAATTGGCCTGACGCGTTTGGACGCTCTGGACCTGTCGCGCGGCTGGGTCGACTTGACCAGCACCGTGGCTTTGGCTGGCGATTACAACGGCACCACGGGCGGCTGGGGCATCTTTGCCCGCATCACCGATGCCGCTGGCAACGCCAGCCCGATTTCGACCACACGCGGCAACCTGCCCTGGTTGACCGTCGATCGCACCGCCCCAGTAGCCCCCAACACCCTGGCTCTGATGGCGCAAGACGACACCGGCGCCAGCAGCTCCGACAAAGTCACCGCCAAAGCCACAGGCTTCACCCTCACGGGTGCCAACATCGCCACCGATGTCCGCCGCATCGACCTGTTCGATGGCGAAACCTACATCGGCAGCGCAGCGCCCGGTTCTGCCGACACCTTCAGCTTCACCTACGACGGCGCACCCCTGAGCGAAGGCGTGCACTGGATCACCGCCAAGGCCGTGGACGCCGCAGGCAACATCAGCCCCGGCTCCAACGTCCTGCAATTGGTCATCAACCCCACCGAACTGGCCCCTGTGCTGCAGCTGGGCAAGCTGCAATTGGCCACCGCCAGTGAAACAGGCCTGAGCCGCAATGACGGCATCACCAACCTGGGCAGTGTCACCATCAACGGCATGATGACCCCGGGTGCCAAGGTGCAGTTGTTTGTTGACCTCGATGGCAACGGCCGCTATTCCTTGGGTGAGGCCATCGGCGCACCCGCCACGGCCAATGCCACCACGGGCGCTTTCAGCGTCGCCTCGGTCGGTCTGCGCAGCGGCACCAATGTGATCCGCGCTTACGCCTACAACGCCACCACCGGCATGCCCATGGGCGAGGTCTCTGAGGCCTTGACCGTGACCGTCAAATCCACCCCGCCTGGCCAGCCCGGCGTGGTCGAATTGCTGGCCGCCAGCGACACGCCTTTGTCAGGTTCGCCTGCTGGCATCAGCACGGGTGACCGCGTCACCTCAGACAACACCCCCACTTTGCGCATGACCCTGCCTGCCGATGCGCAGCCCGGGGAACAGGTGCGCCTGTACAACGGCAGCACACTGATCTTCTCGATCGGTCTGAGCGCGGCACAAGTGGCCGCTGGCGTGGTGGAGATCACGATCCCCAACACCATGCCTCTGGCCAATGGCAGCTACAGCTTCACTGCCGCATTGCTGGACATGGCCGGCAATGAAGGCGAAAGATCGCCCACCCCTTACACCACCGTCATTGACACCCTCGGTCCTGTCGCCCCCACGGGTCTGGATTTGCTGGCCCGCGACGACATGGGTGTGAGCAACACCGACAACATCACCAGCAAGACCTCAGGCTTGACGCTGACTGGCAATCTGCCTGCCGATGCCGTCATCCTGAACCTCTACGACACGTCCACCGACCCCTCGGTGCGCGAGCTGTTTGACAACAGCACCTTCCTCAGCAGCAGCGCCACGGCGCTGGGCGTCTACCCGCCCGATGTGCGCAACGTCAGTCTCTTGGCCGCCACCCTCAACGGCCTGGGGATCACAGGTTCAGTCCTTGCCGATGTGGTGACGGCCAAGACCGGCAGCGCCGACCGCTGGCTCATGGGTGTGTACAACAGCGAACTCGACCAGACCCAAATGGTCGAAGTTTGGCTCTCGCTCGATGTCAACGGACAGCTGCAAGCCAGCACCGCCGCTGCGGCCTACCGCAACGGCGACCACACCTTGAACGGTGTCAGCCTGAATGCGGCCTGGGCCAAACCCACCGCCACCACCGGCGTGGCCACCTCGGCTGCGGCCAGTGGCTACGGGGTCGAAAGCCTGGAAGGCGCGTTCACGGGCGTCAAAACCACCCTGATCGCCAGCCTGAGCGGCGCACAACTGGGTGTGAGCTCGTTCGCCTACACCACGGGCAATCTGACCGCCGGACTGCACAACTTCACGGTGCGCGGCGTGGACCAAGCGGGCAATGAAGGCACTGCCGCCAGTCTCAAAGTCAGCGTAGACAACCAGAGCGAAGCGCCGTCGTTGGCACTTGGTGCCGGTCTGGACGTGGGCAGCAGCACCACCGATGGCCTTACCCGAACCGCCACAGCTTTGGTGTTCAACGGCTCTGCCGAGGTCAACGCACGCGTGGTGCTGTTTGACGACACCAACAACAACGGCTTGCTCGACGCGGGTGAACAAGTCGAAGTGGCCACGGCCAGCGCCACCACAGGCGCTTTCAGCTTCACCGGCATCAGCCTGGCTGCAGGTCCTCACCTGCTGCGCGCCATCGCCTTTGACAACGCAGGCAACGCCAGCACGGCCAGCGAGGCGGTGGAGATCTTCATCGACCTGCAAGTGCCGAATGCGCCGACCCAACTGAGCTTGTCACCCGCCAGCGACAGCGGTTTGCGCAGCGACGACGCCATCACCGCCACCGGGCGTGTGCTCAACTTGCGCGCCAGCTTGGCCAGCGACGCCGTGGCAGGCGACCTGCTGAGCCTGTACAACACCACCACCTTGCTCAGCCGCATCACGCTCACCAGCGCCCAGATCGCGGCTGGCTATGCCGACCTCACGGTCAGCGCCAACGCCTTGGTGGCAGGGGCCTACGTCAACGTCATCCGAGCCCAAATCACCGACCGGGCGGGCAACGACGGGGCCTTCTTTACCTTGCCCGACCTGAACCTGTTGGGTTTAACTGCGGCACCGACCAACCTGGACCTGATCGCCGACTCCGACAGCACCAGCGCCGGTGAGATCGGCAGCAACAGCACCGGCACCAACACCGACAACATCACCCGCTGGAACACCAACTTCGTCATCGGTGGCAGCCTCGCGGGCAACATCGTGGGCGTTCTGGTCTATGACGACACCGACCGTGTAAACCCACTGGGACAGGCCGAAGTCAACCTCGACACACTGACCTGGACCTTCAACTACACCGGCGCGCCCTATGCCAACGGCACCCGTGCGTTCTATGCCCGCGCCATCGACATGGCCGGCAACCGATCCGACCTCAGTGCACCGCTGTGGGTGAGCTTTGACACCAATGGCCCAGCTCGCACCACATGGACCGGCAACACCAGCTTTGACGCGCAACCTCTGGCCGAAGGCACCTCCGCCAACACCGGAGGCAACGTCCTGGCGGGCTGGACCATCACCGGCAACACCACTACGGCCGGCTACTGGCGTCCTTCCAGCAACGCGGCCTCGGCCTGGTATGCAGGCACGGGTTACCTGAACATTGGCAACATCGCCTATGCCGCAGGCACCACGTCAGGCGAAGTCCGCTTCGTTCAAAACAATGCCTTGTTGGCCCAAAGTGGCGAAACCTTCACGCTCTCGGTCGATCTGGGCAACCGTGGCGGCATGGCCACCGCCCAAGTGTCTACCAACGGCACCTACATCTCGATTGAGCGCAGCGATGGTGTGGTGCTGGCCAAACGCGTCATCACCGCGTCCGAACTCGGACCCGATGGCAGCTTCAAGACATTCACCTTGAGCTACACGGCCCAAGCCGGCGATGTGGGCCTAGGCGTGCGCACCGTGTTTGGCGTAGGCCAGGACAGCCGCGCCAACAACAACGCAGACTTCAACAATGTGGTGCTCAGCCGTACGGGCACACCAGACCCGGTGATCCGCACTTACACCAGCACCGGCAGCACCACTTTGAACGGTTTTGCCGACCCGGGTGCCCGTGTGCTGCTCTTCGCGGATGCGAATGGCAATGGCACCCTGGATATGGGTGAGCGTTCGTGGAACACCACGGCCAATGTCACCACCGGTGTTTTCACTCAAGCCATCACGCTGCCGCAAGGCAGCTACAGCGTTCGGGCTATGCAGTTTGACCGCGCGGGCAACCTGAGCCTGCTGTCGCAAGAACAGCAAGTCGTGGTTACCCAGTCCACCTTGGTGGCCAGCGCCGACACCACCGCGCCTACTGTCACCGCACCGGTGCTCAACACCGCATCCGACACGGGTGCCGTTACCAACGACGGCATCACCAAGCTGACCACCGCCATCACCGTCACAGGCACGGCCGAAGCACTCAGCACGGTACAAATTTTCCGCGACCGCAATGACAACGCACGCTTGGACGACGGCGAGTTGCTCGGCAACGCCACCCTGAGCGGCACGACCTACACCCTGGCCAACTTGAGCTTGCCCGTGGGCACGCACACCTTGTACGCCCTGGCCACCGACACGGCGGGCAACGTCCGTTTGTCGGCCGCCAGCACCGTCAAGGTCGACAACCTGGTGCCAGTGCCCACCCGCATCGACCTCCTCAGCAGCAGCGACTCGGGCCTGTTCAACGCCGACAACACCACCAACAACCAGGCTCCAACCTGGCGTGTCAGCCTGCCCGAAGGCGTGGTGGCAGGGGACAAAGTCCGTCTGTACTCGGCCAACAACACCACATCCAACATCGGCACCCTGACCCTGACCGGGGCCGACATCGTGGCAGGTTATGTGGACTTCACCCCCTCGAGTGCCTTGCGCTTGACCGGTGCGGGTTACCTCGACATCGTCCGCAACGAACCCGAGACATTCGTCAGCCGTGAAATTGTCTTCAAGACGACCACCGGTGGTGGCCTCTTCGGGGTGCAAAGCCCCAGTGGTGCTTATGACCGTGGTCTTTGGGTCACGGCCAATGGCAACATTGGATCGTACGTCTACACATCGGAAACCCTGACCAGCACAGGTCTGAACCTGAACGATGGTCGCGAACACAAATTGGTGTTCACACTCGGTACGGGCGGCCAACGCATTTATGTCGATGGCGTGCTGGTGCTGTCGGGCACCAAAGCCGCATCGGACTACAACTGGGACACCAACCAGCGCTTGGGGTACGCCAACAGTACCTATTTCACGGGCGACATCCTGTCGTACCGGGCCTGGGATGCCCAGCTGACCGCCGCCCAAGTGGCGGGCACAGCCGCCTTGCCTGCGGCCGTGAGCGAGTTGGTCTTTGGCAACAACGCTGCCATCGATATCGGTGCCAACCCAAGCACCGACATCCGGGTGGTCGGCAACATCGCCAACATGCTGGTTGAAGGCACTTACACCAACGCCATCAGCGCCCGCATCGAAGACCTGTCGGGCAACCTGAGCGGTGCCCGTGTGCTCGATCGCGCCGTGATCGATGTGACTGCACCCACTGTGCCGACGATTGGCCTGCTGGCGGCTGACGACTCGCGTGCGATCACCAACGACAACATCACCACACGCAACACCTATTTCAGCCTGACCGGCACAATCACCACCGCGCAAGCGGCGCGCGTTGACATTTATCTGGGCAACACCCTGATGGGCAGCACGCCCGTGGTGGGCGCCGCCACCAGCTGGACTTGGACCTACACCGGCTCGGCCTTGGCCGATGGCATGTACGCCTTCACCGCCCGTGCGGTAGACGCTGCGGGCAACACCAGCGCCGACTCGACCGCGCTGCTGCTGACCGTCGAGTCTGCAGCGTTGGCAGCGGTGCGCGCCTACGAAAACGCCCTGTGGATTGAACCGGCCAGCGTCACTTCGTCAGACGACACCCGCAACCCCAATGACAATGTGCTGACCGACACCGATGGTTTGGTCCGCATCTCGGGCCGCATGGCAGCCAATGCCACCGTCTGGCTTTACAACGACAGCAACAACAACGGCGTGATCGACTTGGGCGAGCGCCTGAACGCCAGCGCGGTCATCACCACCGATGCACGCGGCGTGTTTGCGAGCCAACAAATCACCCTGCCCGGCGGCATCAACCGCATCCGTGCGGTGGCCTTCGACGCCATCGGTCAAATCCTGGGGGCCAGCACGTCTGCCCTCGAGATCAACTACGACCGCTCGGCGCCCCTGGTGCCCGGACAGCCGCTGCTGCTCAACGCCAACAACACCCTCGATACGGACACCCTGACCCCATCCATCACCCCCAGCTTCAGGATCAGCCTGCCCGCAGGCAGCGGTGTCGGAGACCAAATGGTGCTCATCAACGGCAGCACCGAACTGGGCCGCCAACGCATCAACGCCACCGACCTGAGCAACGGCTACGCCACCGTTCAGGTGCGCGCCGACAAAGCCTTGACCTTGGGTGTGACCCTGGGCGTTCAGGCCTACATGATCGACAACGCCGGCAATGTCGGCCAAGAAAGCACACGCAGTGCGGTCACCGTCACCAACGCGGCGATCACACCCGTGGTCACTGGGGTCAGCCTCTCGACCAGCCAGCAGCTGGTCAACGTGCGAGACCCCTCGTTCGAGACCCAGTCGCCCAACTTGGCCGCTGGCACTTGGACCAACGTCATCGGGCCAGAGTGGACACTGTCTTCGGGCGTCGCAACCGACGCCTCAGAAGAGTACTTCGACACCCGATCTGGCGGCGGCACCGACGAGCTGACGATTGCATCGGCACGCTCTGTCTATCAAGACCTGGGCATCACCTTTGCAGCCAACACGGTCTACAGGCTCACGGTTTCGGTGGGCAACAGGGACGCCACCTTCACGACCGCCGGCAATCTTTCCGCCTACAAATTGATCGCCACCGACGGGACCAGCCACGCCAGTGGACTGGGTTCAGTCAACGCCTTCAACTTCACCGCAGCAGGCACATTCAAAGATGCCACCACCTTGGTGATTGACACCTCGGTGGCCACCACACTGGTGGGCAAATCGATGCGCATCCTGCTGGCGTCTGAAGGCGCACAGCGTGCCCACTTCGACAACATCCGCCTCACACAATCCGCCTCACTCAGTGCGGCCGATGTCGACAGCGGTTACCTGAGCAACGATGGCACAGGCAACACCTACCAACAGGTGCTGCGCCTGAACCTGAACACCGCGGCCAATGGGGTCGCAGCCGGTGGCGTGATCCAGATTTACAACAGCGCCACGGTCACCGGCTCGGCCATGGCGGGCAGTGTGACGCTCAGCGCGCAAGACATCACCAACGGCTGGGTTGACGTGGCCGTCACTGGCTTGGGCGATGGCACCAACCAGTACCGTTACACCGCACCCGCAAGCATTGCAGGCGGCCTCATCGCACTACCAAGCGTGTCGTCTGACACCACCGCTCCCACCACCCCTGGGGGCATGGACTTGCTGCGCACCGATGACCTGGGCCCAAGCGGCACCGACAACATCACCAGCAAAAACAACCAACTCACCCTGACCGGCACGGCCGATACCTCGGCCGCATGGGTCGACATTTACCGGGCATCGGCAGACCTGGACAATGCTGCGGACTACACATTCACAGGCTTTTTGACCACCACCGCCGTCAGCACCGGCGTCACCCTCCCAGCCAACATCGGCATCGCCGACATCCAGTTGAGTGGCGGCCAGTTGGACGGCGCATCCATCGGTGCCTTCCCCGGCACGGCCTGGCGCGTCGCGGGCACCACCAACCAATGGATCGTTGCCTACTTCGATAACACCAACACCAAGATGGTTCGGGTGGAGCTGTCGATGGACGCCAACCGACACCTGATGGCACGCGCCATCGATGCCAAATACAAAGCGGGCAATTTTGCAGGGGCCCAGGCCGATGCCAACAGCGCCTGGAGCACGGCAACAGCTCAAACACTGGCGACTTCCAGCGCCGCCACCGGCTATGGCGTGCTGCGATTGTTCGGCGGCTACAGCGCGCCCACCTATGTGGGCCGCACCGGCATCGCCAGCAATGGTGCATTCTCCTGGACATCGGACAGCAGCACCCTGCCCAACGGACGCCACTACTTCATGGCCAAGGCCGTGGACACCGCTGGCAACGTCAGTGCGTGGGCGGGCATGGCACCCGTCACCATCGACACCACGGCCCCCGTGGTGCCCACCATGACCGTGGACAGCGCCGACATGCGCTACGTCAATGGCAACGTTCGGTTCACCACCAACACCAACTACATCACCCTCAGTGGCACGGGTGAGGCAGGCAACCGCCTGATGGTGTTCAACGACCTCAACAACAACGGTGTGCAAGACCCGAGCGAGCCGAGCATGACGCTCTACACCGTGGCCAGCGCGAGCGCAGTCGCCACGCCGGTCATCAATGCCAACGGCACCTTCAGCTATGACCTGGTTTACCTCACAGACGGTGAATACAACCTGCGCGCGGTGACCACCGACGCCGCGGGCAACAGCAAAGTGGCGACAAGTCCCCTGAATTTTGTGCTCGACCGGGCAGCCAGCCCCAACCTGGCCGTTGCCCTGTTGCCCAACACACTGGTCGCCAACAACGACACCGGCTTCAGCGCCTACGACGGCTTCACCACCAACACCACACCCAGCTTCCGCGTGACGCTGCCGCGCAATGCCGCAGCAGGCGATTTGATTGAGTTGACCCGGTATTCCACCTACAGCGCCACTTACCTGATCGGACAGCTGACACTGTCATCCACAGACATCACTGCGGGTTATGCCGATCTGAGCAGCAGCACCTTGGCTGCAGCCACCTATTCCGGTGGCACCGCCATCACCGCCTGGTACACCGACCGTGCAGGCAACCGCAGCACCGGCGTGAGCATGAGCACCTCGCTGGTGGTGGATGCCACAGCACCCGCCACGCCCTCTTTCATCAACTTACTCAATGCAGACGACACGGGTGTCAGCGCCACCGACAACATTGTCCGTTTTGGCACCCAATTGAGTTTTGCCAACAACGCCAGCTACCCGCTGGCTGCAGATGTCGTGCAGGTCGAAGTGGTGGACGTGTTCAACGGCAACACCACCACGCTGGGTTACGCCAGCATCAACGCCAGCCGGGTCTGGAACTTCACTTACCGCGGCACGGCTTTGGCCGATGGCACACACAGCATCGGCATCCGCACCACCGACGCCGCTGGCAACACCAGCGCCATCTCGGCCACGCGTCTGCCACTGGTGGTGGACAGCAGCCCGTCGGCCGTCTTCACCGCGGCACTCACCACGGCTACAGACACAGGCACTTTGGGCGACAACCTGACGCGCAGCACCCAACCCGTCATCGCCGGAACCGCTGAAGCTGGCGCACGCATCAGTGTGTTCCGCGACGCCAACGGCAACGGCATTCCCGAGCCGAATGAGCAGATCACGATCAATGACAACGTCACCGCGGTCATCACCGCCGACGCCAGCGGGCTATACAGCTTCACCATGGCCTCTCAAGCGGTGGGCACGCGCAACTACATCGTGGTGCAGCAAGACAAGGCGGGCAACTTCAACACCATCACGGTGCCTCTGACGCTTGACCGCACATCCCCTGCGCCGCGTTCGCTCGTCATGCTCAATGCCGATGACAGTGGTTACTTCGCCACCGACCGCATCACCACCGATGCTTCACCCACGTTCCGGGTGAACCTGCCCTCCGACGCCCGCGTGGGCGATACGGTGGAGTTTTATGTGCGTCGCAGTTCTGCCTACACCGGGATCACCGTCGATTCGAATTACACCTATGTGGCGATGAGCCGCATCCTCGACGCCAATGACCTGAGCCAGCAGTACGTTGACTTTGCAGTGACCAACACCCTGCCCAACCTGCAAATTTGGGCGTCCACGCGCATCACCGATGTGATGGGCAACGTCAGCGCCTACAAGAGCCTGTCTCTCGGGGCCATCACCGGAGGCTCTTACAACTTGCAAGTGGATGCACGTCCGGCACCCGACTCCAACGTGCCCTTCTTGGTCACGGCCGATGGCGCATCGTCTTCGACCACCGCCAACTTGGTCGCCCGCACAGCCACGACCACGGCCAACCGCCTGTTCACCTTGCAAGGCACGATCACCACACCCACGACCAGTGATTCGGCGCTGAGTGTTGTTTATGTCGAAATTTTTGACCGCTTGGCAGATGCCAACCAAACACTGATTTCCTTGGGCAAAGCCAGCGTCAAGGCCGGTGCTTGGTTCTTTACCTATACCGGCTCTGAACTGGTGCAAGGCAACCACACCTTGGTGGTGCGTACCGTGGACTTTGCGGGCAATCTCTCGCACACCGATGCCGAACTCAAGGCCAGCGCCGCAACACTCACCTTGAACGTGAACAACGCCAGCGTGACCACGGAGCCCGCCGACCGGATCGCCCCCACACTGGTGGGCGGCATTTCGTTTGATGGCACCCAAATGACCTTGGTCATGAGCGAGGCGGTACAAACCAGCTTGCCACCGTCGGGCTTTGCCGTGGCCGTCAATGGCCAACTGGTCACCGTCAGGGGCGTGACCGTTGACCCGAATGACCGCACCCGGTTGACCATCACGCTGGCGCAACCGGTTTACCGTGGCCAGCAGATCACCCTGGCCTACAGCGACCCGAGCCTCAACAACGATGCGGTGGCACTGCAAGACGATGCAGGCAACGATGTCGCCAACTTCTATGTCTCATCGGACCGCGTTGACAACCTGAACGCCCCAGCCACACCGGGCACACCCGATTTGTTGGCGGGCGATGACAGTGGCCGTTCCGGCTCTGACAACAACACCAACGTCAACCGCATGCGCGTGTCGATCGCGCTGCCCGCAGGCATTGCAGCGGGCGACACGCTCAAGATCGCACTCAACGACGCCAACAGCACCGTCCTGACCAGCCTCACCCTGAGCGCCATGCAAGTGGCCAGCGGCCTGGCCATCGTCACACTGCCCGCCGTGACACACCCTGACGTGAACAACGCAGGGGGCTACAGCTTTGCCATCAAGGCGCGCGTGGAAGCGCCGTCTGGCAGCGTCGGCGGCAGCACAACCACACTGACATCCAGCTGGTCAGGCGTTTTGAGCATGGTGCTCGACACCGTGGCACCCGCTCTGCCCACCTGGGGCACGGTTGACAGCCGTGGCACCACCGATATCAACGGTTTTGTCAGCTTTTATTCCAAAACAAGCCGTCCCCAGCTTCAAGGCATGGCCGAACCGGGCAGCGTGATTCGCGTGGTGGCCAACAACGTTTTCCTAGGCACCACCACAGCGCTCAACGACGGCAGTTGGCAATTCGACACCAACGGCTGTAATTTGGCCGATGGCAGTTATTCGGTGGTCCTCACGGCCACCGACTTGGCAGGCAACATCACGGCCGAAACCGAGCCGCTGTACCTGACGATCGACACCAAAGTTCCGGAAACGCCCAAAATCACGGGAGTCTCTGTGGACACAGGCCGCAATGCCGCCGACGCCGTGACCAAGACGCGCACGGTGGTGCTGGAAGGCAAAACCGAACCCTACAGCACCGTTCGAATCTACCGCGAAGGCATCACAGGTTCACTGGGCAGCGTCAGAGCCGACCGCAATGGTTTGTGGAGCTTCAGCTACACCGCCAATTCAGCAGTGGTAAACCTAGACGATGGCACCTATGTTTTCACCGCCATGGCGCTCGACACGGTGGACAACGAAAGCAAGCCGTCCTTGCCGTTTGTCTTGGTAGTGGACAACGTGGCACCGCCCACACCCGTGATTTCGGGCGTCACACCGGACACCGGCTTCAGCGACAGCGACGCCCTGACCCAGCTCAACACGCTGGAACTGCAAGGCACAGCACAAGCCAATGCCCTGGTCAGCATCTTCCTTGATGGCACATCGGGAGCCGCCCAAATCGCCAGTGTGGTGGCCGATGACTTCGGACACTGGCAGCTGGACTTGTCTGCCTTGGCCATTTCGGCTGGCAGCCACACGCTGTATGCCAAAGCCGCCGACCTGGCGGGCAACGCCAGTGGCATGACCGCCGCTTTTGATTTGACCATTGACCAAACAGCGCCCAATGCGGTCACCGCACTGGTGCTCAACGGCACCCCCGATGCCGAGCTGACCAACAGCGCCACACTGGCGCTCACAGGCGTGGCCGAGCCAGGCAGCCATGTATGGCTGCGCCTGGATGGGCAAGCCTTGAGCATGGTCACCGCCCATGCCAGCACCGGTGCTTGGAGCTACACCGGCACCAGCGTGCTGGCCGAAGGCCCGCACAACCTCAGCCTGCAAGTTGAAGACGCTGCGGGCAACCTGGGCATGCTGCGCACGCAAATCTTCACCGTCGACACCGTGCCGCCCCTGACACCCGTGGTGTCCGGCATGAGCGTGGCCACCGACAGCGGCATCAGCAACACCGACCGCCTGACGCGCAACACCCTGCCCGTGTTCAACGGCACGGCAGAGCCTCTGAGCAGCGTGCGCCTGTTCCTGGGCAGCAGCACCACCGCTTTTGCCACGGTCACCGCCGACCAGGACGGCAACTGGAGCGCCACACTGGGCACCGCCTTGACCACGGCGGGCAGCTACAGCGTGCGCGGTCGTGCCACCGACGTGGCGGGCAACGTGAGCAGCCTGGGCGCTGCGCTGAACTTCGTGTTTGACAACGTCGCCCCCACCAGCAGCATGGCCGTGGTGTCTGAAGACGACGCCATCAACGCGCAAGACAAAGCCAAGGGCGTCACCTTGAGCGGCAGCACCGAAGCGGGCGTTCAGTTATCGCTGACACTGGGCACGGGCAGCAGCCAGCGCTCGGTCACCCCCACACTCAACGGCACCAGCTGGTCTTACACGCTGACGACCGATGACTACGCCGCTCTGGGCGAAGGGGCCGACAAAACCCTGAGCCTGACCGCCACCGATGCCGCGGGCAACAGCACCGCTGTGACCCGCAACATCGCGGTCTTCACCACCGCGCTGGCCGCACCGGGCCTGCCCGACTTGATGGCGGCCGATGACAACGGTGCCTCCAGCACCGACAACCAGACCAGCAACACCTCGCCCCGCGTCACGGTGGCTTTGTCTGCCGGTGCCGGGCGCGCCGCCTTGGTCGGCGACACCCTGGCACTGATCGATGCCGCGGGCAACGTGTTGGCTTCGCGCACCTTGCAAACGGGCGACATCACCGCAGGCAGCTACACCTTTGCGCTGAGCAACCTGGCCGATGGTCTGTACACCCTCAATGCCCGCCTGAGCGACAGCTGGGGCAACACCGTGCTCAATGCCGCCAGTGGGGCCACCACGGCCCTGGCGCTGAACATTGACACGCGTGCTGCCGGGGCACCCGGCGCACCCGACCTGGCTGCAGCCCAAGACAGCGGCACCAGCAACACCGACAACCGCACCAACGTGCTGAGGCCCGGCTTCAGCGTCAACCTGACAGGCACCAGCTTCAGCGGCAGTGCACTGGCCGTGGGCGATGTGATTGAGCTCTTTGACACCACCTCCAACGCCGTGCTGGGTTCGCTCACGCTGGCATCAGGCTTTGGTGCCAGCGTCACGGTCAATGCCAGTGCCGACCTGGCCGCAGGCAACTACACCCTGGTGGCCCGCGCTGTGCGCGGTGGCAGCACCTTCAGCCCCAACTCACCCGCCCTCAGCTTGGTGATTGACAACGTCGCCCCGGGCACAGTCACGCCCGACCTGATCACGGCCGATGACACCGGCAGCAGCAACACCGACAACACCACCCGCAACGCGAGCGCCAGCTTCAGCGTGGCCCTGACCGGCACCAACGCAGTGGCCGGGGACGAACTGCGCCTGTTCGCAGGCAGCAACCAGGTGGCCAGCGTGGTGCTGACCGACAGCATGATCACGGCCGCCAGCGTGACCCTCACCCCCACGACAGCCTTGTCTGCAGGCAGCACCAGCCTGAGCGCACGCCTGATCGATGTGGCGGGCAACACCAGCGCCACAGGCACCAGCCTGAGCGTGACCGTTGACAAGACCGCGCCGTTTGCACCGCGCATCAGCGGCTTCAGCCCGGACACCGGCACCAGCAACAGCGACAACCTGAGCAAAAACAACCAGCCCACATTCAGTGGCACGGCCGAAGCCGGTGCCACCGTGAGCCTGCGCTCGGGCAACACCGTGCTGGGCACCACTGTGGCCAACGCCGCAGGTCTGTGGCAGCTGACGCTGGGCAGCGCTTTGAGTGACGGCACCCACACCCTGAGCGCCATTGCCACCGATGTGGCGGGCAACACCAGCACGGCCAGCCCGCTCTTGAGCCTGGAGATCGACACCCAAGGTCCATCCTTGGGCATCGCCGCCGTGGCGCTGGACGACGTGGTCAACGCCACCGAAAAAGCCTCCGGCATCACGCTGGACGGTCTGGCCGAAGCCAACCTCACCCTGCGCGTGCAATTGCTCAGCAGCGTGGGTGGCACCGTGGTGGGCACTTTGCAGACCGTGGCCGACGCCGCGGGGCGCTGGCGCATCCCGATGGACACCGGCACACTGGCTTTGCTGGGTGCCGATGGCATCAAACAAGTGCGGGTGACCGCCACCGACGCGGCAGGCAACGAAACCCTGGTGACCCGCGACTTCAGCCTGAGCACCGTGGTCCCCAATGCGCCCGTTTTGTCGGCTTTGACCCTCGCCACAGACACGGGTCGCAGCACCAGCGACGGCATCACGCGCAGCGTTAAACCCACGTTGACCGGCAGCGCCACCGGCGCGGCCTTTGTCGAAATCTACCGGGCTGGCCAGCTGCAAGGCACGGCCACTGTCAACAGTGGCACCTTCAGCTTCGATGTGCCGCAAAGCCTGCAGACCGGCACACACAGCTTTGTGGCCGTGGCCATCAGTGCCGTGGGCGACCGCAGCGCACTGGGCGAACCGTTCTATGTGGTGATCGATCCGATCGCACCCGAGACCACCAGCCTGCAAGGCCCGACGCTGACCAACAACCCACGCCCGAGCTTCAACGGCATTGCCGAAGCCGATGCCGACGTGCGCATTTACAACGGCAGCACCGTGTTGGGCACCGTGCGCGCCGATGCCAACGGCCTGTTCAGCTGGCGTCCCACCAGCGCACTGACCGATGGCAGCTACGCGTTGCGGGCCGAAGTCGAAGACCTTGCTGGCAACCTGTCGAGCTTGTCAGAGACTTTGAGTGTGCGCATCGACACCTTGGCCCCAGCAGCGCCTGTTTTGGCCGGATTCGCAGAATCCGCCAGCACAGCCACTGTGCGGACCATCAACACATTGGCGCAACAAATTTTGCAGGGCACCGCAGAGGCCAACAGCCAACTGCAGATCTACCAAGACGGTCAACTCGTGGGCGTGGTCAACGTCAGTGCCAGCGGCACTTGGTCGCTTGACCTGCGCTACCAGCGCGACCTGAATGGCGACTTGCTGCTGGACGCCACCACCAGCGCGCCCATCGAAAACCCCCTGCCCGTTGGCAGCTACCAGTTCACCGCTGTGGCCACCGACTTGGCAGGCAACGTGTCGGCACAAGCCACCGACATCACCCTCACCGTCAGTGCGGGCAGCTTGTCGATCTTGACGGCTTACAACGGCGTCGGTTCAGCCCCCGCTGAATCGGTCTATGCCGAGGCAGGCATTGCCGATGTGAACAGCACCAACATCACGGCGCTGAACAACTTCCTGGGCGCGCTGCCCACCACGGGCAAAGACTCTGGCGAAGAAATTCAGGCCATGGTCGACGCCTTCAATGAACTGCTCGACGTGGCCGCAGGCGTTACGCCCACCCCCACCGTCACGGTAGAGGACCTGCAGGCGCTGGGCATCACAGGGGTCAATGCAAACAACCTCGCGGTCATCCTGGCCCTGATCGCCGCCACCAGCGACGATGGCAGCCAGATCAGCTCGCCTGCCG
>ERZ1034363.328-NODE-328-length-33777-cov-4.500772_pt1 | contig 33777 bp, 53 predicted proteins | sample MGYA00520616_ERZ1034363 | MGnify/ENA primary metagenome ERZ1034363 (study PRJEB33736, sample SAMEA104284506) | Azolla filiculoides | biome: Urban; feature: Water surface; material: Ditch water | place: Netherlands | collected 2015-10-28 | depth 0-0.1 m ... | reverse complement strand
CAACCCTGGCCACCGTTCTATTCCTGATGCACCGATGCCGGGCGAAGGCCTGGACGGCGTGTCTGCTATCCCTGCTCCACCTTCGGATCTGACTGACGTCGGTCTTGCTCTGTGGAGTCACACGTGGGAAGCGGGCCGACAGTGGCTGAGCCCTGAAGCTGACTACCAGGTTGTGTGGCTGCTCTGCCAAGCTCACGAGGAGATCGAGCAGATGCGATCCGCGTTTGCTGACGGATCTGCTGAGCGAACCTACATCAGCTCGAACGGGTCGATCGTTTCGCACCCGTTCATTGCCCAGATCAAGGATCTGCGAGTTCAGTCGACTTCTTGGCTGGCTGCACTGGGCTTCTCTCCAGCAGATCGTGCTCGCCTTGGCCTTGCTGAGGTTCGAGTGCGTGATGAACTGGATGACCTAATGAGGCGACGCGTTGAGCGTTCTGCCTCCGCCTGATCCGATATGGGCGCCAGCGTGGAGTGTTGAAAGCAGATCCACAAGCACTCATGGCCCGAACGTTGTTGACTTTGCGTCTACCGCGTTGCGAGCTTCGCGAGGCTTCAAGGCTGGCGAACCCTTAGACTTTACTAACTGGCAGTCCTGGTTGATGGATCGGCTCTTCGAGCTTGATCCGGAAACGGGTCTGATGCGGTACCGCCGAGCAGTGATCGGTCTTCCTCGTAAGAACGGGAAGTCGTTGCTTGGTACGGCGATCGCACTTGAGCACCTTCTGTTTGGCCCTCACGGTGCGCAGGTCTACTCGGCCGCGTCTGACCGCAACCAGGCCAAGATCGTGTTCGGTGAAGCGCGACAGCAGGTGCTGAACAACCCCGCACTGTCTCGTCATATCAAAGTTTATCGTGACGCTCTCGAGCTGCCACAGAAGGGATCCGTTTATCGGGCCCTGTCTGCGGACGCTATGCGCGCTCACGGTCTAGCCCCCTCACTGGTCGTTGCTGACGAGTTGCACGCCTGGCCATCATCTGCCAGCAACACTCGCGGCGACGAGCTATGGGAAGCCCTAACACAAGGCTCCGCTGACCGCCCGGAGTCGCTGGTCGTGGGAATCACCACTGCCGGCGGTGTCACTGACACCTTGCTTGGTCGCTTGTACGAGCACGGAAAGCGTGTTTCAGCTGGCGAGGTTGACGATCCGCAGTTTGGCTTCTGGTGGTGGGAAGCGTCTCAGGACGCTGATCCTACCGACCCCGAAGTCTGGCGAATCGCGAACCCGAACCTTGCTGAAGGCTTGCTCGATCAGGGCGACTTTGAGGCAGCGATTGCTTCGGCCGGCTCGTCCGGCTTCGCGGGCTTCCAACGCTACCGACTCAACCAGTGGGTGCGTCTAGCAGGCGAGGACTTCGTCTCACCCCACTTCTGGGCTGAAGCGAAACGAGATGACGAGATCCAACCTGGAGCGACCATCACGGCCGGCTTCGATGGATCTGTCAGCGGTGACGCCACAGGTCTTGTGGCTGTTGACGTGAAGACGGGAACCATGAAGGTGCTTGCCGTCTGGGAGCCCGACCAGTCAGATCCTGAGTGGACTGTCGATCGGGACGAAGTCAACGCAGCCGTCGAGAAGATGTTCGAGACGTACGACGTCCGAATGTTGTGGGCTGATCCGAGCTTCTACGAGCCGGACGTTCTCACCTGGTCTCAGAAGTGGCGACGACGCGTCGAGCGTATCCCGCCAACCAATCACCGCATCGCGCCTATGGCGCAACAATTCCTCGCGGATCTGATCGCTCAAGAGATCGGTCACGACGGGGATCCCCGACTACAACGCCACGTGCTGAACGCAGTGGCCACGGAGGTTGGATCTTTCAAGAAGGAGAAGCGAGGCTCTCCGCGAAAGGTTGACCTTCTTGCTTGTGCCGTCCTAGCGAATGGCGCTCGACACGCAACCAAGGACCGCGCAAAAACGCCACGAAGGGCCACCATCCTATGACGCTCTCCACAGACGAGCTACGACTCATCGAGTCTCTGCGCACCAAACTCGATTCGCACCATGCGAAGAACGAAGAGCTTGAGCGCTACTACGAGGGCAAGAACCGCCTCAAGGACTTCCGCATCTCGATCCCACCTCAGCTGACCTCGGTCGAGACTGTCGTGGGCTGGGCCGGCACATCCGTGCAGGTACTCGAGGAGCGCCTGGACTTCGAGGGCTTCATCGCTCCTGACACGCTTGGTTTGAACGAGATCTACCGTGCGAACGATCTGGACGTCGAGTCCTCGTTTGGTCACATCGACTCTCTCGTCTATGGCACAGGCTTCGTTGTTGTTGGCAAGGGTGCTGACGGTGAACCAGATCCACTGATCACAATCGAGTCGCCCAAGCGAATGACCTCGGTGTACGACATGCGCCTGCGTCGTCAGACAGCCGCGTTCTCGATGGACAAGGACAGCAACGGCAACCCCGAAGCTGGCACCCTGTACCTGCCGGACGTGACCATCACTCTTGGCTACGGCAACGGAACCTGGGTTGAACTGGACCGCGACGAGCACATGCTCGGCCGGCTGCCAGTCGTGGCCCTGGCAAACAACCCTCGAAGCTCAGATCCACATGGACGCTCTGAGATCACTCGTGCAGTTCGCTCATACACCGACGCCGCAATGCGCACCTTGCTTGGTGCTGAAGTGGCCCGTGAGTTCTACTCCGCTCCACAGCGTTACATCCTGGGCGCCGACGAGGATCTCTTCGAGGACGCTGACGGCAACGCGCTGAACCCCTGGACCGTCTACCAAGGACGCATCCTCGGCGTGCCAGCCAACCAGGACGGCCAGATCCCTCAGGTCGGTCAGTTCTCTGCCGGCACGACCACTCCATACTTCGAGCAGCTTCGTGCCTACGCGCAGATGCTGGCTGCCGAGACGGCGATCCCCGCTTCGTACCTGGGCTTTCAGACTGACAACCCCTCGTCTGCGGACGCGATCCGTCAGATGGAAGCTCGTCTGGTCAAGCGTGCTGAGCGTCGCCAGAAGCAGTTCGGCCGTGCTTGGACCGAGGTTGCGAAGCTTGCTCTGCTCGTCCGTGACGGTTCGATCCCGCTTGAAGCGGCTGACATCCGTCCTCAGTGGCGCGACGCGTCTACCCCGACTCGTGCAGCGGCAGCCGACGAGGCTGTGAAGCTCATCGGAGCTGGCGTTCTTCTCGCTGATTCTGAGGTCACCTACAACCGCATCGGTCTGTCTGACACGGACAAGCAAGTTCTGGCGTCAGAGAAGGCGACCTCGCGCGCGAGAGACCTGGTTCAGAACCTGGCTTCCGCAGCTAGCGCCGCTACGAACGGCGTCTAGTGGCAACGGCAGCTGAGCGCTACCGCCTGCTGCAGCGCAACCAAGCGACGATGCGTCAGGTCAATCAGATCCTGATGAGCGACGCGATGAAGGTCACAAGCGTGGCCTCTGGCTACGAGCAGCAAGAGATGGGCGGCTTCCTCAGGGAGATCGTCCCCGGGCTGATCGACCAGTACGGGAACGTCAACGCGGTTGCCGCGACCGAGTACTACGACCAGCAACGTCTGGCTGCCTTGACAGCGAACCCTGGCCGGCAAGCCGCTCGCAGATCCGCAGAGCGCGTGGCCCGAGCTCAGCTTGAGAGCGCGATCTACGTCGCGACCATGCCGAAGTTCGACCCCGTTGCTAAAGCTGAACCGATCATCGGATACGCGATGAGCCTGTTCCAGCGATCCGGCTTCGACGGCATGCGATCAGAGATGGCAAACGCGCTCACTCGCGCAGTGGCCAGCTACAACCGAGACACCCTGCTGTACAACTCCGCCCTCGACAAGAGTGTGGTGAGCGTCCAGCGAGTAGCTGAAGCAACCGCGTGCGAGTTCTGCCGCACAGTCGCTTTCGGATCTAAGGGCAACGCCTACCGACCACGGACCACCTTGTACGCGCCTCACTGGCACAACAACTGCCACTGCTCGATCGAGACGCTCTACAAGGGAGACACGCCGTTCAGGCCCGACTACTACGACAACTTCGAGTACGGATCGGTCAACCCAAGCGCCGAAACAAAGGCAGCGACCGAAACGATCTCCGACTCCGATCTCTGGAGTCAAGCAAGGACCGAGTTCACCAACAAGAACTACGTGTCCGCATAAAGACTTCTCGACATTCCGTTGAGAGACAGCCGCACGGCTGATGGATAGATCCTGCATAGGAGAAGCACCGCAATGAGTACCGAACTCGATAACACAACCGAGCCCGACGTGATCGTGGATCAGGACCAGCCGCAGGGCGAAGAGTCCAACATGACCGACTGGAAGGCCGAAGCCCGCAAATGGGAGAAGCGTGCTAAAGACGCGCAGAGCCTCAAGGACGCCGCTGACAAGTGGACCGAATATGAGGCCAGCCTCAAGCCTGTGCAGGAGCGCATGGCTGAGGAGCTCGCCGCAACGAAGGCTGAAGCAGAGTCCGCACGGACCGCGCTGATGCGCTACGAGATCGCGGCTGAAAAGCAGATCCCAGGCGAGGCAATCAAGTTGCTGCAGGGATCCTCTCGCGAGGAACTCTCTGAAGCGGCAGACGCACTGCTCGCACTCATTGCGAACCAGTCCAAGCCGAAGTCACCGAAGCCTGACCCAAGTCAGGGCAAGCCAGCAACGAACGGCGGCACTACTGCTGATGCGTTTGCTCAGGCCCTCGGCGACCTTCTCTAACCAACACTCAACAAGGAGTAAACATGACTGACATCAGTCGTTCCACCTCGGGAGTTCTTCTCCCTACCGACGTATCCGGCGAGATCCTCTCCAAGGTTCAGGAAGCGTCCGCAATCCAGTCCAACGCTCGTCGCATCGTTCTTCCTGGTAACGGTCTTTCGTTCCAGACCCTGACCGGTGACCCTGCTGCTGCATGGGTTGGAGAAACCGCTGCTAAGCCCGTATCGAACGGCACCGTCGGAACCAAGACCATGCGCGCTTACAAGCTCGCCGTGATCGAGGCTTTCTCTAACGAGTTCCGCCGCGACAAGGCTGCTCTCTACAACGAGCTCGTCAACCGCCTCCCCGGCGCTCTGGCCAAGAAGTTCGACTCCACCGTATTCCACGGCACCGCTCCTGGTGACAACTTCGACACCCTCGCTGGTGCAACCGCGATCTCTCTCGGTGGCGGCGTATACGACGGCGTCGTTTCTGCGATCACCGGAATCGGCACCGCTGGTTACGACATGAACGGCATCATCCTCGCTCCTCAGGGTGAAGGCCTCCTGTACGGCGAGAAGGACGGCAACGACCGCCCACTGTTCATCGCTGACGCACAGAACGAGCGCTCCATCGGATCTGTCCTCGGACGCTCCGTCTACAAGAGCCGTGCTGCCTACCTTGACACCACCACCGACGTCCTCGGTTTCGCTGGTGACTGGTCTCAGGCACTCTGGGGAACTGTTGAGGGCGTACAGATCAAGATCAGCGACCAGGCTTCGCTGCAGGTTGACGAGGACACTCGCATCGACCTGTTCCAGCAGAACATGTTCGCTGTTCTCGCTGAGATCGAGGTTGGCTTCATCACCACCGACGCTGGCGCATTCCGCAAGCTCACTGCTTAGCAGATAGCAATATCACACTGACAGGTGGGGTAACGGTTGGTCCGGACGGGCCCGCTGAGGGAGCACTCCTCCCTCACCCCACCTGACATCCCCAAAGACTTACACGAAGGACGCGCATGACACGTTGGACAACGTTCGAGGACATCACTGATAGGTGGATCGGATCTGGAATGCCCGATGACGAGGATCTCGTCAACGCGCTGATCCTGGACGCCGAAGCAGTGATCCTCTCGCAGTACCCGCGAATCCAGGAACGCATCGACGCGGAAACGCTCAGCGAAGACCTGGTGACCATGGTCACGGCCCGAATGGTGACGCGTGTCCTTCGCAACCCCGAGAACCTCAGCTACTGGCAGCAGACCACTGGTCCGTTCGGTCAGGGCCGCACATTCGGTAAAGCGATCGACATCTGGCTCACCAGTGATGAGCGATCACTTCTCGCTCCATCTACCCGCGGCAAGGCTTTCAGCTTCAACTCTGCACCTGACATCTACAACCCCTACTACGTCCGCAACGACGAACTGTGGGAGGAGATCAGGTGATCATCCGAGGCGACGAACCGATCGTCATCATCCGCCGATCTACAAACGGCGAGGACGACTACGGCAATCCCACCTACAGCACGAGCGAGATCCTGATCCGCGACGGCTTGTTCGCACTCGGTTCCACAAGCGAACCAACGAATGTTGAACGTGACGCGGTTGACGCCACTCTCACGCTCTACCTGCCAGCCGGCACACCGATCCAGGACGGCGACGAGTTCGAGATCCGCAACACAAGGTGGGTCAAGGACGGATCTGCTCAGACATGGCCATCACCGGTCGGGCTGGACACAGGCGTTGTTGTGAACGTCAGGCGCCGCGTTGGCTAGCACTCGAGTCACCTACGACAAGAAAGCTCTAGGTGATCTTGCCAGTGAGCCTGGCATCAAGAACCTGCTGCTAGAGATCGGCAGCCAAGTCGCTGCAGAAGCTCAAGCAACTGCCCAGGAAGCTCAGAAGGGCCCTGGCGGAACGATCAGCGGATATGCCGAAGCCGGCTTCGACGTGATCTGGGAACCGCGCGGCGGTAAGCGCCCTCGCGTAGTCATCCGATCCAACGCTGATCCAGAGATTGCGCTTCGCGTCTTGTTCTACACCCAAAAGAAGTGGGGCGTCGCTCACCTGAGACGAGCGCTCTACAAGTACACAACGAGAGGAGGCTGATCATGGCAGTCATTTACCCAGACGTCGAAAAGATCATCGTCAGCTTTCTGAAGGCCGAGCTTGACTCGATCTCTGATCCTCTCGCTGCTGATGTTCGCGTGGCCACTAAGAAGGCCGCTCCTGATGAGGTTCAGCCCGCGAAGCAAGTGGTCATCGTCGGAAGTTACAACAACACGCTAGACGGTCCTCTAAGGGCCGCAAGTCTGGTTGTGGACGTGTACGCCACAGACTACGAAACAGCGTCATCTCTGGCCCTTCTAGTGGCCGCCGTGATCGTCGAATGCATTGGCGATCCGATCAAGCGTGCAGTCGTTGTCGTCGGGCCAGTTCGGCTCACAGACGAGACGCCTGACGAGAAGCGCTCTCTATCCGTGGATCTCACGGTCAAGGGATCGACGCTCTAGCAATTTCAGCTTCGCTGAAAGCCCATGAGGCTTCCGCCTCGTCCTTATCAAAACAGGAGATAAATATGGCAAACTCTGCCGCAAACGTGAAGGTCGGAACGACCGGCGCAATCTACGTGGGCGAAACGTCCGCAACCGCACCTACTGGCGCGACTTCAACCCTGACTGGCTTCGCCTCTTACGGATACATCTCTGCTGATGGTGTAACCGAGACTCGTGACCGTTCGACCAACCAGATCCGTGCTTGGCAGAACGCTGACCTCGTACGCGAAGTTGTCACCGAAGCTTCCGCAACCTTCCAGGCTGTATTGCTCGAAACCTCTGGTGCAACTCTGGCCGCCTACTACGGCGCAACCGTGAACGACACCGACGGTTCGATCGAGATCAACCCTGCATCGACCGGTGGCCGCAAGTCATTCGTGATCGACCTGATCGACGGCACCGATGCAATCCGCACCTACGTTCCCTCCGGCGAGATCCTCTCCGTTGGCGAGCAGGTATACGTGAACGGCGAGCCTGTCGGCTACGACATCACCATCACCGCTTACGCATCCGAAGACGGATACAGCTACAAGAAGTTCTACTCGGCTCTAGTCGACTAGTCACAACTCCCGGGAAGGGGTAGAGCGGTCACCTCTTCCCGGGTCCTCTTCAAGACCGCTATGACCGTAAAGGAAACCGCTCATGGCTAACGACTACTCGTTCAAGCACAACAACAAGACTTTCACCATCCCCGCATTCGCGGATCTACCAATGGGTGTGATCCGTAAGGCACGCAAGGGCAAGGACGAAGCAGACACCGCGTTCCTGATCCTTGAGACCGTCATGGGCGAAGACTCGCCTGAGCTCGCTGCTGTCGACTCTATGAAGGCAGCCGAGTTCCAGGAGTGGCTCACCGGCTGGACTCAGGGCGTGAGCGTGGGGGAATCTGCAAGCTCCGAGAGCTAATCGAGGAGCACCCTGCCGAGATCGCATACGACTTCCGTGAACGCTTCAACATCTCCTACCTAGAGATCGGTCGGACCGTCACATGGAAAGAGTCGGTGCTGCTCGTCGCCATCCTGATGCGTGACACGCACTCATGGACTCAAGCCGCTCATTCTGGCTGGACCTATCCAGTCTCCAGGGAATGGATCGTCGGGGCTCACACCTACGACTTGCACGCCGCTGTGAACAGCAAGCGCAAGCCCAAACCGTACCCCAACCCGTTCCCAAGTAAAGATGTGACCAAGACAGGCAAGACGACCCTCTCATTCGAGGAGGCGAAGGCTGTTCTGGATCGAATGAACCCTAAGGAGAGCTAATGGCTGAGAGGGCGCTAGCAACAGCTTACGTCAACCTAGTCCCAGGAACGAAGGACCTAGACGCCTATCTCAAGGGCAAGCTCGGCGACGATGTCGACAAGGCTTCAGCAGACGCTGGAGACCGCGGCGGCCGGGCCATGGGCTCAAGCATGCTCGGAGCTTTCAAGGGCTTCGCTGCAACGCTTGGTGTCACGCTTGGTGCCGTTGCTGTGGTGGACTTCGTCAAGTCGTCCATCACCGCCTCGTCGGATCTGAACGAAGCTTTCACCGCGACAAACGCGATCTTCGGAGAAGCCACAGGCAAGATCACCACCTGGGCAAAGACGGCAGCGACCAGCCTGGGCCAGTCGAACCTGCAAGCACTTGACGGTGCCAAGACGTTCGGTATCTATGGCCAAGCTGCCGGCTTGAGTGCAGACGCCAACGCTGACTTCGCCATGAGCCTGTCCGGCCTGGCAACGGACTTCTCGTCCTTCTACAACGCAAGCCCTGCCGAAGCGATCGAAGCAATCGGTGCCGCGCTGCGTGGAGAGAACGAGCCGATCCGTCGTTTCGGTGTCCTGCTCGATGACGCAACCTTGAAGAACCAGGCCCTGAAGATGGGTCTGATCTCTAACACCAAGGACGCGCTCGAACCTCAGGTCAAGGTGATGGCTGCATACCAGTCGATCCTGGAGCAGACCGGAACCGCGCAGGGCGACTTCGCTCGCACCAGCGACGGCTTGGCAAACCAGCAGCGCATCGCGACAGCCCAGTTCGAGAACTTCAAGGCAACACTCGGCAACGCGTTCCTACCTGTCGCAGTTGCTGTCACCAGCTTCCTGAACACCACGTTCATCCCCGCACTGTACGGCATCATCGACGGCTTCGGCGCTCTGTGGGACGTCCTCGTCAACGGAGACTTCACCGCTAAGTTTGCTGAGGTCTTCCACGTGCAGGAGGACTCTGCTCTTGTGGATCTGCTGTTCAGCATCCGTGAGGCAGTGATCCTGACCTACGACACCGTGAAGTCTGTGGGCGGCGAGCTGTTCACATTTGTCCGCGACAACATGACCTGGATCGGACCGACCACGGTTGCTCTGACCACTTTTGTCGCCGGTCTGAAGGCATGGAACGCGGTGGCCAGCGTTGGCCAGGCGATCCAGCTCGGTTACGCGGCAGCATCTTACGGATCAGCAACGGCAACCTACGCTGTCAGCGCTGCTCAGAAGGTTGGCGCTCTCTGGTACGGCATCATGAACAGCGCCATCGTGACCAGCACCGCAGCACTGTTTGCCAACGAGTCTCTGACTCTCTCCACCAAGTTTGCCATTCTCGGCAGCACCATCGCGACGCAAGCCGCAACTGCTGCTCAGTGGCTGTGGAACGCGGCTCTGTCCGCTAACCCCATCGGCATTGTTGTCGTGGCCATCGCGGCTCTCGTCGCCGGCCTGGTGTGGTTCTTTACACAGACCGAGCTGGGCCGTCAGGTCTGGGAGAACGTGATGAACGCGATCTCCATGGCCGTGACCTGGTTGTGGGAGACAGTGCTTCAGCCGATCTTCACTTCGATCGGTGCGATCTTCACGTGGCTGTACGAGAACATCATCATCCCGATTGTCAAGGGCATCGTGATCTACATCGCGATCTGGATGGCGATCATCAACTTCCTGTACGAGAACGTGATCAAGCCGGTCATGGGTCTCATCGGGGTTATGTTCACCTGGATCTACGAGAACATCATTCGACCCGTTGTCGACAAGATCGTCGCATCTGTCGAAGCGTGGGGCAAGATCTTCACCTGGCTTTACGAGAACATCGTGCAGCCAGTATTCGCAGCCCTGGGCACGGCGTTCAACTGGATCTGGAACAACGTGATCCAACCGGTCATCGGCTTCATCACAGGAGCGATCCAGACAGTCGGCCAGGTTGTCTCAGACATCTTCGGCGGAATCGCCAAGACGATCGGAGACGCGTTCACCGCTGTTGTCGGAGTCGTCCGCGGCCCGATCAACGCTGTCATCGACCTGCTCAACGGCATGATCGAAAGCTTGAACACCATCAAGATCGACATCCCTGAGTTCGCTCGCGATCTGTTTGGCGGCCAGTCGAAGATCGGCTTCAACATCCCTCGGATCCCGAAGCTCGCCAAGGGCGGATACGTCGACAAGCCCACTCAGGCAATCATCGGTGAAGCGGGCCCTGAAGTCGTGACCCCGCTCAAGGACTTCGAGCGAATGATGGGCATGAACAACGGCAACGGTCAGACCGTGAACTACTACGCGGCACCGAACCAGTCAATCGACAGTGAGCAGCAATTGTTCACTGCTATCAAGCGCGCAAAGGTCTTGGCTTCATGGTAGAGCTTTCAATCTTCCTCATCGGAGGCAACGACGACACGATCCCGCTGGACGGATCTCAGGACATCGTCCTGGGCTCCGGCTTCCGCGGCACTGGTATCGCGCCCACGAACGTGCGAATCCAGAACAGTGCCGGTGACGGTGGCGTGTGGAGATCCTCTCGACGCACTCAACGCGAGTTCGATCTTCCGATCACCGTGCTAGGCACGTCCAGAGAAGCCGTAGAAGCCCTGCTCCGCAGACTTTCAGCTGCACTCTCGGACCGAAGCAAGGCCCCGCGTTTGCGAGCTGTCTACAGCGACGGCACCGGGCCATTCGACATCGAGGTTCACTACACTGGCGGAGCCGAAACAGTGTGGGGCTCAGACGCGGGCGCAACGTTCTGTCGCTGGGGAATCACCATGACGGCGCCAGATCCTTACTGGACGAGCGTCGACTCTGAGTCTTCGTTCCTCGGTGCAGATCCAGATCCGCGCGGTCTGCTCCCCAGGTTGGCGAACCTGCCTGTCAAGTCCAGCCAAGTCATTGGTGCTTTCACGGTCGAGAACGCGGGCGACGTCAACGCGTTCCCCACGTGGACATTCCGTGGCCCGATGGACGACGTCACAGTCACCGCTGCCACAGGCCAATCGTTCGCTTACATCGACCCGATCCTGGAAGACGAGACCATCACCATCGACACGTTCGCTGGCACGGTTGTGGATCAGGACGGCGTGAACAAGTACGGCAGCCTCGGCGCTAGCCCCAAGCTGTTCTCCATCCCTGCCGGCCGATCCACACTGAACGTTGAAGCGACAGGCACAAGCCCTGGCGTCGACGGAGTCGGCGCAACGCTGATCACCTGCTCTTACAAGCCTAGACGTGAGGTCATTCACTAATGCAGATCCAAGACCTAGTTGTTGAGGTCCGCGACGGGAATCTAACCCGCGTCGGCCAGATCACCGAGCGTGATCTCGTTGGCCTGGAAACAGTCCTTCGCTTCAACCAGGTCGGCGGATGGCGGATCACTCTTCCGTCTGGCCACCCAATGGCTGACGCTCTCAGGCAGCCTGGCGCTGGCCTGATCGTGAACGGTCCAGCCGGCGTTCTGCTCTCTGGCCCGACCAAGACGGCCCGATCCATCAAGACAGCTGAAGATCCTGAAGGCGTCTGGGAGATCAGCGGCACGGACGACTCTGTCGCTCTCGGCTACCGCATCGCGTACCCGACACCTGACACGGACGATCTGGCGGCTCAAGGCGACTACGACGTGCGCTCTGGTCCTGCCGAGACAGTCATGAAGGAGTACGTCGACGCCAACCTGGGCGAGTCAGCTCCTTCGTCTCGTCAGATCCCTGGGCTCGCTGTTCAAGCGGATCTGGGCCGCGGATCAGACGTCACCGGTCGAGCTCGCTTCGAGACCATCGGCTCTCTCATGGATCAGCTTGCTCTGACAAGCGGTCTCGGCTTTGACGTCATACAGCAGGACGCTGGTCTCGAGTTCCAAGTCTTTGAGCCTACCGATCGTTCAGCAACGATCCGAATGGACATCGACAACAACCGCTTGACCAAGAGCGAGTACGCGTACACCGCGCCTGAAGCGACACGAGTGATCGTTGCCGGTCAAGGTTCGGGTGCAGATCGCACCCTGATCGAACGCACCACGGACAACAGCTTGGACGCTGAGGATCTGTGGTCGTCTCGGATCGAGGTCTTCAAGGATCAGCGCAACACAAGCGACTCTGCTGAACTGGCACAAGCCGGTGACGAGATCCTGGCTGAGAAGGGCATCACCGTTGAGTCGGTGAGTGTGACCCCTTCTGACGACCAGTCAATGAACTTCCCCCAGGACTGGGGACTTGGCGATCGCGTGAGCGTGATCGTCGGAGACATCACCGTTTCTCAGATCGTGACCGAAGTTGCACTTGTGGTTACTGAGGACGGCCTGAAGATCGGCGCGACCGTAGGTGATCCAGCCGTTGCTGCGCAAGGCGACGTTGAGGCTCAGGTCATCGAGAAGCAGTCGGATCAGGAAACGCGCATCAGTAACCTGGAGCGCAACGAGACTGGCAGCTCTGGAAGCGGCGAGATGCTCGGAAACCTTGACAATGGAAAGCCAGACACCGTGTTCGGTGGATCTGACTCGATCAACGCTGGAGGCGTGTAAGTGGCAATCAAGATCCAGCTTCGACGTGGAACCGCTACTGAGTGGACCACGGCGAACCCGACCCTTATGCAGGGCGAGATGGGTGTCGAGACTGACACTCTGAAAGTGAAGATCGGTAACGGCACAACGGCTTGGACTTCTCTTCCCTACTTCACTCAGGGTGCGAAGGGTGACACTGGTCTGACTGGTGCCACTGGTGCTAAGGGCGACAAGGGTGACAAGGGTGACGTCGGTGAGACGGGCCCAGCAAATGTGCTGTCGATCGGAACCGTCACGGTCACTGCTGCGGGCACGGATGCGACAGCAACAATCACTGGCACTGCACCAAATCAGACTCTCTCTCTGACGATCCCTAAGGGGGACAAGGGCGACGTGGGTGACGCGGCGACTATCGCTGTTGGAACTGTCACTACTTTGCCGGCTGGATCTCCAGCGACGGTCACCAACATTGGAACTTCTGGCGCTGCAGTATTTGACTTTGGTATCCCTCAAGGAACCGACGATCTGCGAACATACGTCAAGAACGGCACTGGTTCAACAGTTGCCAAGGGTTCTGTCGTCTACATTTCTGGCGCTGACGGAACAAACGCTCTGATCTCAAAGTCTAAGGCTGATGCTGAGTCGACTTCGTCCAAAACTTTGGGCCTGGTTGAAGCTGACATTGCCAACGGCGGTCACGGTTACGTTATTTCTGACGGCATCATTGAAGGTCTTGACACAAGCGCCGCAACGGCTGGCGACAGCATGTGGTTGTCTCCGTCAACTGCTGGCGGCATCGTTTATGGATCGGCTCGTCCAACAGCACCAAACCACATGGTCTTCTTGGGTTATGTGTTGCGTGCTCACGCGGTCAATGGTCGTGTTCACGTGAAGGTCCAGAACGGCTACGAGTTGGAGGAGCTTCACAACGTACAGATTACGTCTCCGGCTGACAAGCAAGTTCTCGCGTATGAGGGCGGGCTGTGGAAGAACAAGGTCGCGTCTGGTGGTGTGACTGTTTCTGAGCCTGCTCCTTCGTCTCCGATTGACGGTGACGGGTGGTTCTATTCTTCTGACGGAACTTTGTTTGTTCGCTACAATGACGGCTCGTCGACTCAGTGGGTTCAGCCGAACGCTCCTCTTGCGGCTCAGGTTGAACAGCGTTACTACTCGCCAAACTACGTCATGAATGGCGCGTTTGATATTAATCAGCGAGGCATCTCTTCGAGTGGTGTGGGGACTAACCAATACGGCCTTGACCGCTGGAGGAGCGAGTCTGGGACTGGAACTGTAACTCAGTCTGTTCAACAGTTTGCGGGGAGCTCACCAGCAACAGGCATTGAAGCTAAACAGTACGCTCGCATTGTAACGTCAGGGCAATCTGGGACATCAGCGTTCTCAGCATTCCTTCATAAAATAGAAGACGTTCGCACGCTAACTAACAAGCCTTACACACTTTCTTTCTATGCTCGTGTCGGCTCAGGTACAGCGACTATTAGCGCAGACCTTGGCCAAGCGTTTGATAATGGTGGCACTGGCGATACTCGAATGAAGATTGCTACATGGACGGTGAACACTTCATGGCAACGCTTTACAGCTACGTTTACTCCGCAATCTATCGCGGGGAAAACTATTGGGGCTAACAGCCTTGTTAACTTGATTATGTGGCAGTCATCAGGTTCAGCTATTGCGAGCCTGTCTGGATTTGACGCAATCCAGAACAACACATTTGATTACTGGGGGGTTCAGGTAGAGGAGGGAACGACGGCTACGACTTTCCGCCGTATGTCTCCTAGTATTCAGGCAGAACGTGCCGCGTGTATGCGATATTTCGAGATTGCTGTCTGCTCATGGCGCGGTGATGCGAATGGCTATGCCGGAACCACCATGCCATTCAAGGTAACTAAGAGGGTTAATCCTTCAATTACGCTTCTCTCAAACAACGCTGTCTGTGGAAGCTTTGGAGCATTTCAAGGATACGGCGACAGTAATGCGGAAGCCGCTGGCCCCCAATGGACTTGGGGTACTGGGAACGGGTATTTCTATGGAGCGTCATTCAAAGTAGAAGCGGAGTTGTAATGATTAGGTATGAAGAAGTAGAACCGATTTTTGACGGTGGGCCAGCTTTCATTAAGCGCATAAATGAGGATGTCACTGAAACCTTTATCCCATTGGACAAAAGAAACTCTGATTATCAGGCTTACCTTGCCTACCTTGCCGAACAGGAGACCGCTAAATGACAGTCATGGACTTCCCCTCGTCTCCCGTAAACGGGCAGACAACTACTGACGGGCGTTACTATTTCGATTCGTCTGTAGGTTCTTCTGGTGCGTGGCGTTCAGCCCCGTTGCCTGTCGGTGGCTTGCCTGCGGGTTCCGTCATTCAATGGTCGGCTCCTACCCTTCCAACGAACTGGCTTCTCTGTGACGGTTCCGCTGTGTCGCGTTCTGTCTATTCATCTCTCTTCGCTGTGGTCGGTACGACTTACGGCGCGGGGGACGGCTCGACTACGTTCAACCTTCCAGACATCCCTAACGGTAGCTCTGCTGGAGTTTTGAACCTTACAAGGTCAACATCTTCTCAAACTATTCAGGGGTCAGAAGTCACTATTAATGACGCGTCAACAAACGTGTCTTTCAAAGCTGGACGTTCTTATAGGTTCTCGATTCAGCTACCTGCTGTCATCAACGGTTCAGCACGTTTGCGAGTCTCCTTCTATGTTGGCTCAACGGTTATTGATAGGGCATATTTTTGGACTGATGCGAACGGAACAAACCGCTACTTTGAGACCGTTTACACCCCTTCGGTTGACGGCGTTCAGACTGTCCAAGCTGGAGCGATGCGTGACCAAGGCACTGGCGATATCAACCTCTATTCTGACCCTACTTCTAACCGTATTTTCACGGTTGAGGATTTGGGCGAGGGTACGGCTTCGACTGTTCGTCAGCGTCACATCATTAAGGCTTCGGCTGGGTGGACGGCTGGGGATTCTGAGCTTGCGACTCGTCTGGGAGCTGTCGAGACGGCTAACGCTGGAGCTAACAAGGCGGGACTCGTTCCTATCGTGCCGACAAGCGTAAGCGTCGGAGGTGGAAGCGCATCAGTAAACTCAGCCGGAATAGTGACTGTAACTTCAGCCTATGACATCAAGCTCAACGGCGTCTTTAGTTCGACCTACAAGAACTATTTAGTCCTCGTAAACTACAACTCTTGTACGAGCACTCCGTCAATCTATATGAAGCTCACGACCGCCGGGACTGTTAATAGCACCGGTTACGTTTACTCAACATGGCGCGTAAACGCAAGTGGAGCGGGCTACTACATGGGAAGCACCAACTCCACAGGTGGCGTCTACATTACAGAAGCAGACGCTTCACAAGGTTCCGGTTCTAGCCGGTCACAGGTAACCATCTTCAACCCATTCGAGAGCACCTATTCAGTCATCAACGCCCACGGTCACGGCGGGTATGCCGCGCAAGGTTGGAACATGATACTAACTTCAGGCATCCACGACACATCGTCAAGAGATGGCTTCCAGTTGACTCACGGAACAACGCAGGCAACTGGCACAGTTCAAGTTTACGGATACCGCTAGGAGAAATTATGGAAGACGAACTAACCGACATCCCCGCTGAGGTAGAGGAACTAATCGAAGAGACCCCCGTTGAGGAGGTCATCGAGGAAGATCCAGTTGAGGAAGTCACCCCTGAACTACCCGGGGAAGACATCACGCCTGAGGGCTCTGTAGTCCCCGTCTATCTCGCTTCTCTCACAGAAGAGGAACTCGACAGCATGGCTATCGCAGACGCTGAGAACGAATCAAAAGTTGCTCAGGCAGAAGCAAAGGAAGAGGCTAAAGCTTCAGCCCGTGCGAAGCTTGCTGTCCTTGGTCTTACAGAAGAAGAAGTCCTAGCCCTTATCGGCTAACTAATCCGCTTATATAGAAGGAGCCGCTGTTGGCCTGGAATCAAAACGTTGGACCTAACTGGGGAACACAAGATCAAGCAGGTTATTGCCTGCGCTTCACACAGTCGGTCTTCGGCGCGCCTGCCAACTATCCCACTGCATGGGTTGCGTGGGAGAACCAGATGGGCCGTCACGAAACACGTGACATGCCTAACGCGGTTGTGCCGATCTTCTTCGCTTCGTGGGGCGACTACGGCTTCGGCGAGTACAAGAACTGGGGACACGCCGCCGTTTACAATCCTGCTGATGGCAGCGTCTTCTCCTCTCCTGGATCGGGATACGGCAATCACTGGTTCGGCTCGATAGCTGAAGCTGAAGCGCAATGGGGCATGAGTTACGTCGGTTGGACCGAGTACTTGAACGGCATGCAGATCGTCAGCTGGTCAGACGACGCGCCCGCGGCACCGATCGTGATCGGCAACGTCGCAATCGTTCAACCAGGTGACGGCTACTGGCATATCGCTCAGCGCGTCTGGGGTGGCGACAACGACACTGTTGAAGCAAACATGCACAAACTGATCGACATCAACGGCAACAAACGCTTGTTTGCTGGTGACCAAGTACTGCTCGAGTATCCGGCACCAGCACCTGCCCCCGAACCAGCACCTGTCGTCCCCGAACCAGAACCAACTCCTGCAGATCCACAACCAGAAGTTGCACCTGAGATCAAAGAACCTACTGTCAAACCAGAAACCATTGAACACAAGGAGAAGCCCGTGGCTGAACTAACCGAGAAGGACCGAGCCGACATGATTGCGCGTCAAGCAGCGATCGCCGCACCCATCAAGCCAGCCGACCTGGGCAGCATCATCACCAACAACAAGGCTCGCAAGATCGTGTGGGCAATCTACGGCATTATCGGCCTCGGCATTATCGGTGTCATGGGCGGTCTCACAGCTGCTCAGTGGCTGGCTCCCGAATGGTTCATCTTCGCGACTGGCGCCTACACAGCTATTGGTCCCGCTTTCGCTTCGCTGGCTATGGCAAACATCACGACTGAGAGCAAGTAACCATGAGCGAGACTTCATTCCCCTTCGACGGCGAGGACACCACAGAGGCTCAGTACTCTCAGCTCTTCCGTCGCCTACAGTCAACCGGTGTCGCTGGTGTTCCTGGCGGACCTGATCTCGCCGTGTCCGCGAACTCGTCTGGCATGACCGTCAAGGTTGCTGCAGGCTTCGCGATCGTTCGAGGCCACGCATACGAGAACAGCGCTGAAGTGACTCTGACCGTGCCGGCTGCCGGCACTCAGCCACGTCGCGACCTGGTTATCCTGCGCTTGGACCCGTCAGCTAACAGCATCGTGCTTGCTGTCAAGAGCGGCACTGCTGCGGCTAGTCCGTCCGATCCTGCTCTGACTCAGACTGACGAAGATGTGTACGAGATTGCTCTGGCTCGCGTCGAGGTTCCTGCCAACGCGGTGACCGTGAGTTCATCCAACGTTACGGATCAGCGTCGCTTCACTGGATCTCCCTGGGGTCGCTGGCAGTCGTCTCTGCGTCCTGTAGATCCTCGCGTCGGTGACGCTGGCTTCAACACGTCGGTCAATCGTCCTGAGGTCTACCTGGGCTCGAGCACTGGTTGGAAGCAGATCCCGTTTGCTGGTGATCCTGTGACTGCGGATCAGATGACTTCTGGCGAGCAGCTTCTGCTGAACGTCGGCAAGGTCAACGGTGCTCGCATCTTCGTCCAGTCGTCTGCACCTTCGAGCCCGCAGCTCAACGACATTCATCTCTGGGGGTAGCACATGGCTACTCACGCATCTGGATACTCAAACGGGTATCAGGTTCGCCTGGAGCATTATCAGATAGGCCAGAACTGGGACGGCAACTTCTCCGCTGTTCGAGTAGACGCGTACATCGACGGGTCAGGCAACAGCTTCAACGCGCGCCTACTCGGTAGTGCGGTGAACAATGGTGTCGAATGGTGGAACCCCGGCAACGGCTTTTTCGATGCCACACCAGCAGGGTCACACTACATTGGAACCTACGATGTTGTCGTCTACCACGACGGAAACGGCAACGCGTCCGCTTCAGCATCCATCTGGGCTCAGACGTCAAGCGGTGGCTACTCGTGGTCTATGCCTTATCGGGAAGCTAGCGGCACGATTGGTCTATCTCGCATCCCGCAGTTCCCTGGAGCGCCAACATCATTGACATTCAGCCGCAGCGTTCGCGCTGTGACTGTCTCGACAAGCGGTGCAGCCGGCAACGGTGGATCTGTTCTCGAGTACCAGATCGAGCGCACGTCAGCTAACCAGACAATCTGGTCTGGCACGGTCGTCGGTAACGGCGGAACGTTCTACGATCTCACACCTGGTGCCTCGTACCGCTTCCGATCTCGTGCACGTACCGATCGCGGCTGGGGACCATACGCTGACATCGGTGGATCGGTAACGATCCCGACAGTGCCTTCAGCTCCTGCAGCGGTCACGATCGGCGCACAGGCCGGTCTCGATCTGCCTGTCACTGTCTCTGCTTCGGCGTCGAACGGTGGCGAAGGCATCAGCGGCTACAAGATCCAGTACACCAGCAACGGTGGATCTACCTGGACAACAGCTGAAGCAGTCACTGCCGGCACAGCCAAGACGTTCACGCTCACACCTGGTCTGACCTATCAGTTCCGCGCGTACAGCACGAACGCGATCGGCGACTCAAACTTGGCCTACTCTGCGCCGTACCTGCTCACTGCAGCAGGTAAGCGTTGGGACGGCGACGAATGGGTGCCAGTCTCTACCGCAAAACGGTGGGACGGATCTCAGTGGGTCAACATCACAACGGCAAAGCGCTGGGACGGCGACGAATGGGTGCAACTATCGTGACCCAAAATAGCAACGTTGAAGTGCTTGTTGCAATCGGCCGCATTGAGGAGATGCTCAAGGCAATGGCCGAGAAGCTTGATAAGTTGGAAGAGCAGACAGAGAAGAAGTTCGCCTTGGTTGATGCCGAGCGCGAGCGACTTTGGAAGAAGATCAACACGCTCGACACTGAGCTGCAGTTGATCCGCGACCGTCAAGGACCGAAAGTTCACTGGCTCACCATCATTGCCATCATCGCGTCGGTCGGTGCAGTGATCCTTGGGATCTTGGATCGCGTCTACGTCAACCAGTAAGGAGAGCCAAATGGCTACCAAAAAGAAACCAACGATTGAAGAGATCGTCGAAGAACAGGTCTCAGAAGCGCCTGAACAGCCCGTAGAGACACTAGAAGCTGTCGAGGTTACTGTTGAGCAGCCCAAGGAGATCGTGATCTCTGAAGCTGACGTAACACCGGAGCCTCCACAATTCATCGTGGCCGGCGATCAAGACACCTATCCTGCGCTAGCTGAACGTCTAGCTCCTGCTGGAGTCAAGCCTCGCGAGTTCGCGCAGATCCTGATCCAACTCAACCACGGAGCACCTGTTCGACCTGGTGCCCGCATCCGCATTCATCCATAAGGAGACCCTTGGAAAACGAACCTCTTGACATCATCGGCGGCATCGCCGTTCCAGTAGATCCAATGGACTTCATGCAGTGCGATAGCTGCCAGTAATCTGATCTCACAAGAAGGGCCCTCACCTAGACTTCGCGTCTAAGTGAGGGCCCTTTTGTCATATATGGAAACAATGTGACACACCGGGAACTAAAGTTCAACCTTGACCTGGAGGTTGAAGGATAAAATAAACCTGTTAGCGCTAATGCTTGCGGAGGAGATCATGTTTCTACTTGAAGAAGAGCGAGACAGCAGGAAACTGTGTGTCATCGGTCGTCCTCTTGTGGATCTGGCTGAGCCTTATCGCTCGGCCTTACAGAAGATCGTGGATCTGTCTTGGCCGGATGGAGGTCTCACCGAGTTCGGTGTGTCTCAGGTCATGAACGAAGCGGGACTTCCTGGCTCTCCAACGTCAGTGCTGCGACACCGTCGTGGACTGTGCATCTGCCAGAAGAAGGACACCAATTGGAAGAGAACCCCTTAGAAAGGCTGCTCCGTGTCGCGACTAACGGTCCAGCTGTAGAACCACGCCGCGGCCGTAAGCACAAACACCCTGCTGGCTGGACTCCAGGCCTAAACACTGAGCGCGGAGTGATCGTTACCGAACCGCTTGCGGAAGCGCCCGAAGACTGGTCAAGTCTGCTTGTTGAGTTGCTTCCTCCTGGAATGAACCCTGACGACTTCCGAGTCGATGGAGGATCAGTCGAGGTTAGAGCTTGGGACTCGGGCGACGGCGAAGGCGGCACGCGCCGCCTCTACTACTTCAAGGCGCGGATCAGCCGCACCAATCAGTTAGAGCAGCAAGTTGATCTCGAAGACGTGATCGCTGCAGCGAAGACTGCACTGGCAGAGAATATCCCTGCCGCACCGATCCTGGAAGACGATCGCGCCTACTGGATCCAGATCACAGATCTTCAAGGTGGTCAAGGCGACGGAGACGGCGTTGCTGGAATGGCCAGTCGAGCGCTTCAGCTTGGAAGTCTAGCTCTTGAGGATCTGCATCGGCTCGAGAAGATGGGCAAACCTGCATCACAGATCTTCGTCCCGATCACCGGCGATCTAGTCGAAGGCATCACTGGATGGTACGAGATGCAGACGTTCTCTGTCGAGCTCGATCGTCGCGATCAGGTCAAACTGGTTCGTCGTTTACTAAGCGAGTTCCTGATCACACTGGCAAAGACCGGCTTGCCCGTTCATGTTGCAGCTGTTCCAGGTAACCACGGCGAGAATCGTCAAAGCGGAAAAGCATACACCACGCTTGGCGACAACGATGACGTCGCTGTGGTTGAGCAGATCGCTGAAGCATTCGACTTAGCCGGCATCGCAAACGTGACTTTCAGTCTGCCATCTAAGGAACGTCTGAGCCTCACTGTCGAGGTTCTTGGCCACATTGTCGGCTTGACGCACGGTCACATCGCTCGCGGCGGAACGGGCGTTGAAGGGAAGATCCTCAACTGGTTCAAGAGCATGGCTGCAACACGCGATCCAATCGGCGACAGTGACATCCTCTTCACTGGCCACTATCACCATGCGCGCTATCAACAGCTTGTCGGAGACACTCAATGGATTCAAGGTGGAGCATTGTGCGACGCGTCTGCATGGTTCAGCCAATCAGCCGGCCTGGTCTCTGATCCTGTCGTGATGAAGGGAACAATCACCCGATCCCAAGCTATAGAAATGACGATGCCTCACTCGTGGCCTCGCACCAAGCCCAACACTAAGGAGCTCACAGCGTGATCGCTGAGAAGGAACTGGCACTTGCCCGACGCATTGCCCACAAGATCGGATCTCGCTGGACAGCAGTGGAGGTTGAGGACTTGGAGCAGGAACTGATCCTCTGGCTGTTTGAGAATCAAGGCCATGTTGAGCGATACCGTACGGAGGAAGGCGGCGAGAGCAAGCTTTACGTCGCGTTGAAGCGTAAGGCATCCAAGCAATGCGCTCGTGAACAGACAATCCGTTCTGGCGCTCCCCTGGATGTCAACGCAACTTACTCGATCGCTCAGATTGAACGCGCTTTGCCGTTTGTATTTGAGGACATCCCACAGTCTATCGCTCTGGAGAACCCTGTCAGCGGCGCGGTGCAGTACCACGGCGAACCAGGCCAGGCCTTAGCGGTCATGACTGACATCCGCGGAGCGTTCCAGGATCTGCCGACGGAGATGAAGCGCGTGCTGCAGCTTCGGTTCCGCGAAGGCTTGACCTATCAAGACATCGGCGCGTTGTCAGGCATGACCTTGAACGGCGCTAAGAAACGAGTGCGCCGAGCCGTGACTCGGATGCAAGAGATCCTGGACGGCGTCCTCGTTTGATCCTTCGTCGTTCCAGTGGTGTAGTGCCTCCCCAGACTCCGTGGATCTCATCATTGGAGATCGCGTAGTCTAGGCACTTCGCCAGGATCGGACATTCAGTGCACATTGCTTTGGCCAATCGCAACGTGGCCAATGGCGAGACGTCCTGCTCTATGTCCGGAAAATAAAGATCTGGCGCGCTTTGGCAAGGAGTCTCGCCGGCAGACTCTTGAGCCCACATGAGGTCTGAATGAGTTGTCATGCGGACACCGGTCCAAGCAATACACACATGCGGCAAATAGGCTTCTCGCCTAGCCGCCAGTCAAAGAGTTCAGCAACTGTGTCCATGTGTTCCTGATCCGTAAAGGTTACCCCTGTCAGATAGGTGAGCGGCATTCCACAGCCGTTGCAGATCATGTCGATCTCTTGCGGTTCCATACTTGTTCCAATCTTTAGCAATGTCGCTGGCGCGACTTATAGTGACCTTATACGCATTGCGCGTGAAACGTAAAACCCCGGCCTAGTCGGGGGAAACTAAACCGGGGCTTTTGCCACCGGAAAGAGAAAGGAAAAGAGAACCAGTGACAGCTACAATTCTATCTGTTGACGATCTCGAAAACATCACCACTGCGAGACTGATTGGTGTGGCCGAGTCAGGCACTGCTGAGTGGCTTGCTTTGCGCGAGTCCGGGATCGGTGGATCAGAAGTCGGAACGATCTGCGGCCTGAACAAGTGGGAGTCACCCTTCACACTGTGGGCTAAGAAGACAGGGCAGATCCCGCGTGAGATCCCTGACAACGAGGCCATGGAGTGGGGACGCCGGCTGGAGTCCGTCATCTTGGACAAGTTCAGCGATGAGCATCCTGAACTGACGCTGATCCGCGACGTCGGGACTTGGCATCACAAGGATCGGCCTTGGCAGATCGCCAACCCTGATGCCTTGTTCATGGATCAGGACGGCAACCTCGGCATCGTTGAGGTCAAGACTGCTCAGTACGAAGACGACTGGAGCGACGGTCCGCCTCTCTCGTACCAGGCTCAAGTCCAGTGGTACATGCACACGTTTGGTCTGGATCTGGCTCACGTGATCGTGCTGTTCCACGGCAACCGCTATCGCGAGTTCCAGCTGCCGGCCAACCCGTTCGAGCAGGAAGTCAACCTGGAGATCGTGGAGACGTTCCGCGACTTGGTGCTGCACGAGGTCGCACCTGACTTCGATGGCGCTCTCAGCACGTACCAGACCGTCCGATCGCTGCATCCAGAGATCACAGACGACGAGGTCGAACTTGGCCAGCTAGGCGTCTACTACGCGCTCGCTGAGGCTGAGTTGAAAGCTGCCGAAGCAAAGATGAACGAGATGAAGTCTCGCGTGCTCTCAGATATGGGCACAGCAAAGCGCGGCCTGATCGAAGGCCGATGGGTTCTCTCCCGTCAAGCCAGAGGTACAGGCACTCCCTACTTAGTAATGAAACGAGGATAGAAACATGGCACAGAAAGAATACAAAGGCCCGCTCGACTACATCGACGTCGCCACACGCATCGTGGAGTTCCGCGAGAAGTTCCCCAACGGATCGCTGCAGCAGGTGGATCTGCGCTTCGAGAATGTTGGCGGCAAGGACTTCGTGATCTACACCGCAGCAGCATATCGAGCACCTGACGATCAGCGTCCGGGGATCGGTACGGCATGGGAGCCGGTTCCTGGACCGACTCAGTTCACGCGAGACTCTGAGGTGCAAAACGCGGAGACAGCGGCTTGGGGTCGCGCGATGGTCGCGGCTCTGGCTGTGGACACCAAGAAGGGCATTGCGTCTTCTGAGGAGGTTCGCAACCGTCAAGGCGCTTCAGCCGCTCCTGCTCGAGACTGGCCTGCAGCTGTTGAGGCACTAAACACTAAAGACGAAGCACGCAAGCTTTACAGCGACGCTCAAAAAGCACAAGTTGGAAAGCCGATCCTTGAGAGCATCGAAGCTAAGGCCTCCAAGCTTGCCGAGTGATCTCCAAGGAGTCCGCGAGGTCTTGATCGCAGCAGTCACTGAACTTAGTGAGCTTGTGGTCGAGACCCGCGGCTTCGGCCACGAGGCCAAGGCCAAGTCGTTAGAGCTCGAGCTGCGTCGCCTCGGACGCCGGCTCAATAAAGTCATGGGGTTGTTGGACAGATGAACGAACTAAAGACACCAGACAGCATCATCGCTGAGCTGGTTCAGATCCGAGCTGAGGCATCAAAAGGTGTGGATGCTCAATACAAGGCCGAACTGAAGATGGCCCAAGCGATCCTGGATCTGGATCTGGCAGAAGCCAAAGTTTTGATTGAAGCTCAAGGCACTGTTATGGATCGGCAAGCAGTAGCCAAGCTGAAGACGGCTGACGATCGGCTGCAGGCAGACATTGCCAAGGCCGAGTTCAACCGCGTGAAGACCAAGATGAAAGTGCTTGAGCAAGCTCAGATGTCTGTGCAGACTCAGGCCCGTCTTGTTGAGCTGCAGTGGAAGTCTGCCGGCCAAGGTGAACGCTAAGCAGTTCTCTCGGTACCTGGAACGCGACGGCGGTTGCGTGCACTGTGGTGACCGATCCACAGCCGTGCCTCATCACAGAGCGAACCGGGGGATGGGCGGCTCGAAGATCAGGGACGTGCCGAGCAACATCATCACCATGTGCCATGACATGAACAACCGCATGGAGTCAGATCCGCGCGCTGCAGCACATGCTCGTCACTACGGCTGGAAGCTGAGCACAAGTTCTGATCCTAAACGTCTGCCCTTCTGGCATGCTGCTCGAGGCCAATGGCTGATCCTGGACGATGACTTTGGCGTCATTGTTTCTGAACCGCCCGAACAATAACTTCTCAAAATCTCACCCCTGTGGGTATAGTCCTTCCTGATGCATATTTAGTGCAGTAATGAGAAAGGAAATATCACATGCCCATGATAATCATCGAAGGTGTGGATGGATCAGGAAAGTCGACGTTGGCAGAAATGCTGGCCGCGGCTTCACCTTTGCCAGTTCGCATTGAACACCGTGGAGTCCCAGAGAAGTCTATAGAGGACGAGTACCTGGCTCCACTTCTGAAAGTCGGCAATGATGAACTTGTCATCGCCGATCGCTGGCACGTTGGCGAGACAATTTATGGCCCTCTTTATCGAGGAGAGTCGCAGTTGTTGAACAGGCCATCGTTGAACAAAGTCATCGAAGGAGTGTTGGACGACATTGGCGCCGTTCGTGTCATTCTTTCACCGCCGCTTCGCACTGTCAAGAGTCGTCTCAAGTCACGTGGTGAAGACTACCTGCAGCCTGAACATGTCAAGCTTGTTCATAGTCAATACGAGGCCTACTCTAAGAACAACAGAAACTACATCTTGATCAACAAAGTCACCAAGGAGACAGTTCAGGATCTGATCACAAAGGCGGTGAACCGATGAGCATTGCAGACATCCGCGAGCAGTTTGCTCAACTACGTCATGACGACAAAGTCCAGGAAGGCACACTCGAGATTGTTGGCGCATCGTTCATTGCGGATCAGCCGACAATCTTTGGCATACCCAACTACGACTACATCCAGCGAGAGCTTCAGTGGTATCTGTCAGAGAGCCTGAACGTCAACGACATACCTGAGGGTGCTCCTGCCATCTGGCAGAGCGTCAGTGACAGTGACGGGTTTATCAACTCGAACTATGGCTACCTGCTCTATTCAGACGGCAACCACCGTCAGTTGGATCAGGCCGCAGAACATTTGATTCAGCACCAAGGGTCACGTCGCGCTGTCGCTGTCTACACCAGGCCGACGATTCACAACGAGTGGGACGTTAACGGCATGAGCGACTTCATCTGCACGAACGCTGTTCAGTATCTGATCCGCGGCGGTGAGCTTCACGTTGTGGTCCAGATGCGCTCCAACGATGCCATCTTTGGCTACCGTAACGACTATGCGTGGCAGCGCTTTGCTCAAGGTCACATGTGTGAGCTTCTAGCGACAAACGGAGTCTTCGTTCAGCCTGGACCGATCACGTGGCAGGTCTCAAGCTTGCACATCTATGAGCGTCACTTTCACCTGGTTGACGAGTTCATCGAGACCGGTGACTACCTCGGCGCGGTGACGAAGTGAGGCCGGGCTGGGATGACACTTGGATGGCTGTTGCTGACGCGCTAGCGGCCAGATCCAAGTGTGTGAACCGCAAGGTCGGCGCTGTGATTGTGAACAAGGACAACCGTCCCGTCTCGGTCGGTTACAACGGCGCACCTGCCGGTCACAAGCCAAGCTCGATGGGACCAGTCTGCGCTGCAGTGTGTCCCCGCGGCGGAACAGCGGCAAGAGGCGACTCCTACGCGAATTGCGTATCTGTCCACGCTGAAGCCAACGCTTTGATCTTCGCCGATCGCAGGCACTATGAGGGAGGCACGATCTACGTGACCAACCCTTGCTGCTGGGACTGTGCAAAGCTTGTCGCAAACTCGGGCCTGGCCAGAGTTGTGATCAGGATCGGTGACGTTGACGCGCATGCCGACTACCTGACCCCAATCCGCTTTCTCTCTGACTGCGGCCTGATCGTAATTCAACATGACACTAAGGAAGATGACCGATGAAGTTCCAAGACGCACTAGACGCACAGCACGAGCTACAGGTAAAGAGCTTCGGCGCTGATCCAAAGGATCTGACGACCGAGGAAGGCCTGGAGTGGATCAGGTGGAACGTCCTGGCCCTGGAGGACGAGCTGCACGAGTTGCTGGCTGAGACTGGCTGGAAGCCTTGGGCTAAGAGTAAGCACATCAACCGCGAGGCCTACGTCTCAGAACTGGTTGATGCCTTCCACTTCCTGATGAACCTGATGCTCGTCGTCGACTGTGACGCTGACGAGTTCCTGGCGAAGTATGCAGAGAAGCGAGGCCTGAACGCTAAACGACAGGCTGAAGGTTATGACGGAGTGACGGGCAAGTGCCCGAAGTGCCGCCGTGCTCTTGACGACACTGCTGTGCTCTGCACCGTGGATCTGTGTGAACAGGAAGACTGATGAGCATTGAAGCCATGAGCTTGGTGTTGCACCACAGCCAGGCAACGGGTGCAGCAAAGATCATCCTCCTAGGCATTGCAAACCATCAAGGTGACTCTGGCGCTTGGCCAAGCGTTTCGACGCTTTCTAGGTATGCCGGAGTGACAGAGAGACGTGCTCAGCAACTGCTGCGTGGTCTTGAAGAGTCGGGTGAGCTGATCCTGAAGCCTCAGGGCGGCGGATCTGGCCAGTACAAGACCAACCTGTATTGGGTCAACGTGTCTTGTCCTGAAACCTGCGATGGATCAGCGATGCACCGCACAGGGGTGAGATCTAGAGACCTTAGGGGTGAAGTTTTGAGCACTTCAGGGGTGAAGCCTACTTCACCCGAACCTAAAGAGAACCCTAAGGAACCTAAAGAAAAGAGGGGAACGCGAATCTCGGACGACTTCAGGCCGACTGATGAGCTGATCCTTTGGGCTCAAACAGAGTTCCCAAACGTCCAGGTCAAAAAGGAGACATACGCCTTCATCGACTACTGGAACTCGTTGCCTGGATCTCGAGGGCTCAAGACTGACTGGAACGCCACCTGGCGCAATTGGATCAGGAATGCGTCGTCTCGAGCACAGCGCTATGCAAAGTCTGATCGTCCTCAAACAAACCTCGACAAGAACTTGTCGCTTGTTCAGCGCATGGCCGAGCAGGAGATGAGAACTCAAGGGGTGATTGAGGCGTGAACAAAGTCGACGTCGCGAAGCTGATGACACGTGCTTCAGCTGTCGACAACCGCATCGTCACTGAGGAGAAAGTCGAAGCCTGGTTCGAGGTCTTGCGGTCTGTGCCGTACGAGTTTGCTGTCATGGCTGTAAACGATCACTTCAAGGAGTCGACCGACTACCTGCTGCCGGCTCACATCGTCACAGGCGCGCGACGTGCCCGCGATCGGTGGGAACGTGATCAGCGAGTGCGTGCAGCACTTGATCCAGGATCAGCACGAAACCTGGCTCTGGAGTCTGCCGCAGCCGATCGTCAACAACACATTCCTCAATGTGAGCATGGAATCAGCCTCGTTCGCTGTGTGCCGTGCTGCAAAAAGGAATACGAAACATCTGAGAAGATGAACTAATGACCCAAGGTGGGTCCCAACAAGAAAGAGAGCCAAGAAGTGGCAAAGATTGAAGTCACCGCTTACCTGAACAAGATCAAGCACACCCAGTATGGGACGATCTTTGAGATCGGTGAGCGACACAGCAAAAAGAACCAGACCACTGGCGAGTGGGAGCAGGACGGAACCAACACCTACTATGATGTGTGGGTGGATCGTTCGGGCGCTGACGCGTCTCTGTTCAACGAGAGCGATCTGATCGTTGTCGAGGGCAGCTTTCGCACTAAGAAGACTGAGAAGGAAGGCAAGACGTACTACAACAACGTCATCAACGCAACATCTCTCAGGCCGTTCGAGCGTCGTGAGCGCTCAGAGCAGTCAGTTCAGATCCCAGACAACTGGGTTGAGAGCGACGCACCCTTCTAATGCGTACTCAGCTCACCGTGTCGATCACGGGCTTGCCGGCACCGCAGGGGTCAAAGCGTCACGTTGGCAATGGTCGAATGATCGAAGCGTCGAGCAAGGTTGGACCGTGGCGGGAGGCAGTCGCTCAGGCTGTCTCCGCTCGGTTCGCCGAGACCGACGACTACACCAGGTTCACTGATCCTGTCTGCATCGAGACGACGTTCTACCTGCCGCGGGGCAAGACGATCAAGCGGATCTGGCCTTCAGTGCCGCCAGACCTGGACAAGCTAGAGCGCGGCCTGTTTGATGCTTTGACAATTGCAGGCGTTTGGGCCGATGACGCTTTAGTGATCAGGTCACGATCAGAGAAACAATATGCGGACGATCGCATGCCAGGAGCTTTTGTCTCAATCGTTCTTATGGAGGAATGTGATGTTGAAAGCGCTTGACGTTCAAGGTCTTGCCGGCGGCTTCAGCTTAGGAGTTGTCCAGGCTGGCTTCAAGCTGATTGGCAAACGAGAGCAGGAAGGTGGCTTCGGTATTCCAGCAATGGATGAGAACCGTCACTTGCTTGGGGACGACTGGGACATCGAGGCCTGCGCCCCGTCACAGTGGACTCCAGTGAAGACGGATCTGTTGTTCGGCAACCCGCCATGCTCAGGCTTCTCCAAGATGAGCATCAGCTACGGATCAGAGTGGCGCGAGACTGTGAACCAGGCCATCTGGGACCACATTCACTTCGCTGCAAAGTGCGATCCAACAATTGTGATCTTTGAGTCAGTACAAGGAGCATTTGAGCAAAGCCGCGAAATGATGCAGGCATTGCGTGCTGTACTTGAGGAAGAGTCAGGTCACAAGTTTGACCTGTATCACGTGCTTCACAATTCAGCTGTGCTCGGAGGAGTCCAGGATCGGCCGCGTTACTTCTGGGTCGCGTCACGTGTGCCGTTCGGTGTTGAGTTGCCAGATCCTGCTGCAGAACCTGAAACTATGCGAGAACGGATCGGCGATCTGCAACATGCTGATCTTGGATCAGTCGAAGGCCACATGCCACTGTCAGCGCCGCGATGCGTTAGACTTGGCAACCTGGCTGCAGGCGCTCCGTGGTACGAGGGCGAACACTCAGGCAAAGCTTGGATGCGAAACCAATCCATCGAGGTTGACTCTGGCGATCGGAACATCACTGGAGGCTTCACAGGTAAACGTCCACGCTACGACAAGCCATCATGGGTGCTTGACGGCTACGCGCCAACCAAGTGGGTTCACCCAGTCCTGCCGCGGACAATTACTCTGCGCGAAGCAGCTCGACTCATGGGCTTCCCAGACGACTGGAAGGTCGAACCGTACACAACGACTCAAGTCAGATCCAAGTGGTTTGGCAAAGGTGTGACAGTCGAAGCCGGCCGTTGGATAGCTGAAGCTGCACATGCTGCTCTGGCCGGCCAACCATTCAGCTACAGCGGTTTCGAGATCGGTGTTGACGAATACTTGATTGACGCCACAGCTAAGTCCGGCGACATGGATCAGGATCAGGCGCTCTTCTCACTGTCGGAACTGGCCAAAAACTAGTTCCGGTCAGTGGGAAACTATTTTGCTCAAAAATTGTGCTTTTGTTCAGAACTTGAGAGAATGGTCCTATCAAGCCAAACGGTTTGAGATACACGATCAGAAAGACATAGACATGTTGAACATTATTGAAGCAATGAACTTCCTGAACTGCGACAAGGCCTACGCCGAGCAGATCATTGACACTATTGACTCGTGGGACCTGGTTGACTGGTCACGCGACTCAACCAAGAAGATTCAGAAGCAGATGCTGCTGGCTCAAGACATTCTTACTCGCGGCGAAGACGCCGTCTTTGGTATCTAACAAACACACACGACAAGAAAAGAGCAAAAACATGGAAAACAAAATTGACTACACAGCAATGTCCGAAGCAGAACTGCGATCGGCGATTGAAAAGTTTGTAACTCTCGCAAGTAGAGCACGCGGCACCGGCTACTACGAAACGGCTCTCCGTTACCAGACGGAAGCTGTTGAAGCGTCAAAGGCATTAGTAACAGTTGCTGCGCTACGCGAACAGCAGGAAGCAGAACTTGCAGCTGCTCGTAAAGCTGATGCTGCGGCTCGTAAACTGATTGCTGTTGACTTTGACGGAGCTGTGAAGTTTGAGTTCAAGTCTGAACTCCAGGACATTCAGTGGACTTACATGGTTGGCGCTGAGAACGGCGACTCAAAGCACGGACGCGGCTGGTCCGACATGAAAGCTGCGCGATCGGCAATGACTGCTCAGCTGAAGGCATACGACAAGAAGCACCTTGGTGCTTGGGGCCAGCTCCTGAAGGTCGAGGCGGCATAATGGACGCTCTTCAACTCAAGCGCTCTATCCGCATTGCGGATCAGGCTGTCAAAGACTTCGGCTACTACATGAAGCACGGAGACACTGACTTTGCTCAGGCGTCAGCTGAGAGCATCGCGAGACTGTTCACCAGCATTGCTGCAGCACTGGAAGGACAGAAGTGATGCGCACACTGATCCAAGTCCTGTTCTGGCTTCTTCTAGGCGCGTCTGTTGTGTTTCTAGGCGCTTGGCTTGTTGATATGCTGATCCACGCTTTCTGCTGGCTGCTCGTCGTAATTCACAACGCGGTGAACGCGACATGACACAGCCGCCAGTCTTCACGACCTGCCTGCACTGCGGCTGGTCCTTCAACTACCAGGCAGCAACATGCCTGAACTGTGACACTGACGAATACTTGATCGACCAACAATTTGAGGAGAAACACCGTGAGCGCTAAAGCACGCAAGACAGACCCGATCACAAGCCACGAAGCCGCAGCATCACTTAGCGACGTGACAGAGATTCAGCGATTCGTTCTGAAGTCCCTGAACCGTCCACGAACTGACAAGCAGATCGTTGAGGCTTACCAGACGTTCAAGCACGCTCCACGAGTCTCTGACGACTCCACGATCCGATCCAGGCGTAACGAACTCACCAAGCTTGGCTTGATCCGCAACAGCGGACAGTTTGACGTCCGCGGTCCTCGTCGCCAGATCATCTGGGAGCGAGTCTCGTGACCGATCTCATGGCCAGATTAGAGGCTGAGCGATTCGACATCAGCTACAAGAACTTCAAGGCCAAAACTCCTGCTGTCAAACAACTCACAGCAGGAGAGAAGCGAGTCCTGGAAGAGGATCTGCTTGCGAAAGGCCAACGCCGCCGCAGAAAGAATTACCAGGCAAAAGGTCTTGATGCGAAGACGATCTGGGATGCCGGCAGGTTTGCTGCAGGCGCTAGAGACCCTGAAGCGATCAGCGCAAACATTTTGATGCGGACAAACCGTTGACCGATCGTGAAGCGATCCAGGCCGCGATCACTCGGCTGCAGCGACTCGCCAATCATGTGAAACTACGGCGAGAAACTGGCACTCAAATGAACGTGATCATTGAAGACACGTTTGAGGACATGGTTCCAGGCGTTGTCGAGGTCTTGAAGTTCACCCTCGACTACTACATGCACAACCTTGAGCGTTTCGACGATCCGTCAGGCGCTCTGCTAGCCAAGTCTAAGACAACAGAGCTGGCATACCTGATCCTAAACATCAAGGAGAACACAAATGACTGAACTACTGATCTTTCTGGCCGGCGCAGTGTCGATGTTTGTCGCCCTGATCATCATCAGCGTGCTGATCACAATCAAACGCCGCAAAGACGCGGACAAAGCGCTGCAACAATTCATCGAGTCAGAAGACTACAAGAGTCTGCTGCAGGACTTTGACAAGATCTGGAACGACTCTAGTGACTAACATCCAGGAAGCTGTCGAATCGCTGCGGCGGATCGGCGGAGTTTACGAATATGTCGCTGCCGCAGTCGAAAGCAAAAACAACTCCTGCGATCGGTGCGGCCACGAAGGCATCTGGCACAGAACAGCGATCGGATGCATTCTCGAAGGCTGCGAATGTTCAAGCGAATGAAACGAAAGACCAAACATGATCCACACCGTGAAGATCTCTTCTGCGAAGCCGCCCAAAGGCTACCCCTCAGGGACTCGACAGTTCAACGTGAAGTGTTCATCTTGCGGATACGCAACGACGATACTTGGATCAGCGGCGGACGGAGAACTCAGCGCCAGATCCGCAGCCAGGAAGCATCAGAAGGAGTCTCAGTGACTGGCATGAACGTAGTCCAGATTGACACTCCAGAGTTCAAGGCGCGAGCTTTGCACATTGGTGAACTTCCAGCTGTCAAAGTAATGATGATGATGAACGAGAAGCAGCCTGCACAACAACTTCAGCTGCTTTTGGATACAATCAAGTCAGCTTTGATTGACCAGAATCAAGTCCAGATCCTTGAAGGCCTATCCTTTGACCAGTTGCTTGCCGTTGCTAAGCAATATGTGGATCTGAAGCCCAAAATGACAGACCTATCCGAATTCTAAGGAGTAACCATGAGCAAAGAAGACATCCTCGCCGCCGCTAAAGAAAAGCAACTTTTGGCCCTACGCCTGATCTCAGAGATCGTCGGAGACGTACCGTGGCGAACTTCATAGGACTTCAACTCAGTGCTGCACTGGCCGGAGTAGTCCTCTCAAGCCTTACTCTGGCCCCAGTAAGTGCTCCTGCTGACGCA
>ERZ1034363.327-NODE-327-length-33921-cov-3.971989_pt1 | contig 33921 bp, 34 predicted proteins | sample MGYA00520616_ERZ1034363 | MGnify/ENA primary metagenome ERZ1034363 (study PRJEB33736, sample SAMEA104284506) | Azolla filiculoides | biome: Urban; feature: Water surface; material: Ditch water | place: Netherlands | collected 2015-10-28 | depth 0-0.1 m ... | reverse complement strand
CAGTATCAAAAAAAAAAAAAAGTACATTTTTTCTTTGAAATAGGATTTGATCCTAGTTCTGGGTGAGCGCTAGAGGGGTGTATTACACATGCAAGTTGAACGCATATATTTTTTTTGAAATCGTAAATTTTATTAGAATTTTCTATTGTTATTTTTTCATGACGTTAATCATCTTCACGAACTTCTGGATTACTCATGCAACGTTCGTTAAATCCCCATTCTTCGCCTTCTTCTTTCAACATTTTGGCATTAATAAAGGTTCTTTTAAAGCCTTTTAATTGGCTTTGTTCCTCTAATGGTAAATCTTCATCTTCTCCAAAAGGTGTTGTATCAATTACAAAAAGACGAATGTTCAAACCTACTTGTTGAGCTGCAAGTCCAACGCCATAAGCATTATACATCGTTTCATACATGTTTGCAATAGTTTCTTTTAGGTTTGGATATTCTGGAGTAATCTCCTCTCCTACCTTTCTTAAAACGGGATCGCCATATCCTACAATTGGTAAAATCATTAATTTTGTATTAAGTATTATCTACTGCAAATTCTAAATCTATTATTTAAAATTCAGTCCGCAAAAGTAGTAAAAAAATATGCATTCAATATATCCTATATTAATAATTAAATTTACTTTAGAAATCTAAACCCTACATACCGATATAATATACCACAATTCTTACCTTTGCAATCAATCTAAACTATTTATGATACCAAAAATAAAGGACTTTACTATTGGCACTAATTTGCATAATGCGATCAAAGTAGTTCTTTCTGCCATTATACCTGCATTCTTATTTTCCTATCTAGGCAATTTAGAAGTGGGGTTGACAATGGCAATTGGTGCCTTATTTACATTTCCGACAGACACTCCAAGTAACTTAAAACATAAAATAAATGGTTTACTAGTAACGGTATTTATACTTGCTGGAGTCAATTTATTAATCAACGCCACTTATCCTTATCCTTTTCTTTTTTACCCAATATTTGCCATTCTAGTTTTCATATTATCCATGCTTGCCGTTTACGGACAACGCGCTACGATGGTTTCTTTTGCCGCATTAATGATAATTAGCATTTCATTTGCACACATACACAAAGGTTTGGATATGCTGGAACACTCTGGTTTTTTATTAGCTGGAGGTTTATTTTATCTTTTAATATCTATCCTTTTTTATTACATCAATCCGCATCGCTATACCGAATTACAAATTGTTGAATGTATAAAATTGACATCGAAGTATTTGAAATTAAGAGGTGATTTATGGCAATTGGATTCGGATAGAAAAGAAATAACCCGAAAACAACTAGTTCTACAGGTCGAATTGAATGATATTCACGAAAATATTAGAGAAGTTCTAGTTCGAAACCGAACCGATTATGGCTCTTCGCATCAAAATAGGAAATTACTTTTGGCCTTTATTTCCTTAGTAGAAATAATGGAATTGGCGGTATCAACCTCTTTTGATCATAATAAATTGCACCAAAAATTTGATGCTCATCCAAAGGTTTTAATGACTTACCAAAGTCTGGCCTATAATTTAGCCAAAAATTTAAAATCTTTATCCAAAAAGATAAAGAAGAGAAAGCAATACATTCAAAAAAATAATTTGGTCGAAAATTTATTTGCTTTTGAATTTGCCATAGCTGATTATGAAAAAACACTTGGAGAAGCAGAGGCTTCAGAAGGGGTGCATATGCTTTCGAATATGCTGCATTATGCTGAAAAACAAGTTGAAAAAATAAAGACTTTGGAGCGTGCTTATACCACAACTGTAAAACTAAAAGACCTTAAAGGAAGAGATAAAGATTTAGAAAAATTAAGCATCTCTCAATATTATCCGCTAAATACTTTGGTTGAAAATTTCAGTTTTTCATCGCTTGAATTTAGACATTCATTGCGAATCACCACTACATTATTAATAGGTTTAATAATCGGAAAAGTTCTTCCGTTTGAAAATGTCTATTGGATTTTGTTGACCATAGTAGTGATTATGCGTCCTGGTTATGGATTGACAAAAGAAAGAACATTCAATCGTTTTATAGGAACGCTCATCGGAGGTGTTTTGGGTTTTGCAGTTTTAACTTTTGAACCAAGCACACCAATTCTTGCCACACTAACCATTCTTTTTTTAATCTTAGGACTTACCTTCAATCCTTCCAATTATAAAATTGGGACTTCTTTCATTACTTTACATGTCATCTTTATTTTTGCCATATTAAATCCAAGTGATGGTAATATTATTCTGTATCGTGTTTTAGACACTTTTGTTGGAGCCATTTTAGCTATTTTGGCCAATCATTTTTTATGGCCTTATTGGGAATCCTTAAATACCAATGAAAATATCAAAAATTCCATTGAAGCCAATAAAAACTATTTGAAACAAATTTCAATTCTCTACAACAATAAAGAAGGAATTAATCAAGAATACAGGCTAGCTAGGAATCAAGCCTTTATAGAAATTGGCAACTTGATGGCGTCTTTTCAACGAATGCTACAAGAACCCAAATCAAGACAGGACAAATTGCAGCAAGTATATAAATTCACCGTAATTAATAATGCTTTACTCTCCTCGGCAGCTTCGCTAGGAACCTATACGCAATCCCATAAAACGACTAAAGCTTCTGAGGCTTTTAACGTCGTATTCGATAAAATAATCAAAAATCTGGATGCTGCAATTTCCCTTTTGAAAGAAGAGAATCAACCAAACGAAATTGATGTATCAATTGACGACAGCTTTAATAACAGCTTTATCGAATTGAAAAATATTAGGGAAAAAGAATTAAGGCAAGGAGATGCCATTAATAGTCAAGAATTTAAACTCAAGATGCAGGAAGCTCAACTAGTGATTGAGCAATTAATTTGGCTTACCAATTTGTCTGAAAACATTCTTAAAACCACAAAAAACTTATTAAAAACTGAAAAACAACCCGAAAATAATACGCTTAAAACATTTTTCGGGTCAAATAGTCCTGAAGCATAATAGTCGCTGATATTTCGTCAATTAAGGCTTTGTTTTGGCGTTGTTTCTTTTTCATTCCACTATCAATCATCGACTGGAACGCCATTTTTGAAGTAAATCGCTCATCTACCCTGATAACTTTCATATCCGGAAAATGATTGGTAAAATGCGTCACAAATCCTTTAATTATGGAAGCACTTTCAGATGGTTGTCCGTTCATTTGTTTGGGTTCGCCAATGAGGACTGCTTCTACCTTTTCTTTGGAAAAATAGTCTTTCAAAAAATCGATGGCAGTGGAAGATGGAATCGTAGTCAAGCCCGAAGCAATAATTTGCAGTTCATCGGTAACGGCTATTCCGGTGCGTTTTTGTCCGTAATCTATGGCGAGTATTCTTGGCATTTAAAATGAATTTCTGTGTTTCAAAATTGCCACAACTGAAACAATTTCAATCTCATTATCAACTTTAAAAACAACTGTATAGCCTTTAAAAACATAATCTCTTATGGTTTTATCACCATCAGAATAAATTGATTCTTTAAAATGAAATGGATTTTTTAAATCTTTTTTTAAATTAGAAAGCAACTCTTTTTTGAACTTTTTGGCTGCAAGTGGCTTATCTTTTGAGATATATCTAACCTGATCTTCTAATAAAAATTTAAATTTAACAGTGAATCTAATTTTCATATTCTGAAATTACATCATCCAAATAGCTATCCAACTCTTCGAAAGTACAAAATTCTGCTGTCCCATCCTTAATTTTTTCTAACTCATTTTGTATCATTGCTTTGTTCTTAAGAAAATTTTCATCTTCCTGAACTATTTTCAATTCATCCGAAGAAAACGAACTCAATAATTCCAAGATTTTGGCTTTGATGTTGGGCTGAAATTCTAATCTGATAGTTTCCATAATGAATCGATTTAAAGTACAAATATATAACATTTTCCATTCGATTATACTTTTGGCTTTTGCCGAAAAATGGTATATTTGCCAAAAATTTATCAAAAATGAACGAATTACAATCCATAATAGAACAAGCTTGGGAAAACCGTGCTTTGTTGCAAGAAACAAAAACGACTGATGCCATCAGAGCAGTTATTGAATTATTAGATAAAGGAAATTTACGTGTAGCAGAGCCGGTTGGCGAAGGTTGGCAAGTAAACGAATGGGTAAAGAAAGCTGTGGTAATGTATTTCCCAATTCAAAAAATGGAAACTTGGGAAGCTGGAATCTTCGAATACAACGACAAAATGTTGTTAAAAAGAGATTATGCCGAAAAAGGTGTTCGTGTAGTTCCTGGAGCTTCTGCTCGTTATGGTTCATTTATTTCTAGCGGTGTAATTATGATGCCAAGTTACGTAAACATTGGTGCTTATGTTGATGCTGGAACAATGGTCGATACTTGGGCAACTGTAGGTAGCTGTGCGCAAATTGGTAAAGACGTTCACCTTTCTGGCGGAGTTGGAATTGGTGGTGTTCTAGAGCCTTTGCAAGCTGCACCAGTAATCATTGAAGACGGAGCTTTTATTGGTTCACGTTGTATCATTGTCGAAGGTGTTCACGTGGGTAAAGAAGCCGTTCTTGGTGCTAATGTTTGTTTGACCGCTTCTACAAAAATTATAGATGTTACTGGAGAAACTCCTGTGGAGAGAAAAGGATTTGTTCCTGCACGTTCAGTTGTAATTCCTGGAAGTTATACCAAAAAATTCGCTGCAGGAGATTACCAAGTGCCTTGCGCCTTGATTATCGGAACTCGTAAACCTTCAACCGATTTGAAAACATCGTTGAATAATGCGTTAAGAGAATATGACGTAGCTGTATAATATTTAAATTCTAAATATTTTAAAATCCAAATCCCAATTGCTGAATCAATTGGGATTTTTTTATTTAGTTGATATTAAAAATAGAAACTCTATAATAAAAAAACTATTTTAGATTTGAATCAATGCCAATAGCCGTTTTAACGACTTTGTTTTTCCTTGTATTTTCTCGAATAGCAAAATTTTTACGCCAAGTTTCTTCATTAACATACCCTCGAGCGTGGTCCAAATGAATTACAATGGCACTGTAGCGAATTTGTTTTGATTTCAAACCTTTATTGACAAGTCTTTCCCCTAACTCTCTATCTTGTCCACCGTACTGCATTTCTTGATTAAATCCATTTATAAACAACAAATCCTCTTTCCAACCCGAAGCATTATGCCCATTCCAAGTGGCTTTTGTTGGAGTAATGAAGTTAAAAAAACGACTCCCAAAACCTGAGGAATTTAATTTTGCTGTTTTAAAAGACTTTTTCAACCCTTTTTCAATAAGCCATTTTGTATTAAAACAATTTTGCTCCACTATGTCATGCTTAGTAATAGCCATAGATACATTCATAGGCAACATAAAATAGCCTCCAGACAAAAAATAACCTTTTTCTCTATAATTCAAATGAACTGATATAAAATCTTTTCTAGGGATACAATCACCATCTGTAAAAATCAAATAATCAGAATTAGAAGCTAGAATTGCTTTATTTAAAATTTGAGATTTTTGAAATCCTGCATCTTCTTGCCACACATGAATAATTGGAATGGCGATTTCTTTTCTCAACCTTTCTAATAATTCTTTAGTTTTAGGGCCAGAACCATCATCTGCAATGATAATTTCAAAATCGGTATCAGTTTGTACACTAAAACCCCAAATAACTTTTTCGAGCCATTCCTCAGCATTATAGGTACTCATTATTACTGATGCTTTCATAAATATTGTTTTTTGTTAATGTGAATCAGATTTTTTTAATTAAAACATGCCTTTCACATAATTCCTATTCCTTTTTTTTGAATTTTTAAGGAACTAATCTTAAAATTTAATGCACAAAATAGGCGAAACAAAAATACCAATAAAATTTTGAGAGTTTGTATAATTTAGTACTTTTGAATTAAATAAATTTTAAATGTTTGCACATTATTTAATAACTAGATTCAATCTTCGAAATTCCGAATGGAACTTAACAAAAAACAATGAAACGTTATTAAATGACGAATGGATGGAAGATCGCATGTATCTTTTTGAAAATTTTTGTTTACCATCAGTTGCAGCTCAGACAAATAAAAACTTCACTTGGTTACTCTATTTTGACACAACAACTCCTGAAAAATTCAAAAAAAGAATCGAATTTATTCTATCTAAACATACAAATTTCAAAGCTTTATTTATAGATGGTATGCCCGAATTTTATCCAAAAATTCAAGAATTTATAGCCAACTCTTCTGTTAATTTTCCCCATATAATTACGTCTCGAATCGATAATGACGATTGTCTGCATAAAAATTTCATAAACGAAATTCAAAATCAATTTAGTTCACAAAACTTTCAGGCTATTGATGTCATCAAAGGTTATACTTTACAGATTGCACCTAACTATATTTTAGGAAAAAAAGAACATCTTTTCAATCCTTTTATTAGTCTAATTGAACTCAATAAGAATCCAAAAACAGTATGGTTTTCTAATCATGCTCAATGGAAAAAAGAAAATCGAATTACACAAATTACCCACGATCGATTGTGGTTGTCCATAATTCACGCAAAAAACAAAGTCAATCAATTTGATGGTTATGGAGATGTAAAATGGAATGACATTAAAATAAATTTTGTGGTATCTGAAAACCTTGATACACTAATATCAAAAGAGCAAATTCCTTATTCGCAATGGAAATTTTTAAGTTTTTTAAATAAAATTAAAGTTGATTTTAATTTTTTAAGTAAGAAATTTAAAAAAAATATTGGAATTTATAAGTACAAATAATTTGAAAATATCTTGTTTTATTAGTCAACTAGCTAAAATTTAAAGGCTTTTTTTAAACGTTTCTTTTTATCGAAACTCGTTTTAAATTTTTGTGTTTCAAACCACATTTTTTCAAAGATTTCTTGTGGCGTTTTATTGGAATAAAGTTTTGAATATTCATCACTCATAACCCTAATCATCTCTTTTTTTGCAGTTAAATGACTCAAATTTTTCATTCTCATTTCAAAATCCAAAGATTTATCAAAATTCATTCTATTCAAATCAACTAAATAAAAACTGTAATTGCCATTAATTCCATTTTTTATTAAAGTATTTCCTGGCGAATGGTCTAAAAATTCTATGCCTTTTTCGTGTAAATCGAAAGAAAAACGAGTAAACTGTCGTAATATATTTTCGTGATCTGGATAATCCGGTTGTATATCTAACTCTCTAAATGTCAAATCCACCTCAAGATGTTCACTTACATAATAACTATCTTTTAAACCCAACCAACTTGAATTTTCAAAATAAGCAATAGGTTGTGGTGTACCAATTCCTTTTTTCAACAAAGCATTGGCATATTCATAAGATCTTCTGGCCTTTGACTTTCGAAAATATTGATAAACAACTCGATTAAAAAGATGAGGAATTTTAAACGATTTTATGTTAACCGTCAAGTCTTCAAACTCAAAAAGTTTTATGGTATTCCGCTTTCCATCGCCAAAAAGAAGCCCCGAAGTTTTAAAATTTTCAACTATTTGCAACAAACTTGATGCATATTTTTCAAAATGCGAGTCAATTTTTAAAATCATTTCTAATTCAATTTTAGAGAAACAAAGATAAGTCATTCCTATTGTAAAAAATCAAGAATATTTTACTTGTTTTTTTAGAGTTCAAAAACACTGTTTACAGTCAAATGATATGGTAAATACAAAATTATTATTCGTTTCTTTGCACTCCTGATTACGACTATCCAATTCTAAATAAAAAAAATGGAAAATCTTAACGAAGAAATACACAAAGCTTTCGAAATAATACAACAAGGCGGAATTATCCTCTATCCAACCGACACCGTTTGGGGAATTGGTTGCGATGCTACCAATGCCGAAGCCGTGGCAAAAATATACAAACTCAAACAACGTGATGATTCTAAAAGTATGATTTGCTTAATGAATGGCGAGAAAATGATGTACAATGTTTTCAAGGATATTCCAGAAGTAGCTTGGCAAATTATAGATTTATCCGAAAAACCAACCACGCTAATTCTTGACAATCCTAGAAATGTAGCAGCAAATTTAATTGCCACCGATAAAACTTTAGGTATTAGACTTGTCAAAGAACCTTTCTGCTTCAAACTGATGGAACGAATGAAAAAACCATTGGTTTCCACCTCGGCAAATATTTCTGGACAACCCACTCCTATTGCCTTCAAAGATATTAGCCCCGAAATTATAAAAGGAGTGGACTATGTTGTAAATTTGCATCAAGATAAAATCAACGGAAAACCATCAACAATCATCAAATTGACGAGCGATTCCCAAGTGAAAGTTATTCGAAAATAGTTTTTTCGCCACTGATTCACTGATTTTATTAATAAAAATAAATTTCACAGATTATTATGTCAGACTATTCATACGAAGATGATACTTATAAAATTATTGGTGCTTTAATAGAAGTCCATAAAAATTTGGGTAAAGGTTTCTCTGAAATTGTTTATAAAGATGCCTTTGAATATGAGTTAAAAAGGATAGGTTTTTCTTTTGAGAGAGAGAAAGAATATTTAGTCCATTATAAAGATATTATTTTAAATCATAAATTTTATGCTGATTTTGTTGTATTAGACAAAATCATAATTGAAATAAAATCAACAGAGGCATTACACGAAAAGCATATTTCACAATGCTTAAACTACCTGCACGTTTCTGGGCATAGACTCGCTATTTTAGTAAATTTCAACAAGACTTCTCTTGAATACAAAAGAATTATTAAATAATTTAAAAAAAATCAGTGAATCAGTGGCTACAATAAATAACTACAAATCAGCCTTAAATAACAAAATATTCGAAGTTATTTCTCAAGCTTCACAAGAACTTAACATTGATAGTTATGTAATTGGTGGTTTCGTGAGAGATTTACTTCTTAGTCGAGATTTCAAAAAAGACATCGATGTGGTTGCCGTGGGCAGCGGCATTGAACTCGCCTTGAAAGTTTCGGAATTATTGCCCAACAAACCAAAAGTCCAGGTTTTTAAAACTTATGGAACGGCAATGTTGCGTTTTGAAGATACCGAAATTGAATTTGTTGGCGCTCGAAAAGAATCGTACACTCACGACAGCCGAAATCCTGTCGTGGAAAACGGAACACTTGAAGACGACCAAAACCGTCGCGATTTTACCATCAATGCCTTGGCTTTGTCTTTGAATACAACTAATTTTGGTGAATTGATTGATCCTTTTGATGGATTAACAGCGCTAAAAAACAAAACGATTCAAACGCCACTTGACCCAGATATTACCTTCTCTGACGATCCTTTACGAATGTTGAGAGGAATTCGTTTTGCCACGCAATTAGGATTTGAAATCGAGGAAGAATCTTTAAGTTCAATCACAAAAAACGCAGAACGAATCAAGATTATTTCGGGCGAAAGAATTGTCGATGAATTGAATAAAATCCTTTCGACCGACAAACCATCAGTTGGATTTTTACTCTTATATAAAACTGGACTTTTAGACATCATTCTTCCTGAATTAACAGCTTTGAATCAAGTGGAAGAGATTGAAGGTCAAACCCATAAAAACAATTTTTACCACACGCTAGAAGTGGTGGATAATATTTGTCCGAATACGAACGATGTTTGGTTGCGTTGGGCGGCATTGCTACACGACATTGGCAAAGCGCCAACCAAACGTTTCAACAAAAAACAAGGTTGGACGTTTCACGGTCACGAATTCCTTGGTAGCAAAATGGCCAAGAAAATCTTCGAAAGATTGCGAATGCCGTTGAACCACAAAATGAAATTTGTGCAAAAAATGGTAATGATGAGTTCGCGTCCCATCGTGCTTTCACAAGATTTGGTGACAGATTCTGCCGTGCGCCGTTTAGTTTTTGATGCTGGCGAAGATGTAGAAAGTTTAATGACGTTATGCGAAGCAGACATTACCACCAAAAATCCAAGCAAATTCAAAAAATACCATCATAATTTTGAGATTGTCCGAAAGAAAATAGTAGAAGTCGAAGAACGCGATAGTGTTCGTAATTTTCAGCCACCTATTTCGGGCGAAGAGATTATGGCTATTTTTAATTTGCAACCTTCTCGTGAAATTGGAATTCTAAAAGAAGCTGTAAAAGAAGCCATTTTGGAAGGCGAAATTCCAAACGAATATCAGGCTGCTTATGATTTTGTTTTGAAAATAGGAGAGAAATTAGGATTGAAAAAAGTATAAATAATTGAAATAATGAAAGAAAATAAATCAGTTGTTATTTGGCTATTATCAGGTTGCTTATTATTGTTCATAATGGTTGTAGTTGGTGGAATCACCCGATTGACGAATTCAGGACTGTCTATGACCGACTGGCATTTGGTAACCGATACTTTTCCTCCGCTTACCGAAGCCAAATGGCAGGAAACATTCGAAGAATACAAGAAATTTCCAGAATACCAAAAAATCAATGTTCATAATGATTTCCAACTGGATGATTATAAATTTATCTATTTCTGGGAATGGTTTCACCGATTTATAGGACGAATCATTGGAATGGTTTTCATAATTCCATTCGTCTATTTTCTAATTAAAAAACGACTTTCAAGGGAAACCATAAATAAATGTGTGATACTACTTGGAATGGGAGCATTTCAAGGATTTTTGGGCTGGTTTATGGTTAAAAGCGGTTTGGTAAACGACCCAGACGTGAGTCATTTTAGACTTTCCTTGCACCTGACTTTTGCCTTTATAACCTTTGCATACACGCTTTGGGTAGCCTTGGATTTGATTTATCCAGAAAGAAATAGTGCAATTTTACCGCTAAGAAATATTGCTAGATATGCTTTGGCTTTTCTACTTGTGCAAATTATTTACGGAGGTTTTGTTGCAGGTTTAAATGCTGGCTTGATTCACAATCATTGGCCATTGATGAGCGACGGACAATTCTTCCACGAAAGCATTTCATTAGAAAAAGACTCTTGGCTGTTGCGATTGACCGAAGGCAAAAGCGGTGTTCAATTTGTGCACAGAACTTTGGCTTATGTAGTCGTTGGATTTATTTTATTTTTAGCTTTTAAAAGCCATAAATTCGACTTATCAAAAGATCAAAAAACAGGAATCACCGCTCTGGTAGTTATAGTGTTTCTACAATTCGGTTTAGGTGTTTTTACTCTACTTTACAGTGTTCCGCTTTGGTTGGGATTGACACATCAAATAATGGCTTTCTTTTTGTTGACGGCTATGACTTATACTTTGCATCGCCTTTCTAAATAAAATCCTAAAAACAATGAAAAAACTATTATTCCTATTCTCAATATTATTCGTGTCAAGTCTTTTTGCACAATCAAAAATGAATCCATTGATTGTTGTTGATGCCCAAAAAATAGGTTTTATGGAAGATCATAAAGATCTTATGGAGAAGATGAATCCAAATGACATTTCCTCTTTAACCGTTTATAAAGATTCGCTAGTGTGCAAAAAATATGGTTCGAATTCTGGAGTGATTGTCATAACAAACAAAAAATTCATATTGAATACTTTTTATAAAAACAACATTGAGAATTCTCCTTTAAAAGAAAAAATAAAAACGCCAGAAGATTTGCTAAAAATTGGATTAATCGGTGGTAATCCAAAGAGTAAAAACCAACCTTATGATGAATTGTACAAATACATTGACACATACAACATCAACGAAAAAATAAAGAAAGTCGCCAAAATCACTTATTTAAATCCAGAAGATTCTATCAAAATAAACTCGGAATGGATTAATGGAGCTATTGAAATTGATGCTGCAATCGAATAATTTTCACTATTTTTACTTCTGACTATATTGTCGCATCCTTTTGTTTAACATCTATAAATGTCTAAACTTGCTACCGAAGATGAATTCCTGGATTTGTCCGATTACGGAAGATCGATTGCAAAATTGTTTGCCAATGGGTTAAAAAACACCCGATTCACCCCTATTCACGTCACATTAGCTTTTGGAGTTTGTGGCTTGATTGCCATTTACTGCATTTTACAAAATCACTATTTTTTAGCCAGCTTTTTTATCATCTTGAAATCTATTATTGATGCTGTCGATGGCGAATTAGCCAGAATTAAAAACACGCCTTCTTATGTTGGAAGATACTTGGACAGTGTTTTTGACATTATTCTGAATTTTTTGTTTTTTGGAACAATTTGTTTCGTTTCAAAAACATCATTAGGAATGACACTAATTGCCTTTTTTTGCATTCAATTGCAAGGCACTTTATACAATTATTACTATGTGATTTTAAGACACAATTCGGCAGGAGGAGACAAAACCAGTAAGGTTTTCGAGGACAAATCACCACGAGCTTTACCCGGAGAAACCCAAAAATGGGTCAATTTCTGGTTTAAAATTTACACTATAGTTTACGGTGTTTTTGACAAAATAATTCACGTTTTGGACAGCGATGCCTATAAAGTAAAAACGTTACCAAATTGGTTTATGACCTTCGTTTCTTTATTCGGATTAGGTTTTCAATTGTTAATTATTGCTATTATGCTTTCTTTGGGATGGATAGACATGATAGTTCCATTTTTCATTTTCTACTCCATTCTAATCTTTGTTTTTATAGGAATAAGAAAGGTATTTATAAATAAAAAAGAGTAAAAACGAAGTTGTTTTTACTCTTTTCATAAATTTAATTGAGATAAATTATTTCTTGGCTTTAATCGAACAACCTATAGCTTTTGTAGTTTCTGGCGAAGGTGTTTTACCACTTTCTAAAGCTGCAATGGCATTTTCAAGGTATTTTTCCTTTACATCAGCAGCACTATCCACGTTGTCATCAATGGCTCCAATGTATTTTACAATCTGATTTTTATCCAATAAAAACACGTGTGGCGTTTTGGTTGCTCCGTATTGTGGATATATTTTTTGACCCTCATCGAATAAATAAGGGAAAGCAAATCCTTTTTCTTTAGCTCTCACTTTCATCAATTCATAACTATCAGTAGGCTCTAAAGCGGGATCATTTGGATTAATTGCTAACAAAATATATCCTTTTGATTTGTATCTTTTGGCCAAATCATTAATTCGATCTTCATACTTAACAGCAAAAGGACAATGATTACATGTAAAAACAACTATAAACCCTTTTGCGTCTTTGTAGTCAACCATACTATACATCTTTCCGTCAACGGATTTTAATCTAAAATCGGTGGCTTTATCTCCAATTTTGTAGGGTGTTGGTACATCAGTTGCAAAACTAGACAGAATAAAAACTACTGTTAATACTAAAAGTGAAGCTAATTTTTTCATAATAAAAAGTCATTTAGTTGGTAAATTTATTTACATATTCATTGAGTTCGGTATAACTTGAAAAGATTTTTTCGGCAAAAAATTGCTGTCCGTTTTTTATAATTAATGTTGCAGGAATAGATCCAGACCACTCTTTATCGACCTGTGGAAGCCAAGAATTATAGTCGGTATCTGTGAGTAAAACCACCTCTGATTTAATGGATTTTTTCTTCAAAAAAGGCTTCAATTTTGACTCTAAGGTATTCTTAAAATCCAAACTTACAAGCACCACTTTTATGTTTTTATTTTCGGAATTTAATTGCTCAAAATGGGGTAATTCTTTCACGCAAGGGCCACACCAAGTTGCCCAAAAATTGACTACATAAATGGTGTTTTTATCACTCAAAATTTCTTCTTTCAAGCTCAAATAATTATCAAAAACAGCAACGTTTTGAGCTTGAATTGTATTCGAAAGTAAAAACAAAAAACTAAAACAAAGTACATATTTCATTCAAAAAAAAATTAAGAATTACCAATCAAACGAAGGTACAATCTTAATCTAATTTCACGGGGACGATTAACAAAAAATTATCAGTTATGGCTTTAAAAAATCAATCTTTATGATTCCGATTTTCAATTTAAGATTGGCCAATACTTTTCAAGATTCCTCCAAGTGATTTAAATTTTAAAAGAATAAAAGAAGCAATTCTAAAAAAAATAAAAGTAATCAATGCAGTCATTTATGGAAGCTGAATACCATTCGAATGTTTTAGAAAATCAAATTTATTTTTTGCTTCTCAAAACAACAATTAATGCTTAAAAACAGCAATAGATTAAATCTATATCAAACATTTAAAAGGCTAAACACCAGTATTTTTATATACGATTACATCATTTTAAAATTTAAATAAAAAAATCATCCAATCCAAGCCTTGAAATCGGCCACTTTTTCACGACTTACAACCACTTCATCTTCTTTATAAGTAGGCAAAATTACTTTTAAACGAGAGTTGCTATAGACCACAATTTCCTTAATTGACTTTAATGGAACGATAAATTTCCGGCTGATTCTATAAAATTGTTTAGGATCTAATTCTTGTTCCAAAACTTCCAAAGTGGATTCTATCAAATAATTTCTGTTGTCGAAAGTGTGAATATAAGTTCCTTTATTTTCGCTAAAAAAACATTCAATTTCATCAGTAGAAATCACTTTGAGGTGCTGCCCTATTTTGACCGTGAACCTCGTTTTGAAATTTTTGTCAAATGGATTTTGGAACATTTTTTTGATTTGTTCAAAATCCAATTGAAGGGTATTTTCTGATTTTGGTAAACGTATTTTGAATTTAGAAATCGCCACTTCCAAATCGTCTTCATCGATGGGTTTTAGGAGGTAATCAATGGAGTTTAATTTGAATGCTTTCAACGCATATTCATCATAAGCCGTCGTGAAAATTACAGCACTTTTGATGTCCACTTTTTCGAAAATTTCAAACGACAAACCATCCGATAATTGGATGTCTAAAAAGATCAAATCGGGATGTTCATTTTTAGAAAACCATTCGATAGATTCTTCTACAGAATGCAACATCACTCCTACTTCAATTTGGAGCTTTTCGAGTTTGCGTTGCAATAATCTTGCAGCTGGTTTTTCGTCTTCGATTATTATGGTAGTCATTTTAAGTTGGAGGTTAGAGGTTAGAATTTACTGAACACTGGAAACTGAACACTGAATACTATTTCACTCCCATTTTTGATTTTTATCTTTATCCATAAACTCTTGGATTTTCTTTTCTTCCCAATTTTGTCCAAAAAAGATAGTGCTACCAAAAACAGATAATCCATGAGCTAGTAAACCAATTCCCCAAAAAAGTGCTGTATTAAAGTTGACCCAAGTCCAAAAATTTTCATTGTTATGAGTACCACCGTAATAGTTTCTGAAAATTATGAATGCGTTTATCAAAACATACACCAATGCGTGAACATAAAAACTCTTAATTCTTTTCACTCTTTTATAAGCCAAAGCATAACGTTCGTCTGGATTAAAATTTTCTGATTGGTACTCATTAAACATTCTTCTTGATCGTCTCATTTTGTTTGAATTTTAATTATTGCCAAGTGTTTTTCGTTTGTTGTTCCTTATCCATAAATTCTTTAATTTTTTGCTCTTCCCAGTCTTTTCCGAAGAATGGCATATAATTAAAGACTTTCAATCCGTGAAAAACCACTCCTATTCCCCAACCTAGCATTGGCCAAAAAAACCACAAATACTGAGGTGAAGTAAGCAAATTTACAACCATAAGACCAATATTTACAACAACATAAGAAATTAAGTTTCCATAAAAACCTTTGATTTCTTCTACTCTTTTTTTTGCTTTGAAATAGCGTTCTTCTTCTTGATAATTATTTTCCATAGTTTCAAATAGTATAATATTATTTCCAATTTTGTTTGTTTTCCTCTTTTTTTAAGATTTCTTGAATTTTACGTTCTTCCCAATTAGAACTGTATCCAAAAACCTTGAAAGCGTGCATCAAAAGTCCGAATCCCCAACCTGCAGCCGAAAACCAAAACCATTGGAAATGCGGAGAAAACTTTAAATTGATAAAAATTAAAAAAGGAATCACACAGCAGTATGATATTAAATTCCCATAAAACCCTTTGAGTTCATCTACTCTTTTTTTAGCTCTATAATAGGCTGTATTTTCGCTGTAATTTGCTGCTGTTTCCATAATCGATATTTGTTTGGTCAAAACTGGTATTTTGACTGTAAATGTTTGTTCATTTTGTTCTATCAACACTTTTCGGTTAGTAATAATTCCGTAGCGATTGATGATATTTTGCAAGCCAACACCTTGTCTATCCTGCAACACTTCTTTTTTTTGATAATCATTTTGAATGGCTAAATAATCACCTTCCATAAAAATACGAATATGCAAAGGTCTTTGTTCGCTTACCACATTGTGTTTTACTGTGTTTTCTAATAAAAGCTGTAGTGAAAGCGGCACAACTTTGGCTTCAGGATTGAGAATTGTTGTAGGCAATTCATAATGCAAACTATTTTCAAATCGCATTTTCAATAAATTCATATACGTTTTGGCAAAAGCCAATTCCTCTTCTACTGATACTAATTCTTTGTCTTTTTGTTCCAAAACATAGCGGTATATCTTGGACAAAGAAGTCGTGAATCGTTGTGCATTCTCGGGATTTTCTTCAATCAAGGAACTCAAAACATTCAAACTATTAAATAGAAAATGCGGATCGATTTGATTTTTCAAACTTTCGAACTTTGCCGAAGCTGTTCCTGCAATTATCTTTTGTTCTTTGACTTTGTTTTCTTGATACCCTTTGTAGAGGTAAACAAAATGAACAATCAGCAACACCACAAAAGTAAAAACCGAAGCCAAAATATAATCGGAAGCACTTTCGTTGGCGATAAAAACAAGGAAAGATTGTTTTTCGATTAAGATGTTAATAAAAAGCCTCAACAGGAAAATCACGAAAAGCGACAAGAAAAACGAAGAAACAAAACCGATAATTATTCTTTTTTTCGAAAAACGTTCGTTGCTAAAAATTTTATCCAAAAACAAAAACAAATAGGTATTGGCCAAATGCAATGCAAAACTATACAGCATTGTGTATAAAAACATCACACCCAAACTTTCGTCAAAAGCAATGTTGTTTCCGTTAAAAAATCGAATTAGATTTAGTACTCCAAAAATAGCCAATCCAATAAATAATGCCTTTGGAAATTCTTTAACGTAATCATTTTTCATTATCTGAATTCTTTAATTTCAATTTCTAAATTATTTACAATTTTTCAGAGCTGCTTCTGCTCTTTCCAATCCCCATTTTGGAGAGAATGCTGTTTCTGGCTTAAAAGTAGCAAAAAGTCCGATAGCTTTTTCGATTTGTGCACACATTGGTTTGGTATCTTTTCCCCAAAATTTAGCTCCTCCAATTTCAAATTCGGCTTTTCCGAAAACAACTCTTGGGTTTTCTGGAGCAATAGCTTCAGCTTTGGCATACAATCCCATTACAGTTCCAGACAATTTTTGTCCGTTGGTCATTGGGTCAAAAGCAATCCAAGCGGTATGAATCATTGCTTGCATTACTAAAAGTTCAGGATTGTTGGGCGTTTTTATCAACTCAACGTCTAAAGCATTTTGTGCTTTAGCCAATAACAAATTGATTTGTTCCTTGTCTTTTGTGCCAAAAGCAGTTGTTGTATTTACCAAAGCCACATAATAATTAGGCAACCAAGATGTTTTTTCGGCAGCAGCAATTCTTTCGAATAGTGCTGATGCTTCGGTATTTTTACCTTCGCCCCAAAGTTGGAACGCTTTTCCCATTCCTTGCTCAAACTGCCCTTGAGCCGAAACTAAACTACTGATAAATAATGCGATGGTGATGATAATTTTTGTCATGATTTCTAGATTTTAATTAGTTATTTATTTCTTGAACAAATTTATGTTGGTTATAAGGGTTTTGAAATTTAGTTTAACTGAACTGTTGAAATTTGGGGATGAATTGTATTTAAATCGAATGGATTATAAATTCTCCAACTGATTTGTCTTTTTGTCCTTGCTTATCGTCCAGAAGAAACCCACAAAAAAGAATCGGTCGGCAGTTGGAACAACAGCTTGGCTTTCATAAATCCCTGCTGAATTGGGTGTATTGGTATAATTGTATCCATACACATTTTTGATTCCAGCCACATTAGTTACCGAGAAGAAAAGTATTTTTTGAGGAGAAATTAAATAAGCCCAATTCACACTTAAATTGTTGTAAGTTTTTGTTTTTCCGTCCATAAAAACGGTTTCGTTGGGATTGTTGTATGGTCTTCCAGAACTAAAAGTGTAAGTGGCTCCGATTTGCGAACGCCAATCCTGAATCCAATATTTGGTTACCAAAGAAGCGGTGTGATCGGCAACAAAACTGGGGGTAGCTTGATTTGGAAAATTGGCATAATTCCTTTCTGTGTCAATGTAAGAATACGAAATCCAATATTCTAAGTTTTTGATGTTCTTGTTGTCTCTCCAATACAGCTCTAAACCTTTGGCATAACCGGTTCCGTTGTTGTTGAAATTGCTGCTATAAACAGGCGATTTAGTGTCATATTTCACCAAATTATCATAGCTTTTATAATAGATTTCGGCTTTAAAAACCTGTTTGTCTTTATTGAATTCATAGTTCAAAATATAATGTTGGGCTTTTTCGGCCTGCAAATTAGTGCTGTATTTAAGGTAATCGTTTTTGGGTGCTTGTTCAAAAGTTCCGTAAGCCATAGAGAATTGCTGATTTTTGGCCACTTTATACGCCAAAGCCAATCTTGGCGCTATCGAGTTTTCGTCCAACAGATAGTTTTTCGAAAATCGGAAACCTACTTTTGCCACTAAATTGCTGGCAATAAAAAAATCGGTTTCTGAATATGCGGCAAGAATATTCGAATTGTATCCACTTTTGAAATTGGTTACCAATTCTGAAAAATTGGTGTAAAAATAATCGGCACCAAAACTGGTTTTTATTTTATCCGAAATGGGTTTTGTCAATTTCAGCTTTAAATGACTGGCATTTTCGGAAGCATCGTAATTATAAACATCGAAAATTCCGCTATTGCGACTTTTAGCAAAACTTAAACCTGTAAAAACACTCCAATTGTCGCCAAAAACACCTTTATAAGAAAGGTTCGTGTACAAATTATTATTCTTGTTTTGGGTGCGCAATTTGTCAGGATAATTAACATAGTCTTGCTTCAAATCGAAATTGGCTGCCGTATAGGAAGCATAAAATTTTAGCAATCCTCTTTCTAATTTTTGTCTAAAAACGGTTTCTCCACCAAAAGATTCATAAGGTTTAATCCATTCGATATTGTCGGGCAACAAAGTTTGATACGGCTGTAAATTGATGTAACTGGCGTTCACACTCAAGGAATTATTCTTCCATTTTTGGGTATTTCCGAGACTTGCACCAACAGACATTACACCAACATCCGTTTTCTCTAAATCGGGTTCGTCGATGGTATTCATCAACAAAACACTCGAAAGCGCCTCTCCATATTCAGCCGAATAACCTCCTGTTGAAAAAGTAGTTCCTTTGAAAAGCATTGCCGAAAAAGTACTTCTTGTAGGCACATTATTGGCTGTTTGAATATAAGGTTGCGCCACCCGAATGCCATCAATAAAGGTTTGGGTTTCGTTGGCTTCTCCTCCACGGACAAAAAGTTTGCCGCTTTCGCCAACGACTTGTGTACCTGGCAAAGTTTTGAAAGCCGAAACAATATCGCCCGGATTTCCTGCCGTTGTCAAAATATCTAGGGGTTTCAATACAGAAACTCTCGATTTTCCTCCCGATTCCATCGTTCCAGCCGTGATTAAAACTTCGTTTAGTTGGGTAGAACTCGGTTTTAATTGTAGGGTTTGGTTTTTAAAATTTTCTACAACAATTGGTAGGCTTTGCGTCTCAAATGACAAAGCACTAATGACCAAATTTTGATTTCCAACAGCAGTCGTTATAAAACTAAAATCTCCTTTATCATCGGATGTTGCACCATCATAAGTTCCATCGATATAAATGTTGGCATTGGGAACGGGTTTGTTCTTTTCGCCCACAATTTTTCCTGAAATCGTGGTTTGAGAAAAGGAAATAATCGAACAAAAGAAAAGGGCAATAGGTAAAAATGTCTTCATGATTTTAGTTTTTGATGAAGCAAATGTACTTCTACCATTAGAATTTTGGAATTTTACTTAACCGAACTGTAGAATTTTGGGGATGAGTTGTAAAGACATTTAAAAATGACCCAGATTCGAAGATTTAGTTCTTTAAAAACTTAAATTTGTTTATTCTTAAAATTTCAAAAAAATGAAAAAATCAATCTTTTTATTGGTATTGTTGCCTTTTGGCTTGGCGTCATTTGCCCAAGAAGCTGCATCAAATTATGACGAAAAACTAGCCAAATCCCTTAATGCAGACGAACGTGGAATGAAGAAATACGTGTTTTGCTTGTTGAAAACAGGAAGCAATACCACGGCTACAAAAGAGGAATCTCAAAAATTATTCGAAGGTCATATGACCAACATCGGTCGGTTGGCCAAAGAAGGAAAACTGGTTGTGGCCGGTCCTTTTATGAAAAACGATAGGAATTATAGAGGGCTTTACATTTTCAATGTAGAAACAATTGAAGACGCTAACCTTTTAGTAGCATCTGACCCCGCCGTAAAAGCTAATCTTCTTGAAGCCGAATTGACGCTTTGGTACAGCAGTGCGGCATTGCAGGAAACATTGAAAATTCACGATAAGATTACCAAACCTAAAATGTAATTTTGAACCAAATGATTTCTCTGTTTCCAAAAAACCAACTATGAAAACTGAAAAAGAAAAAATGATTGCTGGCGAATATTACTTGGCTGGCGATCCTATTTTGGTAAAAGAACGCCGAAAAGCCAAAAATTTGCTCCATCGACTAAACGTCATTGAATACAGAATAACTAAAAAAGCTAGAGAAATAATTCAAGAATTAATTCCTAACGCAGGAGCTAATTTATATATCGAACCTCCGTTTCATTGTGATTATGGGTATAATATTAGTTGTGGTGACAATGTATATTTTAACGTGAATTGTGTTGTCTTGGACTGCGCTCCAATAATAATTGGATCCAATGTGTTTTTTGCACCCAATGTCCAGATTTACACGGCCAATCATCCATTGGAAGCCGAGTTAAGAAAAACACTCGAAAATGCTTTGCCCATTTCTATCGGAGACGATTGCTGGTTTGGAGGAAATACGGTTATTTGTCCTGGTGTAAGCATAGGAAATGGTTGTGTGATTGGAGCTGGTTCAGTAGTTACAAAAGATATTCCAGACAATTCATTGGCGGTTGGAAATCCTGCAAAAGTGATTCGAAAACTAAACGAATAAAACCTTATTTTTGTTTTAAACCCCTAAAAATAAAATACTATGAAAATCTTTAAAGTAATTACATTTTTCGCTCTTCTTTTTATTGCAAATACCACATCGGCGCAATCTACTTTTGAGAAGTGGCCGTCCATAAAAACATTTCACGAAGTAATTTCGCAAACCTTTCATCCTGCTGAAGAAGGAAATCTAGAACCAATTAAATTGCGTTCTGAAGAAATGGTTCAAAAAGCAACTGCATTATCAACTACAACAATTCCAACAGAATTCAAAACTGAAGCAATGCTTGAATCCATCAAAAAACTGCAATTGAAAACAAAAAGTTTACACGAAATGATTCTGGCTAAAACTACAAATGCGGAAATAACAAAAACCTTAAACGAAGTGCATGATATTTTTCATGAAATTGTTGGGTTATGCTCTGAAAAATAAAATTACAATTCTAAACGACCAACCATGATTTCTATAAACAAAGTCCATCATATTGCCATTATTTGTTCCGATTATCAAAAATCAAAACACTTTTATACTGAAACTTTAGGATTGACGATTGTTCAAGAGATTTTCAGGGAAGAACGAGAATCCTACAAATTAGATTTGGCACTAAACGGCACTTTTATTGTTGAATTGTTTTCATTCAAAAATGCTCCAAAAAGAGTTTCCAAGCCAGAAGCAGCGGGTCTTAGACATTTAGCTTTTGAAGTAAATAACATCCAGGAAACCAGAAATTATTTTACCTCACAAAACATTAATGCGGAAGAAATCCGAATAGATGTTCATACGCATAAAAATTATTTTTTTATTGCCGATCCAGATGATTTACCAATAGAATTTTATGAAAAATAAAATAATTTTGAATTATGAAATTCTAAAGCTATAAAAAAGATAAAAAACTCCTTTTTAAATTTTATTTTAAATTTGTTCATTTAAATTGCCGTTTGGCCCCACTTTTCCGGTTTATCAAAATAATAATTTATGCCAATTCAGAAAATAAAACGTAGCTATCGTAAAACAAAATACATTCTTTATAAAGAGACTTTAATAGACTTTGAAGAACATTTTTGGTCTTTCATAGGTTCATTTGTTGCTATCGGAATATTAGCTTATATCCAATCTATCCATTTTTCAGGAAATGATGCGGTGTATTTAATTGGCTCTTTTGGCGCATCGAGTGTGTTAGTTTACGGTATTATCCAAAGTCCATTTTCGCAACCCAGAAACTTGGTTGGCGGACACTTAATCTCGGCATTTATAGGTGTTACCGTTCACAAATTAGTTCCTGATATTATTTGGATTGCGGCTCCATTGGCAGTTTCGCTTTCTATAGTTTTGATGCAAATTACCAAAACTTTACATCCTCCGGGAGGCGCAACAGCTCTTATAGCTATTATTGGTTCCGATAAAATAAAAGCGCTTGGATATACTTATCTATTATCTCCGGTACTCATTGGTGTGTTGATTTTACTTTTAGCGGCGTTAATTTTCAATAATATGACTTCAAAAAGACAATATCCAAATCACAAAAAGTATCATAAAATAAAAAAGAGAATTCGGGCAGTTTTCAAAACCGATACTATTACTTGAATAATCTTTTCAACAAATCAACAATCTGAAAAATTAAATCAAAATTAAATTTTACCTTTGGCTTTTCAATAAAAACAAAGATTATGGTTTATAAATTTCGAGTAATTCTGGATGCAGAAGAAGATGTTTTTAGAGACATTGCCATTCTTGAAGAGGACACTTTAGAAGATTTACACAATGCAATCTTCAATTCTTTTGGTTTTGACGGTATGGAAGTCGCTTCTTTCTACACTTGTGATGAAACTTGGAATCAGGAAGATGAAATTTCGCTTTTTGATACCGGTGATGTGCCAGGAGAACAAAAAGTCATGAGCGATTACCAATTATCTGATATTTTAGATGAACAGAATACCAAAATTATCTACGTTTATGATTTCATCAACATGTGGACATTTCTGGTAGAACTGGCCGCTATTGAAGATCCTATTGCAGGAAATATGTATCCGGAAACTATTTTTTCACACGGAGAAATGCCTGATGAAGCAATGGAGAAAAACTTTGAAGCGGACATGCATGACGATATTTACGGAGAATTTGAAGATGATATAGACGAAGAAGACCTTGATATGTTTGAGGGCGACGACAGCTTTGAAGATTACGGATTTGAAGAAAATTGGAATTAGAAAATTAAGAAATTAAGTATCAAGAGCCAAGATAAAAGACTTCATTCTCATCTTTTATCTTGGCTCTTTCATCTAAAATAAAAAAATAAAAAAATGATCAACTTATTCAACACCCACATCGAAACGCTATCTATACATCGCGTTGGAAACAAAAGTCGCAACGAAGCTATTTTTTTATCGGAACAACCTTTTAATTTAAATGATGAAATTGTACCGCTGATGAAAGAATTTTTCTTGAAGCCTTTTCGGGAAAAAGAAGAAAATTATTTTCAATTTGCACACGAAGTAGATTTAGACTACAATGATATGTTTAAGTTTGCTACAGAAATTTTTGAGAATCCAAATACGTTGCACGACGGTTCAAAAAAAATCACCAAACATTTATTTGAACAATCGAATCATCCGCACATCAAGAATGGAGAAGTTTACATTACGTATTTGACTAATGTAAATATTGACAACACGGTTGTAGATGCGATTGGGATTTTTAAAAGTGAAATTCAAGCAGACTTTTTACAATTTGAAGAAAAAGAAACGCATTTAGAAATGATTTTGCAACATGGAGTAAGCTTGAATAAATTAGACAAAGGGTGTTTGATTTTTAATTACAAAAAAGAAGAAGGATACAAAATCTTAACCGTAGACAGCAATCGTTATGATGCCAGATATTGGTTGGAACATTTTTTATGTGTTGATGCATTCGAGGATGAAAATTTCATCACCAAAAAATATCTGAAATTCTGTCAGAACTTTGCCAAAGACGTCGTTTTTCCTGCCGAAGACAAGAAAGAAGAAGTAATGTTCATGAATCGTTCTGTAAATTATTTTGCCAAAAATGACCAATTTGAAGAAACCAATTTCTTGAATGAAGTTTTAGACAATCCTGATTTGATTCCGGAATTTAAAAACTACAAAATAGATAAAGGCGAAAAATACAGCATTGAGGATGTAACTACATTCCCTATTGCAAATGCCGCAGTTTCTGACGCTAGAAAATCAATCAAAAACGTGATTAATTTAGATACACACATCCAGATAAAAATGGATTTTATCAACCCTGAAAGTGCAGAGAAATTTGTTGAAAAAGGTTGGGACGAAGAAAAACAAATGTATTACTACTTAGTTTATTTTAATAAAGAAGAAAAAAGTTAATACTTAGATAAAAAAAACAATTCCTAATCCTCAATTACAACTGTAGTTGGGGATTATTTTTTAAAATAAAAATAAAAACAAACACCTCAAATTGGGTTTATTCGTAAATTTGATTTTCTAATACCCCGCAAAAATGAATCATAATTTTTTTAAAGACAGCCCATTCAAAACTTTAATTTCGTTTCATAAACTTATTGAAAATTTAGAGGAGATTGCGGCAACCAATGTCGATTATCGCTCAAATTATGCCAAAGCATTATTGCAGGAAATAGCTCCTTTCCCGGAGTTTAGAAGTGGTGTTGAGGATTTAAATCTGATTTTAGAGAACGAAACATTAATCAAACATTTATTGGCTGATTTGTTCCCAACGGCTTTAACAAATAACGAAATTAAAGCAGTTACTATTCCGTTTCAAAATTTTAGCTTCAATTATACCGAAAGATTTAAAAAAATTGTGACAGATGCAGGTGTCAGTTTTGATATGGCCATTCGTGATTTTGACGAGCACCAATTTTACGTCATGAGTTGCACAATGATCTTGAATGCATTTTATGATCAAAAAATTGATTATAATAAACCCTTATTCTATGAGATTCCAAATGCAAAAGCGATAATGAATCAATATCGAATTTTGTATAATGCTGATTTTATCGAAATTAATCCGACAGAAAAAGCACCTAAACTGACTCAGGATGAGATTGATTTTTTGATAGACAATTATGAAGATATTGATCTGTGGAAAGAAAAATTTCCTAACGAAAGCTGGATTTTAAAAGGTTTTGGTATCGTAAGTCTTTTTGATTCAACAACAGAAAGTTCTATTTCTAAATTGAAAAGTAATCTTTTGAAATCTGAAAAAGAAAAAATAACCTTAAACGAAAACTTTGAAGCTATTTTCCGTTCCATATTTAAAATAGCGGATCTAAAAGGAGGGTATCTTTTTTATAATGAAGAAGAAAATAAATTTATAAAACCTATTTTCAATGGTCAACCGTCAGCAAGTTTTATTCTTCCGCTTGAAAAAGAAATAGATTGTAAAAATGCTCTTTTGAATTGCTCTTTCGAAAATTTATTGGAAAACAAAAAACCAATCTGCATTTCTAATGTTGAAAAATTTGCCACAAAAGCTGGAAATGAGATCCTTGGAAACCATTTATTAAAACAAAATATTCACAGTTGTATTTTTGCACCCATTATAAAAAATGACATCCTTTTAGGTGTTGTAGAACTTGTTTCGGCCAGTCCCAGAGAGCTAAACAGCATCAATGCGGTTAAACTTGATTTAATTTTACCTTATCTGGTAGATACGGTAGAACGCTATAATACAGACATGCAGAATCAGATTGAAGCCATAATTCAGCGGGAATATACCGCTATTCATTCTAGTGTATATTGGAAATTTCGCAGAGAAGCAAGCAAATATTTCCAGACGAACAATCAAAATAAAGACTATATTTTTAAAGAAATCGTGTTCAAGGAAGTCTATCCTTTGTATGGGCAAATAGACATTAAAGGTTCCTCTGAACATAGAAATGAAACGGTAAAAGAAGATTTGAAGAACCAATTGTCTACGCTGGTAAAAATCTTTGAAAACCAAGAATCAAATACAAATCTTATTTTACTGGAGCAACGAAAATTTGAATTAGAATCCTTTTGTAAAGAACTTGATTTTCCGCTAAAAGCAGATACTGAGCAACAAATTCAGAATTATATCGCCAATGAAATTCATCCGATTTTAAGGAATACCAAAACCAATGCAATTGGAAAAGCATTAGAACAAAATTATTTTGAAAGTTTGGATGAAAAGTCCGGTATGTTTTATCATTCCAGAAAGAAATTTGATAGTGCCATGTCAATTATCAATAAAAAACTGGCGACCATTTTGGATAAAAAACAAATCGAAGCACAACAAATTTATCCTCATTATTACGAACGGTTTAAAACCGATGGCGTTGAACACAATCTGTATATTGGCGCATCAATTACGCCAAATCAAACCTTTGATATGCTATATCTTAATAATTTAAGGTTATGGCAGTTGCAAACTTTGTGCGAAATGGAACTGGAACACCATCAACTCAAATCATCTTTACCGTATGAATTAGAGGTAACCTCCTTGATTTTAGTGTTTAGTTCGCCTATTTCTATACGATTTAGAATGGATGAAAAACGATTTGATGTAGACGGAACTTACAATGCACGCTACGAAGTAGTCAAAAAACGAATTGACAAAGCGAATATTAAAGGAACCAAAGAACGAATTACACAAAAAGAAAAAATCACCATTGTATATTCTCACAAAGCCGAGGAAACCGAATATCTAAAATACATCAAATACCTGCAGTTCAAGAAAATATTAGAACCAACAATAGAGCAATTTGAAGTTGAAGAATTACAAGGTGTGTCCGGTTTAAGAGCAATTCGAGTAAAAGTTGTAAATGACACTTTAAATTCTGAAACTAAAAATTATTCCTATCAGGATTTATTAGATGAACTGAATTAAGCTCCGGTAGTTTTAAAAGCGATTACAAAAGCAATCACCGAAAGTACAATTCCGAACATAAAAAGGTTGTAAGCAATACGCAATAAACGGTATTTTTTTTCTAGAACAATCCCTAAAAAATACAAATCTTTGATCATTGTATTATAAATATAGGCTCTGTCTTTCATCATTTCGTTCATTGCCCACTGGTATTCTTCCAAAGGCATTTTATAGAAATTACCAAAGAAAAGCAAATTCACTTTTTTATCTTCAATATCTTGTCTGGTAAAAATACCTTTTGTCACTTTTGGTCGAGTTGAAAGTATGGCAAAAACGATTGTAATTACGCTGGACATAATCATAATAAAAGTTGGAATCACCAAATGAGCATTTTTGGGACTGTCTAATTTTGGAATAATTGTAGAAAGTGCTATCGAAATAATAATAGCATTTACTGACAATAAAATATTAGCTTTACTGTCTGCAATGCCACTCAAACGGGTGTGATTTCCTAATGTAACTCTAAAAACAGTATCGATTCCTCGTTCCGGTTTTTCCTCATTATCTTTCTTTTTAGCACCTTTTTTTACTTTTTTACCCTTTTTATTTTCAATTGAATCAATTACATTTTGAATTTGTTCAATGTTTTTCTGTTTTAATGGTTCCCAGTTTTCTTTAGCAAAATCAGTATAAAAACGATGCTTATTTTTTAGAAAATCTAGGTTTTCTGCACTCCATTCTATATCCGAAAAGGATTTTCCTTCTGTGTTTTCCCATTCTTTTCTTAAATCTTGACAAGAATTACTATATTCCTCACTCAAAAGGTGGTAATAATCCGCATCTTTTATTATTTTTTCAAAAAGCGTTTGAGGCACATTTTCCTTAACGGTGACTTTGATTAAACCGGCAACTTTTGCAATATATTCGTCAGATTTTCCGTTTTTCCTCAAGAAATCGGCAGCAATATCACTACTGTATTCTTCATGATTTGTACAACCATTAATATATCCTGTATCATGAAACCAAGCTGCCAGACTTAAAATTTCTGTATCCGCTGGGCTTACATTTTCTTTTTCACAAAGAATATTTACAGCCTTAACTACACCTATTGTGTGATTCAAATTATGATAGGTATAAACTTTAGAAAGTTTATCTTTGAATAAATTAAAAACAAAATCTTGTGCTTGATTAATAAGAGTCATAAACAAATTTTTATACTACTAAATTATGGAATTGTTTTTGGATAACCATTTTATAAACCGGAATAAAACAACTATTGGCTTTATTATTCTTTTTCTGATCTTGCAATCTTGTGCGACACATCAAGTGCAATTTGGAAAAAACATAGAAAATCCTGTATCCCTTAACGCAACAGACAGTTCAAAAATTGCCCATACTTTTTTTTTAGTTGGAGATGCCGGAAATGCTAATGAAGATAAAGCGCAACAAACACTTAAGTTACTCGAAAACAGATTAAAAAAATCGGACAAAAATAGTACTCTTTTATTTCTTGGAGATAATATTTATCCAAAAGGATTACCCAATACTGACCATCCCGAAGAACGAATTTTGGCAGAAACAAAACTCACCAACCAATTGAATTTATCAAAAGATTTTAATGGAAAAACTATTTTTATCCCTGGAAATCATGATTGGTACAGTGGCATTAAAGGATTAGAACGCCAAGCTAAGTTTGTAAATGAATATCTCAATGATACAAAAGCATTTTTGCCAAGAAAAAGTTGCGGAATTGATGATGTGAAAATTAATGATGAAATCACTTTAATAGCCATAGACAGCCAATGGTTTTTAGAAGATTGGAATGATAGTCCAACTATCAATGATGATTGTGACATCAAAACGCGAGATGCTTTTTTTGAAGAATTAGAAAATGTTTTGAATAAAAACCAAGACAAAACAATACTTGTGGCATTACACCATCCGCTGATGAGCAACGGAACACACGGCGGACAATTTTCAGCAGAAAAACAGCTTTTCCCTTTGGAACAAAAAATTCCGCTTCCTGTTATTGGTTCACTATTCAATTTACTCCGAAAAACGTCCGGTATCAGTCCACAAGATATTCAAAATAAACAATATACACTTTTTGTAAAAAGGATAAAAACACTATTACAAAGTCAGGAAAATATTATCGTTGTTTCGGGTCATGACCATAATTTACAATACATTGAAAAAGAAAATATTAAACAGATCATTAGTGGTGCAGGTTCAAAATCAGAAGCTGCAAAAGCCGTTTTTCCTAATGATTTTTCTTATGGAGGAAATGGTTTCACAGCTTTGACTATTTATGGAAACGGAGCCGCAACAGTCTCTTTTTATGGCAATGAAAAGAAGGCAGAAAAATTACTTTTTGAAACTACTGTTTTAAATTCAAAAGACAAATACACCCCTGTTACATCTTCTTATTTTGATACAACCACAACTGCCGCAATTTATTCCTATAAACAAACTCATAAAAATGCCTTTTACACGTTTCTTTTCGGACAACATTACAGAAAAATATACAGCACACCAATCCAAGTACAAACCGCAACTATCGATACCCTTTTTGGTGGATTAAAACCCAAAAGAGCAGGTGGCGGACATCAATCAAAGTCCTTACAACTCGTTGACAAAGACGGAAAAGAATATGTAATGCGAGCCTTAAAAAAAAGTGCTTCCCGTTTTTTACAAGCGGTAGCATTTAAAGATCAATTTGTTGTAAATGAATTTGAAGATACGTATGCCGAAGATTTTTTATTTGATTTCTACACTACTTCACATCCTTACACTCCATTTATTGTGGGGGATTTAGCCGAAAAAATTGGTGTTGCCCATACCAACCCAACCTTATATTATATTCCGAAACACGAAGCATTAGAAGAGTTCAATACAACTTTTGGAAATGAATTGTATATGGTAGAAGAACGTCCGACAGATAGTCAAAAAGAAGTTGCAAGTTTTGGTAAACCAAATGCGATTATCAGCACCGATGACGTATTGAAAAACATTCACAAAGACGAGAAATATTCGGTTGATGAAAAATCATATATCAAAGCCCGACTATTTGATATGCTCATTGGCGATTGGGACAGACACAGCGATCAATGGCGCTGGGGCGAATATAAAGCAGACGGAAAAATCGTTTACAAACCCATTCCGCGAGACAGAGATCAAGCTTTTACAAAATATGACGGAGCCTTACTTTCGCTCTTGATGAATATGCCGGCATTACGTCACATGCAAACATTTAAAGATAATATTCGAAATGTAAAATGGTTCAACCGTGAGCCGTATCCGCAAGATATTGCGTTCTTGAAAACAGCCAATGAAAACGACTGGATAAAAGAAGCTGTATACATTCAGGAACACCTTTCGGATGCTGATATTGATGCTGCTTTTCAGACTTTACCGAAAGAAGTTCAGGATGAAACCATTGAAAGCATTAAACATAAATTAAAAGCACGAAAAAACCAATTACAACACTATGCATCAAATTATTACAACGTATTACAAAAGACTGTTTTAATTGTTGGAACGGATAAAAAAGACAAATTTATCATTACTCACAATACAAAAAAAATTGTTGAAGTAGCTGTCTATCGCATCAAAAAAGAGGGTGATGAATTGGTTTACACCAAAAAATTTACAGCCGGAAAAACGAAAAATCTATGGGTTTATGGTTTAGACGATGATGATGTTTATGAAGTAAAAGGCAATGCCAAAGCAGCTATAAATCTCCGATTAATTGGCGGACAAAATAACGATTCTTATACCGTAACAAACGGAAAAAAAGTAAAAATATATGATTTTAAATCCAGAGAAAATACCTACTCATTAGACACAAAAACAAAAACTGTCTTGACAGACGAATACGAAACCAATTTGTATGATTATGAAAAACCGAAATATAATATTTTTTCAGGACTCCCTTTTGGTGGCTATAATCCTGATGATGGTGTAAAATTAGGTTTTATTGCCAATTACACGGTGAATAAATTCAATCAGAATCCATATACTCAAAAACACATTCTAAAAGCCAATTATTTCTTTGCTACAGATGGATTTGAATTGCTTTACAACGGACATTTTCCAAAAGCTTTTGGAAAATGGGATATAGATTTAGAATCAAAATTTACGAGTCCTAATTTTACTGTTAATTATTTTGGTTTTGGAAACGAAACCGTAAATAATGATGCCACTTTAGGGATGGATTACAATCGTGTTCGCCTCCGAACGTTAAATGTATCGCCATCAATCAAAAAAATGGGACGATTCGGAAGTGAGATTTATTTCTCTACAAGTTTCGAAAAAATTCAAGTTGAAGAAACCTCTAATCGATTTATAAATATCCCGGAAACAGTTCATTCAGCTGTTTTTGAAAGCCAACAATATGCCGGAGCAACACTAAAATACAGTTTTGAAAATTACGATATTCCTTCACTGCCAACGATGGGATTTGGATTTTCAGCAGCGGGAAGTTGGAAAATGAATCTTCAGGAAACCCAACGGAATTTTCCAGCTTTAGATACTAAAATCAATTTTAACCATAAACTTGATGCCTACGGAAAAATAGTTTTGGCCACACATATAAAGGCAAAAATACTGTTCAATGATAATTTTGAATTTTACCAAGGAGCAACATTAGGTGGAGATTATGATTTGAGAGGATTTAGAAACGAACGTTTTTTAGGCAAACAGTCTTTTTATCAGAGCAGTGATATTCGCTGGAATTTAGGCAAGATAAAAAGAAGCTTTACCCCTATGTCTTATGGTATTTTGGGCGGTTTTGATTACGGCAGAGTTTGGGCAACAGGTGAAAATTCAAACAAATGGCACCAATCATTTGGTGGCGGATTATGGCTCAACGGACTGAATGTGATTACAGCAAGAATAACGTGGTTCAAAAGCCTGGAAGAGGAAGAAGCCCGAATTGCTTTTGGTTTAGGATTTGGATTTTAATGTTTTAAGTGACACTTGATATACCTTCCCTCCTATTTGTTTTGTTCGCTCATCGGCAATAATTAAAAGATCGTTATCCTTGAAACAAATGGCTTCTTTTTGAGAAAAATGATCCAAATTTAATTCGGTTTGCGTTCCTTTCAAGTAATTGTCTCCTTTAAAATTTTCGAATAAAAACACTTTATCATGACAAAGAATAACCACTTTTGAAGCATCAGGACTTATGGATGCACTGGTAATTGCACAATGATTATAGTTTGCACAAGTTTTAAATTCTCCTACCAAAATAGCTTGTTGAGAGCCTGCAGCATTGGGAACTTTATATAAAAGAGCGGTTCCGTCAAATCCTTTACTTCGGTTTTTGGTAAAGAGATAAAAACTATTTTGAAATTCAAAAAAGCCTTCTACATCATAAAATAATGCTTTCTTTTTTGGAGGAAATTCTTTTTGTTCAGGATAAGCGAACGAAATTTTATACGCCGGAGTTGTATTTTCTTTATCTAATGTATTTTTGTCTATTTTGTAAATACACAAATCTTGTCTGTCATTGTCATTGTTCCCAAAATCACCAATATACAAGTTGCCTTCGCTATCTTTTGTGATGTCTTCCCAATCTATATTTTGGGTATTTTCGATAGTTATTGTCTTTTCGAGACTTCCGTTTTCAGCATTCAGACCATAAATGGCATTGGCATTGCCACTGTCTTCTAATGTCCAAAGTACATTCGTTTTTTCAGAATATATAATTCCCGAAACTTCTTTTAGCTTTTTAGGCAAAGAATAAAGTGTTGTTATTGAACCTGAATCTTGTTGACAAGCCAATACAACAAAAGCAAGAAATATGGAACTGTACTTTTTCATAAAATGATTTGCATCGCTTTTTAATTAAACACTTCTAAACTCCGAAGTAATTTTGAGATGAAAACTGCTATTTTTATTATTTAAATAAATTGGTATTTTTGAAATTTCTGGTAATAAACTCAAACGCAGCGCTCATGATATTCCCCATAGATTGTGCCTTCTTGAAGTTCAAATCATTGGTATAGCGATACAATTCTAATTTTAATTGTTCCAAATGTTCTGTGGTCGAAATGACATCATTCCCCATAATTTTCATGAGTCGTTTTATCCTGTTTTCGGCCGAAATTATTCTTTTTGCCAGAACTGCCCGTTCTTCGTCTTTATACTGCTCAATAGAACTGGTTTGAAGTTTATCTTTAACCAATTTTACCATTGGATAATTTTCTTTGAAAAACTGAGGTCTGTACACTTTAAAGTTTCCTTCGTAACATTGTTGGTCAAAATCAATTGCCCGAATTCGGTAAACCACTTGGTCAAAATCATGAATAGGTACAATTACATAATTATAGGCACGCATGTCACCTAATAATCGAATCATACTTCGCTCATTAAACTTAACAAATTCCTTCGCAATTTGGGATTTTTCGGTTTCGCTGCACTCTTTCAAATAATCTTTAATGAATACATCTCCGGCAATTCCCATAATGTGTTCTTCTATTAAAGTATCTTGGTAAACCAAAAAATTGATTTTGTCAGGAGATAAAATATGTTCCAATTCTAGCCCGTAAACCCTTGAAGCATCGGCTTTCTTGATGTAGAAATGTGTGTAATTATCATTGAGAATGTTTCTTACTTTTATTCGAAAAGGCTTTGAGTTTCCAAAAGTGCAATAATCGATAGAATCGACATTCAAAAATTTAATAATCCCGAGATTACCATCTGAGTGCAAAAGAGAATAGATTTTTTTTAAAGTCAAATCAATTTCATTTCTTTCAAACTCATTATAATACACCCGAATCCAAAGTGTATCATGTTCGTTTTTATCATATACATTTATAGAACCCGAAAAACGCAACAAATCATCATAAGAAATTGGCACTTTTGAGATACGGTCAAATCGCTCCAAATAATCTAAAAGTGATGGATTTATAGGATAAGATGGTTTTTTGAAAAGCATTAAAGGCTCGCTCATTTTGAAAATATTTGATAC
>ERZ1034363.326-NODE-326-length-34052-cov-4.949286_pt1 | contig 34052 bp, 36 predicted proteins | sample MGYA00520616_ERZ1034363 | MGnify/ENA primary metagenome ERZ1034363 (study PRJEB33736, sample SAMEA104284506) | Azolla filiculoides | biome: Urban; feature: Water surface; material: Ditch water | place: Netherlands | collected 2015-10-28 | depth 0-0.1 m ... | reverse complement strand
CCCCAAAACCCCAAAACCCCAAAACCCCAATTTATTGTAAAATGTTGAATATCTTCAAATTATTATCATATAAATAATAAAACATGGAGATTCAGAAAAATCAAGAGTCTTCAATTTCACTTAATTTTAATGGAGCAATTGGTAATTGGGATGTATCTAATGTTAGTAGTATGCAACAATTATTTTCAGGGGCAGTTGCTTTTAACCAAAATATAGGAAGTTGGAATATTTCAAATATAACGAATGCTACTGATTTTATGACTGGTAAAACACCTGCAACATTTTCAGCAACTAATTTAGATGCTATTTACAATGGTTGGAGTTCAAGACCTGTTAAACCTAATGTATCAATAACATTTGGAACAGCTAAATACACAGCAGCAGGACAAGCAGGTAAAGATATATTAACAGGAGCTCCAAATAATTGGACAATAATTGATGGCGGAATATAATATGAAAACAACACACCAAATTAGCTTTCCAACACAAACAACTTATTGGATAGCATATACAGATAGTTCAATTTTTGCTTATGGAGAATGTGCTCCAGAACAAGAAATGCAAACAGGACAACCTTTACTCTTCTCTACTACAAATAGAGAGGAGTGGGTTGAAAAGTTATACAATGACTTTAATACACAAATACAAGAAGAGTTATGAATCCATCAATATTAATTACACCTAATGCAGTAGAAGCAGGAAAACTATTTTCTATTATACCTACTAATGGAGCAGGAGATTTAGACGTAGTAAGAGCAACAAGTGCTACAAGAGTAGATGAAAACGGTTTAATTGAAACACCCGCAACTAATTTAATATTAAGAAGTGAGGAGTTTAATGATGGAAGCTGGGCTAAAACACAATTAACAGCAACAGCAAATACAGAAATTTCTCCAAGTGGTTTAATGAACGCAGATACTTTAACTGGAACAACCGTTGGTGTAAAACAAGTATTTCAAACTAATACCTTAACAGCGTCAACAAATTACACTTTATCGGTTTACGCTAAAAAAGGTACAAATAATTTTATTCAATTTTTAAGCGCTGGTGCAGCTTTAGGCTCTTCTTTTTACGCAAATTTTGATTTGAATAGCGGAGTTATTGGTAACTATAATAATACTATAGGATTGCCTACAATCACAGACGTGGGAAATGGCTGGTATAGATGTGTTGTTACTGGTACATCAGTTGCTGCACCTTCTATTGGTGCTGCAATGTCAATTAGTTTAATTACATCAGCAACATCGTCAAGAGCAGAATCAAATTCTTTAACTACATCCGTATTTTTATGGGGAGCTCAATTAGAACAAGGTTCAACAGCAACAGAGTATATACCAACAACATCAGTTGTAAGAACAAGATTTGCAGGTATAACACAAGATGGTAGTAGTGCAAGTAACATTGCAAGATTAGACTATACAAATGGAAGTTGTCCAAGTATATTAGTTGAACCGCAAAGAACTAATTTATGTTTACAAAGTGATATGTTTGCAAGTACTTCTTGGACTAAAAACGGAAGTGCTACTGTTGTTGCAAATTCTGTAATAGCACCAGATGGAACATTGACTGCTGACACACTACAAAGAACAACTGTTGCTGGTACGGTATTTCAGACTACATCTTTAATAGGTGGAGTAACATATACTTGTAGTATATATTTAAGAGCAGACACTAACGGAACAATAACTTATGGTACATCTTCTGGTGCTGTATTTACAGCTATAAACGTAACAACGTCTTGGCAAAGATTTACATTTACCTATACACAGCCATCAAGTTCAGGTAATGGTTTGGCTATATTTCTTCAAACATCTAATACACTAACATCTGTATATGCTTGGGGAGCACAATTAGAAGCAGGTTCAAACGCTACTTCATACATACCAACAACTACAACAACAGTAACAAGAAATGCTGATGTGATTTCTAAAAGTGGTATTAGTGATTTGATAGGACAAACAGAGGGAACTATTTATTGCGAGTTTTATCAATCTACAAGAGTTGATGGAATAAAAAGTTTATTACAAGTATTTACAAATACAATAACAGATTTTATTTCAATACAAACAGTAAATAATTCTAATACTGCAATCTCTATTTCAATAACTAGTGGTGGGTCAAACACAGTAATTGCAATTAGTGGATTAAATAAAATATGTATAGTTTACTCAACAAGTAGCAGTAAAATCTTTTTTAATGGTAGTTTAGCTTTTACATTAGCAAATGTTGGTTTACCTCCAATGAGTACTATTTCGTTAGGAAATAGAAACTCGGCAAGACAATGGGAAGCAGGTATTAATGAATTAGCATTATGGAAAACACAATTAACTGATTCAGAAGCAATTCAACTAACAACACTATAATTATGAACATATATAAACTAAAATACACAGACAAAGAAACTGCAATAGTTGATTTAAAAACTAAAGAGGTTTACACAGAAGATTTATCTTTTGGTAATGGTATTCATGCAATTGTTGAAATAGGAAGCGTATCCTTAACAGATGGCACTTATGATGAACAAGGTAATGAAATTACTGCACCTATTTTTGCTGATGGTTATCATTATGATATAATGGCAGAAATTGAAATTGATTTTGGAGTGAACAGAATATTCCCTAACAACCCTAAACACGCATTTGCAGGTTATGAAGTGGCTAATTAATTTTACAAAGAATTGGAAATATAGAAACCTCTTACATATAGTAGGAGGTTGTCTAATTGCATTACTTCCAAATTTATTACTACCTAATCTTTTAGGTTTATTAGTAGGTTGTTGGTTGTGTGCTATTATAGGGCATGTATGGGAAACTGAACAAGTAAAGAATTTTAAAGCAACTTATTCTAAATCTGATATTTTATTAGCGATTTTAGGTGGGTTAATAATAGGTATAATAACATAAAAACACGGAATGGCAATAATATATAGTTACCCAAAGCAAACATCGTTACAAAGCACTGATCTTCTTATTAGTACTAGATTCAGTACAGAACCAGGTGTCGTACCAAAGTCTATAAGTTTTTCTTTAGAGACTTTAAGCGACTACATAAGAGAATCTTTGTCTACACCTACATTAGACGATGTGTTAGGATATGGTAATGTCTCAACTAAAAGTGCTACAATAAACAACTTAGGTTTAACCGGTAATATAACATTCTTATATGGTATGTCTGGGTCTTTTACGGTAAATAAACCGCTAACCACATCTGGGGCAAATTTATCTGCCACGTTTCAAAAAGAAACTGGAGTAGTAGCTTATCTAGCTGATATACCAAGTGTGACTAGCTATGGGTTATTTGCTCAAACAAAAGACAGTGCTCCTGTAGTTGATAACAACTCAGAAAGATCGCTAATTGGTGTTGGAGAAGGAACTCTTGTTGTCCCGCCAGATTCTTTTAACGTTGGTGATTCTTTCCAAGTAAATATGATGGGTAAGATATCATGCCTTAGTTCAGCTACTCTACATATAAGAATAAAAACAAATACCGGTATTCAGTTAGTGGACACTGGCGTTATGGAGTTAGACACGTGCACTGATAAGTGTTGGAAACTTGATATAAACTTTACTATAAGAAATACAGGTGGAGCAGGTGAAGCGGTTATAGCTTCTGGAGGATTATTTTCTTATGTGAAAAACGCTGGCACTAACTTTGAGGGGGTTTGTTTTAATTTTATAAATGACGAGGATTTTGATACAACCGTGCAGAATGAACTAGTTATAACAGCTCAATGGAATACGGCAAGCGCTAGTAACAGTATTTATTCACAAATATTTACTTTAAATAAAATATACTAATGAGTACAAGAGAAAGAGTTGAGATTATAAGAAAATCTGCTGGTCAGAGAATAGATAAATTCTTAAATAAATGGATAAGTAGAAAACTAACGGTACTTGTTATAGGTACTGTTGGTATGTTTACTGGTGGTATACTAAGTTCTGATTGGACTATAGTAGCAGTTGTTTATATAGGAGCGCAAGCAAGTGTTGAGATAGCAGAAAAATTATTTAAAGCAAGGTATGGAGCGCAAGTTTAATATTACATACATCGTTATAGCTATATTATTTTGTATAATAATACTACAGAGATCTTGTTCGTTTAGTAATACAGAGCCTACAGTAGAAATAAAAACAGATACAGTATACAAGACAGTACGCGATACTGTTATACGTAAGGTGAAAGTAAAGGATATTGTATATGTTTATCCTGAAGGTGAAGAATATAAACCAGGCAATAGTATTGACACATGCACAATTAGGTTTAATAAATTACTTAAAGAATTTTCAGCCAAAAGAACATACGCGGATACTATAAAGATAGATACTATTGGTAGAATAACTGTTTACGACACCGTGTGGAAAAACGAATTGTTAGGTGATAGAAAATACGTGGTTGACTATAAGATGCCTTATGTCACTAAAACCATAACTAAACAAGAAGAACCTAAAAGACAATTATATGTTGGACTTAATGCTTTCGCTAATAGAAACGACATAACGGCTTTTAGTCCTGGGTTCATATATAAAACAAAAAAAGATCATATTTATCAAGCATCGTTAGGAGTTAGTTTTAATGGAACTATTACTTATGGGTTTGGTACATACTGGAAAATTAAAATTAAATAATAATGGTAACAAGCGCTGAATGTTTAAAAAAGTGGGGCGATCCAGCTGTAACTACAAATGAATTAAAATGCATGACGCTTTGGGATATACCAGCTCATTTAGAAGTTGGAGTTATACCGAAGAAGTTATACTGTAATAAACTATTAATTGGTCCATTAATGCAAGCATTGTCTAATATAATAGATAGAGGGCTTATAGATGAATTAAAAACATGGGACGGATGTTTTAATGTAAGAAAAAAAAGGGGACTTAAATCATTATCTTTACATTCATGGGGAATTGCAATTGATATCAACGCCGCATGGAATGGATTAGGCAAAGAACCTACAATGTCTGCTAAATTAGTAAAATGCTTCACTGATTGTGGATTCGAATGGGGCGGAACGTGGAGTAGAAAAGACGGAATGCATTTCCAACTAAGAAGCATAAACGCGTAAATTCTGCTTAAAACAGGTAATATATATATTAAATTAAATTCAATTAAATTATGACGAATGAAATCGTAAAGAATCTTAGCTTCGGAGAAGAAGCTAGGAAGAATGTTTTTGCTGGTATAACAAAATTAACAAAAGCAGTTAGTTCGACATTAGGCGCTGGCGGTAAATGCGTTATGTTAGAAGATGGACAAGGTAGACCAATCATTACAAAAGATGGTGTAACTGTTGCTGATAGTATTATTTTATTGGATCCTGTAGAAAACATGGGAGCAAGACTATTAAAAGAAGCAGCCAGAAAAACGGTTAAAGAAGCGGGTGATGGAACAACTACTGCTACATTATTAGCTTACTCTATTTTAAAAGAAGCGTATGCAATACAAAATACTATAAGTCAAAGAGACTTAAAAACAGGTATTGAAGACACTGTTGAAAGAGTCATAGAATATCTTGAGTCTATTAAAGTGCCAGTTACAGGAGATATGATAGATCACATCGCAACTATCTCTACAAACAATGATCCTGTGCTTGGTAAAATTATTGCCGATGCATTTAGAGCAGTTGGAGAAACAGGTATTGTTATGATGGAATCATCAGCAAATGCAGAAACAGAAATAGAAATTATTGACGGCGTTCAATATGATAAAGGTTTAGTAAATTCACATTTCATTACTAACCCAAATAAAAGAGTTGCAGAATTAGACAATCCATTAGTATTGCTTATTGAATCACCAGTTGAAACAATTAGGCAGATACAATCGGTTTTAGAATATGTTATAAAAGCAAAAAGATCATTGCTTATTATTGCGGACATGGAACAAACGGTTTTAGCTGCTTTAGCGATGAACAAAGTAAAAGGAAATATTAAAGTAAATGTTATAAATGCACCAACATACGGTATCAATAAAAAAGATACATTATCTGATTTAGCATTATTAACAGGAGCTACTATTATAAACGAAGACTTAGGCGATGATATGGATCTTATTGATCCTGAATGTTTAGGCAGTTGTTTAAAAGCAATAACAGACGATACAGAAACCATATTACAAGTTGGAGATGTTACTAATGAAGTTCAAGAGCTTATTGATGACTTGAAACAACAGTTAGAAGGAAACTTACCTCCTGGAGAAGTGATTAGAGTAGAGAAGAGACTTGCTAGATTATCTGCTAAAGTAGCGGTAGTAAAAGTAGGTGCTGGATCTGATATTGAATTAAAAGAAAAAGCTGATAGGGTTGAAGATGCAATTTGCGCAACTAAAGCGGCGATCAAAGAAGGGATTGTTCCAGGTGGAGGAATTGCGTTGCTTGATGCGGCACATAGCCTGGATGTTGTTAAACTAGGAGGTGATGTATTGGTAGAAGCTATTACTGCCCCATTTAAGACAATATTATCTAACGCTGGTATTGATATACCTGATATGCCTTTTGATCGTTTAAAAGGAACCGGAATCAATGCTGTTACAGGAGAAACTGTGAATATGATTGAAGCGGGAATTATTGATCCTTTATCGGTTACAAAAAGCGCATTAAGAAATGCAGCGTCTGTAGCTATCACTATATTGTCAACTGATTGTGTAATTAATAATTTAAGAATCAATGAAGGCAATAGGTAATAATATAGTAATCTCTCCAAAGAAGGAGGGATTATCAAAAACAGAAAACGGTTTATTATTAAAAGAAAAAGATAAAGAAAACATTAGATATAAAGAAGCTATTGTTGTTTCTGTTAGTGATGATATTACATGCTTAAAACAGGCTGATGTTATTTATTACGATAAAGCGGCAGGGCATGGCATTGAATTCGATGGTCAAGATTATCAAGTTATCAGACTACAAGATGTTGTGATAGTTTTATGAGGAAGATAGAAGCTAAGGATATAAAAGATCTAAACTTATTAAAGCATTATAGATTAATACGCCGATGGGCTTGTCGAAATTATGATCTTAACGACGCTGATTTAGAGTTATTAATATATTTTGATTGCATGGATTTTTTTACCAAGCAAGATTATAAAATAGGTACATACGCATATAGTTGGGACAATAAGCGCTGGAACAATTTGTTAAAACAAGGATGGATAGTGGTATGGCGAAATAGAAACCATACAACCCAGAAATATAACATATATAAAGTTTCATTCAAGTGCAAACAACTAATACATAGGATGTATCGAATTATGCTTGGCGAGGAAGATATACCTACAACAGCTAGAAGCAACAAAATAATGAAGAATAATACATATACAGATATTGTGTTACGTTCAGCAATACATAATTTAAACAAAGACAAAACAAGATGAGATACAACAGTAAATTAGGATCTGCTCCGGCTAATCCAGGTATGTTGCCTAGTGAAGCGGTTACTACTGATATGAGTTTAACAGGAACGCCTGCGCAACAACCACCAATGGTATCAGAACCTAGAACATTTAATCCGGGTGTAAAAGCTACAGGAGCTCCGGTTCCGTTTAGTCCAAAAGCACAGTCTGCAATGACAGGTGCATTTGGTATGCCAGCGGATGGTTCTTATGATAGAACTATGGGTACAATGGTATAATCGTTAATAGATAATAATAAATATAAGGTATGAGAAAAGTAACACCAGCCGTTAAGAGAATAGAAAACGACGGCATAACGGGAGCTAACGCTTTATGGAATGGTCCATTAGATATAGATGGCTTTCCTATGGGCAAAGGAGTTAGCAATGGTAAAGATGGAATGCAGGTAAAGAAATCACCTGTTATGTATAATTCAGCGCCAATCACTCAGCGTGCTAAATGTAAATTTTAATGGGTTACACCGATATAAAACTATACGCATTAAATTCATTAGCTCTGTTTGTTTCTTTAACAGATTTAGAGCCTATATTGAAAATAGTTCTTCTTATGCTTTCTATTGGTTATACTGCTATTAGAATATATAGTCACTTTGAAGACAAAATAAAAAATAAAGATAAATAATTAACAACCAACTAAAACTAAAACAAACAAAATGGCAAGATTTATTACCATCACATCGACTGACACAGGTTACGCTACAGCTACAGATCCTAACGGAGGACCTATTAACTTACCTGTAGATTTAATTTTTGATGTAAAACAAACAGCAGCTACAACTACTGTTATTTACTTCCAAAACACATTATCAGCTGGTCAGCAAACACTTACTTTAACGCATACTACTACTGCTGCTGCTGGTACAACTCCTGTTGTTGCTAACGCAATCTACTCAGCAATGAATGTTGCTCCAGGAGGAGTATTTGTTCCTGTTACAATGCCTATCGTTGCTGGTGTCCAAATTTTGGTTACTGCTGCTGTTTACGCATAATACATTTTAGATTCCCTATAGATATACATTTATAGGGAATTTAATAACTTTTAAACTATCTACACATGGCTTTTAAAATGACCGGTCCTCCCTATAATATTGATAATACACCAATTTACAGTAAAGATATGGATAAGAACATACTAGGTATGGCTCAGTCAAACGGAACAATACTTGTAAACAAAGATGTATCGCCTTTAGATTTAAAGAAGAACAAAACGGTTGAGCATGAAATGATACATATAAACCAGATGAAAAGAGGCGATTTAGATTATGATCAAAAGAATGTGTATTGGAAGGGCAAAAGATATCCTCGTTCTAAAATGAATGAAGGAGCAAGAAATCTTCCATGGGAAGTAGAAGCTTATAAAAAGCAATAAATGCGCGTGATAATAATAATATAACTTTAATTTAATTTATTATGAGAAATTTATTATTAGCAATCGTGGCTATTTTAGCAAGTGTACAAGTTAATGCTCAAAAATTAACTCCTAAATTCTTAGAGGGTGTTTGGGAAACTGAATTCCATACTGTTGAATTCAAAGGCAAAACCAAAAAAGATTTTAGTATTAAAATCAGTATTAAAGAAACCGGAGAGCAAGTAGATGTTATAAGCTACCAATTTCATAGAAATAATATATACATTAAAACATATTATTCTCCTAATAATTGGGAAGCGATTGGCAAAATTATTGTTATTGACGAAGACACTATGGTAGAAGATGTAGTTTCTGAGTCCTCAGGGTTACTAACATATAAAAGAAAACCAACAAACAATTAAAAAAAAAGAAAATGGCTTATAAACAATCACCGGGCAGAAGCAGTATGCCTAAAACAGGTAGAGGTATTTCTCCTACACTAATGTCTTGCTCAAGCAAGAAAGGATCTCCTATGAAGCAAACAAGCGATCCTGAATATACAAAAACTGGATATGACAAGTTAAAAAACATTAAAAAGAACTTAAAAGATAAAGCAGGAAGAGCTGGTATTGAAAAAGTTCAGGGAGTAACGGTCGACCCAGTTACAGGTAAGGCATCAGCAAAACCGTATGAAAAGAGCTATGCCGCTGGCAAAAAAGGGCAACAAGACAGAGTTATGACTGGCGATAAAAAAATAGCTAAAAGTTCGTCTACTAAAAAAGGAATTGATTTTGGTAAAAAAGAACTTAGAAAAGAATTTGTTAGAGACAGCACAAACACAATGAATAGTAGAAATAGAAATGCGAATGCGATAAATGTTTCTGCAGGTAATAAGAAAAAGCTAACAAAAGCAGATCTTGAAAGCATGCAAAATAGAAAGAACGTTATTTAATTAATTATGAATATATCTAGAACAGGCTATAAAAAAAATAGCAAAGACAAAAACAATCCATATAATGTAATACCTAGTGGTGATATAACTATGAAAGATGTTGAGTTTGAGGTTTTAGGTATAGACAATTTAGGTAATAAAAAATTAATGAAGCCAGGGAAAGATTATACTTTTCCTGGTGACATTGTTTTAGAAGTGCCTATGAAAAAACAAAGCCTATATGATAGGTTGTTTAAAAAATAGCAAGCGGTGAAATTAGGTCACTTTAGGGTTCGAATCCTCGCTTGACTCCTAATAATAATCAAATTAAATATAATGGAAGTAGTAAGACAAATTACAAAAGAACAATTAGAAACTATCACTAAGCATCAAAAAGATTTAAGCGCATTGCTGTCTAATATTGGTTTATTAGAAACACAAAAACACGCGTTATTACATCAAGTTGCTGAAGTAAATAGAAACTCAGAAGAATTCAAACTTGAATTGGAAAAAGAATACGGAGCAATCAATATCGATCTATCTGATGGATCATATACTGAGATTGAGCAAACATCAAATCAAGAGCAATAATGGATTCAGTAGTTAGAAAAATAAGTATAGGAACTAATTATAAAGATGATGCAATGCATTACTCCGTAGGCCAAGAGGTTTACGGAGGGCATCGCATATCGCATATCCTATTAGATCAGAATGACAATTCATACAATATATATATTAAGAAAGAAGACGAAGTAATGCCTTGGAAGAAATTTAATTCTAATATGGCAATCTCTGTTGAATATGACTTAGAATATTAATATGAATATGACAGCTGTATTTGATTTTATAATTAAACCGGTAGGCTCTAGATATAATAATACAACAGATGTTGATGGTAATCCATTAATATTAAATACTAAAATAGAAAGTTTTAAATCAGTTAATAAAATAGCCGAAGTAGTTTCAGTACCGTTGGCTATTAAAACAGATATAAAGCCTGGCGATATTATAGTAATACATCATAATGTATTTAGACGCTTTTATGATATTAAAGGTAAACAAAAGAATAGTAGATCATACTTTAAAGAGGATCTATACTTCTGTGCACCTGACCAAATTTATTTGTATAAAAGAGATAACGAATGGATTTCCTATGGAGATCGTTGCTTCGTTAAACCTATAAAGAATACGAATCAATTTAAGCTAGATAAAGAGCGTAAACATATTGGAATACTAAAATATGGAAACGACTCCTTAAACAAGCTCGGAATCAATCCTGGTGACCTAGTTGGATATAAACCTTACGGGGAATTTGAATTCATCATAGACGACCAGAGATTATATTGTATGAAATCTAATGATATTGTAATTAAATATGGATATAAAGGAGACGAAGAGGAATATAATAGCCGCTGGTCATAAAGCAGTGCTAGAGTTAATCAAAGTAGCCGAAGAAGCTATCCTTGAAAATGGAGAAGACGATTTAAGTGCTGATAAATTAAAGAATGCCGCAGCTACAAAGAAGCTTGCGATTTTCGATGCATTTGAAATACTAGGACGTATTCAAGAAGAAGAACGAATGATGGATGAAGCAGAGAATACCACTGAAACAAAAGTTTTCAAAGGTTTTGCAGAAGGGAGGTCTAAATAATGTACGAACAAACTTTATATAAAGAGATCAACGATCATATTAGGCCAAACATAATAAAGCAAAAGAATAGGCATAATAAATGGGAGTATGGCTATAACAAAGAATTTGATATTGTTGTTATAAGTCGTACTGGTAAGATCGGAGAGATATACGAAATACAGAATCTTAAGATTGCATTACCATTAATTGAAAGCTCTTATAAAAGATCGAATAAACAAGAAGATCAATATTGGGAACAGTTAGATGTACCAAAGGAGATCTCGAAAATAAAAAATGTTTTTGATTGGAACAAATATCCGGACGCTTTTAAGGAACGCTGGTATGACTACATCGATCAAGAATTTAAACACAGGGAAGAAGGATTTTCATTTTATAATAATGGTAAACCTACTTATATAACAGGTACACATTATATGTACTTGCAATGGAGCAAGATAGACGTTGGAGCACCCGATTTCAGGGAATCTAATAGATTGTTCTTCATATTTTGGGAAGCATGTAAAGCTGATAATAGATGTTATGGTATGTCTTATTTAAAAAATAGACGTTCTGGATTTTCATTTATGTCTTCGGCTGAACTAGTTAATCAAGCAACTATATCAAGTGATTCTAGATATGGTATATTATCAAAGTCTGGATCAGATGCTAAAAAGATGTTTACAGATAAGGTTGTGCCTATATCAATAAATTATCCATTCTTTTTCAAACCTATCCAGGACGGTATGGATAGACCAAAAACAGAATTGGCTTATAGAATACCTGCATCAAAACTTACACGTAAGAAACTTGATACAAATGAGAAGCTAGAAGAACTTGATGGTTTAGATACTACTATTGACTGGAAGAATACTGGTGACAACTCTTATGATGGTGAAAAACTAAAGCTGTTAGTACATGATGAGAGTGGTAAATGGGAAAGACCAGACAATATATTAAATAACTGGAGGGTTACAAAAACCTGTTTGCGTTTAGGGGCTAGGATCATTGGTAAATGTATGATGGGTTCAACTTCGAACGCTTTAGATAAAGGAGGAGAAAACTTTAAAAAACTTTATTATGATTCAGACGTCACGAAAAGAAACCGCAATGGACAGACTGCTTCAGGATTATATAGTTTGTTCATACCTATGGAATGGTCGTACGAGGGATTCATTGATACTTATGGGTTACCTGTATTCGATACTCCAAAAAAACCGGTAAAAGGAGTTGATGGTAGACTTATTGAAACGGGGGTAATAGAGCATTGGCAGAATGAAGTTGAAGGTTTAAAAAACAACTCAGATGCTTTAAATGAATATTATAGACAGTTTCCACGTACAGAGCAACATGCTTTTAGAGATGAAGCTAAACAATCATTATTCAATCTTACCAAGATATACGAACAGATAGATTATAACGATGATCTAAGAAATACGAACGTTATCACACGCGGGAGTTTCCAATGGGAGAACGGTATACAAGATTCAAAAGTAATGTTTTATCCAAATAAAGACGGTAGATTTTTAATTAGCTGGATTCCCGATAAATACTTGCAAAACCGCGTAATAATAAAAGATGGGATTAAATATCCAGGGAATGAACACTGTGGAGCATTTGGCTGTGATAGTTATGATATATCAGGAACAGTGGATTCTAGAGGATCTAATGGGGCTTTACATGGCTTAACTAAGTTTTCAATGGAAAACATACCTCCTAATCATTTCTTTTTAGAATATGTAGCTAGACCACAAACTGCTGAGATATTCTTTGAAGAAGTTCTAATGGCTTGTATCTTTTACGGTATGCCAATATTAGCAGAAAATAATAAAGCTAGATTACTATATTATTTTAAGAGAAGAGGTTATAGAGGATTTTCCATGAATAGACCTGATAAAGTTTGGAATAAATTATCACCAACAGAGAAAGAGATTGGCGGTATACCTAACTCAGGACAGGATATTATACAAGCTCACGCGGCGGCTATTGAAACCTATATAGAGAACCACGTTGGTATACAAGGAGATAACCACGGTGATATGTACTTTCAAAGAACATTAAATGATTGGGCAAGATTTAATATAAACGATAGAACGAAGCATGATGCTTCTATTAGTTCTGGTTTAGCTATTATGGCTTGCAATAGACACATGTATTCTCCTGTTTATGAAACAGCTAAACGACAAGTTCCGTTAAATTTCAAGAAATATAATAATAGTGGAAATACTTCAAAAATAATATAATAAATGATTTATACTAATAGCAATAGTTCTTTTCCAAGTCAGGTAGTACCTGATCAAGTGAAACAAACATTAGAATACGGAGCACTTGTTGGAAGAGCTATAGAAAACGAATGGTTTAGAGGAGACCGCGTTGGAGGAGCTGGTAACGATAGATTCGGTTCTAACTGGCAAAACTTTCATAGGTTAAGACTTTATGCAAGGGGAGAACAGCCTATACAAAAATACAAAGATGAATTATCTATAAACGGTGATTTATCTTATTTGAATTTAGATTGGAAACCTATTCCTATTTTACCTAAGTTTGTTGATATTGTTGTTAATGGTATATCTAACAAAAGCTATAGTATAAAAGCTTATGCACAAGATCCAGCATCAACGAAAGCTAAAACAGATTATGCTGCTAGTATAATAAGAGATATGATGGCCCGTGATTTCTTGGATGAAATACAAACTAAATTAGGTGTAAACTTATATAATACAAACGATCCTAAAAACTTACCAGAGTCTACTGAAGAATTAGAGATGAGACTTCAGCTTGACTATAAGCCATCTATTGAGATTGCGGAGGAAGAAGTTATAAACCAGGTATTAGCCACTAACAAATATGATTTAATTGCGAAGAGACTTAATTATGATCTAACTGTTATTGGTATTGCATGTGCTAAGACTTCGTGGAATCCAGCTAATGGTATAGTTATTGATTATGTTGATCCAGCTAACTTGGTATATTCTTATACAGAGGATCCAAACTTCGAAGACGTATATTATGTTGGTGAAGTAAAAGCAATAAGCTTAGAAGAATTAAAAAAGCAATTTCCTTATTTATCTAACGATGAATTAAAAGAAATTGAAAAATATCCTGGAGATATGAATTACATTCGTAACTACCCAGGGCAAAGTATGGATAATACAACTGTTCAAGTTTTATATTTCGAATACAAGACATATTCAAATCAAGTATTTAAAATAAAACAAACAGAACAAGGAATGGAAAAAGCTATTGAGAAAGATGATAGCTTTGATCCACCAGAAAGTGATAACTTTAAAAGAGTATCAAGAAGCATCGAAGTTTTATACACAGGAGCTAAAATCCTTGGGTATGAGAAAATGCTAGAATGGAAGTTAGCTGAGAATATGACGCGCCCATTTGCTGATACGACTAAAGTACAGATGAATTATAATATCTGTGCACCTAGAATGTATAAAGGTAGAATTGAATCATTAGTAAGTAGAACTACTACTTTCGCAGATATGATACAATTAACCCACCTTAAGTTACAACAGGTATTAGCTAGAATGGTTCCAGATGGAGTATTCGTTGATGTCGATGGTTTAGCTGAAGTTGACTTAGGTAATGGAACAAATTACAATCCAGCAGAAGCGCTTAATATGTATTTCCAAACTGGTAGTATCGTTGGTAGATCCATGTCGCAAGACGGTGGAGTTAACCAAGGCAAAGTGCCAATTCAAGAATTGCAAACATCGAATGGTAACGCTAAGATACAAGCGCTTATAGGTACATACCAATATTACTTACAAATGATCCGTGATGTTACTGGATTGAATGAAGCTAGAGATGGAAGTACACCTGATAAAGATGCTTTAGTTGGATTACAAAAGATGGCAGCTGCTAATTCTAATACAGCTACACGCCACATAAAAGATGCTAGTTTATATTTAACATTGAGAACATGTGAAAATATATCATTGAGAATATCTGATTCACTTAATTTCCCATTGACAAGACAATCTTTAATAGAGAGTATATCTTTATTCAATGTGGAAACATTAAAAGAGATTGAGAATTTGAACATGCATGATTTTGGTATCTTCTTAGAACTAGAACCAGAAGAAGAGGAAAGAGCGGTATTCGAAAGAAATGTGCAGGTAGCTTTACAATCGGGTAATATAGATCTTGAAGATGTTATTGATTTGAATCAGATAAGTAACATCGGATTGGCTAATCAAGCTTTGAAATTCAAGAAGAAGAAAAAGCAAGAAAGAGATCAAGCTAATCAACAAGAAATGATTAGAGCTCAAGGTGAAGCGCAGGCACAAGCGTCAGAAGCTGCTGCAATGGCAGAGGTACAGAAAAGAGAAGCTTTAGCGCAAACGGAAATACAAGTATTACAATCTAAGTCTCAATTTGAGATGCAAAGAATGATGCAAGAAATGTCTATAAAGAAACAACTTATGGCAGAACAATTCCAATATGATTTGGAGCTTGCAAAACTTCAAGTAGATATTGCTAATAAAAAATTACAACAAGCAGAAGATCGTAAAGATCAAAGAACTAAGATACAAGCAACACAGCAATCAGAATTAATTGAGCAAAGAAAGAATAATACAATGCCAAAAGATTTTGAGAACTCAGGAGTAGATACATTCGACTTAGGTCTTATGTAAAAATATTAACCAATTATATATTATTATATCATGTCAGAACAAGTAAAACAAGAAGGAAGTTTTAAAATGCAAAAACCAAAACCTGCTGCTAGAAAATTAAATAAACCTGCAGTGGTTACAAAAGTTGATTTACAAACTAAACCAGAAGATAATGCCATTCAAGAGCAAAACACAAATGCAAGCGTGCTGGGCAATGAAGTCACCAAAGTGGAATTGCCAAAAGTGGATGAAAGAAACACCGAACCCGCAATCATTACCCAAAACATTGAAACGCCAGCCGAAGAAGTAACTCATATCAATGTAATCCAAGAGATTTCAGAAGAAGAGGTTATTGCTAGTTCGAAAGAATTAGAGCAAGAAGCGGCTGCAGCGGTTAGTGTGGCAGAAAGTACTGGTAAGCAATTACCAGAGAACATTGAAAAGTTAATTTCATTTATGGAAGATACTGGAGGAACAGTTGAAGACTATGTTAGATTGAATGCTGATTACTCAAATGTTAACAATGAATTATTATTAAAAGAATACTATAAAAAAACAAGACCTCATCTTAACGAGGAAGAAATTGATTTCCTAATGGATGATCGATTTGCATACGATGAGGACGAGGACGATGAACGCGATATCCGTAAAAAGAAATTAGCGTTTAAAGAAGAAGTTGCAAAAGCCAAAGGGTTTCTTGAAGATCTTAAAGAAAAATACTACGAGGAAGTAAAGTTACGACCAAGTGTAAATAAGGATCAACAAAAAGCACTTGACTTTTTCAATAGATATCAAAAAGAGCAAGAAGTTGTGGAAGACCAACATTTAAAGTTCAAGAGCGACACAAAGAGTTTTTTCTCACAAGATTTCAAAGGTTTTGATTTCAAATTAGGTGAAAAGAATTTTAGATATGGAGTTCAGAACACAGATGTTGTAGCAGATAAGCAATCGAATATTACTAACTTAGTCAAGAAGTTCTTGAATGATAAGGGAGAAGTAACAGATTTGAAAGGTTATCACAAAGCAATGTATGCTGCAGAAAACGTAGATACTTTGGCTAATCATTTTTATGAACAAGGCAAAGCAGATGCTATTAAAGAAATTACTGCAAAATCAAATAATATTACAACCGCTCCAAGGCAAACTGCAAGCGGCGAAATATTTGTAAATGGTTTTAAAGTTAAAGCAATTAATGGTGTGGACTCTACAAAATTAAAAATAAAGAGTAAATTTAACAACTAAAATTAAAAAACTATGGCAAATATCACGCCTAACTTTGGAACTATTAAACCGTCTCAGAAGCAACAAGCTTTAGACACAAACTATTTAAACTTTACGGATCCAACTAATGCGGACTTCGTATCTTTTGCACAACAATATTTACCTGAAATCTACGAACAAGAAGTAGAGCGTTATGGTAATAGAACATTATCAGGATTCTTACGTATGGTAGGAGCTGAGATGCCAATGGCTTCAGATCAGGTTATTTGGTCAGAACAAAATAGATTACACGTTGCTTATACAGGAGTTGATGTAACAAGTGCTGCTGCTAATACATTACTTATCCCTGTAAATTTAACACCATCTGATCCTAAAGATTTCGTACAAAACGTTATTTCTATTAATCAGACTATCGTTATTATGAATCCTGATACAGGATTAGAGGTAAAAGCTGTTGTTACTGCTAGTAACGTTACTACCGGTGCATTAACTGTTGCCCCTTATACTGCTGCTACATTAGCTGCTGCTGGATTTACAGACGCTATGGACGACTTGAAAATCTTCGTTTATGGTTCTGAATACAAAAAAGGATCTACATTAACAGGGGACAACTATACAAGCATCGAACCAAGCTTTACACAATTCTCTAACTCGCCTATCATTATCCGTAACAAATATGTTGTTAATGGATCTGATACAGCTCAAATCGGATGGGTAGAAATTGCTACTGAAGATGGGGCTGGTGGATTTATGTGGTACTTAAAAGCAGAATCTGAAACAAGATTACGTTTTGAAGACTATTTAGAAATGGCTGTTGTTGAAGGTGAATTAGCTGCTTCTGGATCAGCTGCTTTAACTGCTGGTAAAAAGGGTACACAAGGTCTTTTTGCTGCTGTAGAAGAAAGAGGTAATGTATTAAACAACTTCTCTGCTGCTGCTGGTTTAACTGAGTTTGATTCAATCTTAAGAAACTTAGATACTCAAGGAGCTATTGAAGAGAACATGTTATTCTTAAACCGTCAAACTTCATTAGATTTTGATGATATGTTAGCTGCTTTATCTTCTGGTGCTGCTGGAGGTGTTGCTTACGGTTTATTCGAAAACTCTGAAGAGATGGCATTAAACTTAGGATTTGCAGGTTTCCGTAGAGGATCTTATGATTTCTACAAAACTGACTGGAAATACTTAAATGATGCATCGACTCGTGGAGGTATGCTTAAATCTGCAATTGATGGAGTTTTAGTTCCAGCTGGTACTTCAACTGTTTACGATCAAATCTTAGGAACAAATATTCGTAGACCATTCTTACACGTTCGTTATAGAGCTTCACAAGCTGATGACCGTAGAATGAAATCTTGGGTACTTGGATCTGTTGGTGGTGCTTACACTTCTGACTTAGATGCAATGGAGGTAAACTTCTTATCAGAAAGATGTTTATGTGTTCAAGGTGCTAATAACTTCGTGTTATTCACGTCTATCGGATAATCAAAATAAATACTGTAAATTTTACCCCTGTTGTACATACGGGGGTAATCTTTACCTTTTACAAATTAACTAATTATATTATATCATGTCAAAACAAACAAAAACAGAACCTCAAGTATGGGAGGTAAAAGATAGAACATATTTATTAATGGGACCACATAGTCCATTAACATACACAATTTCGTCAAGACATTCAAGGAGATTTCCTTTATTATGGTTTGATGAAGATAAAAAAGAACAAAGAGAATTAAGATATGCAACTAATCAGAATTCACCATTTGTAGATGAACAAAAAGGAGAAGCAACATTAGGACATATTATGTTCAAGGACGGAGTATTAACCGTTCCAAAAGATAAGCAAAATTTACAAAAGCTACTATCGCTTTATCATCCAATGCTAAATAGAAAGTACAAAGAATTTGATTCTGTACTTATAGCAGTTGATGAACTTGATTCATTAGAAACAGAACTAGAAGCAATGAATGCAGCGCAATCAATGGACATTGATCAAGCTGAATCAATCTTGAGAGTAGAGATTGGATCTAAGGTATCTAAGATGACTTCTAAAGAGATAAAAAGAGACTTAATGATATTTGCTAAAAGAAACCCATATTTATTCTTAGATTTGGTTAATGACGAAAATATTCAGCTACGCAATTTTGCTATTAAAGCATGTGAAGCTAACATTATAAAGTTGTCAGATGATCAGCGTGATTTTAAATGGTCGTCAAACGGCAAGAAGCTAATGACAGTACCTTTTGATGAAAATCCGTATTCGGCTATGGCAGCATTTTTTAAGACAGACGAGGGTATAGAGATATTCCAGTCTATTGAGAAAAAACTTCAATAACACGTAATACTAATATATGGGCGGCTATTGCGTAGATAAACGTGGTAGCTGCCTAAATATTATAATAAAAACAAACAAATGGCAATAAACGTAGATACAGTTTACAAAACAGTACTCTCTATTCTTAATAAAGAGCAAAGGGGGTATTTAACTCCAGATGAGTTTAACAAAGTAGCGACTCAGGTACAACTAGAAATATTTGAAGCATACTTTGAAGATCTAAATCAACAATTAAGAGTTCCGCAATCTAATACGGAATATGCCGATAGACAAAAGAATATAGATAACCAAATATCTATATTTAAAACATTTGGTAACTGTACGTTATCACCAGGTCAAGATTATTTTACTGTACCAACTAATCTACACAAGATAGGTACAGTAATTTATAATGATGAGATAGAAGTTGAACGAGTTCAGAAAGACTACTTGTTATATCTAAACTTATCTCCATTAACAAAACCTACAAAACAATTCCCTTTATATTTATACGAGAACCCAACAGCTGGTATAGACGGAAATAACACGTTAAACCCTAGAATATATGTTTGGCCTAAAGATATACGAAGCGGTATAAGTGTATCGTATATTAGAAAGCCTAATAATGTATTGTGGAATTATACAGGTATAGGTGGAGGAGCTTGGACAAGCGGACCATATATATATTCGCCATCTACATCGGTTCAATTCGAATTAGATGCTACTGAACAAACAAATGTTGTAACAAAAATACTTATGTATGCAGGAGTTATAATAAGAGATCCAGAAATTGTTCAAGCAGCTTATCAAAAAACACAATCTGAAGAAATTAACGCTAAAACATAGATAGTATGCCAATGCCAAATGGTGGTTTAATCACCGAAACAAATAGACAATATTATGCCGGAGCGCAGACTTTCGTAGGCGATGGCAGTGAAGATGGATTCACAACTACTTTTAATACAAACCTTGTGTTTTATAGTTATGATCCTAATGACACTAATTATGCTTTAAATAATTTCAAGCTGTATACCAGTTCTACAGGAGCGCCCGATTCTTTTACAGAATATGTAGATGAATATACAGTGACTAATAATACAATATCGTTTGTTGGTTACACTCCTGCTGATGGAGAATATATAGTTGTGCAATTAAAAATATTAACTGGAGGTAATTACGGAGATGAAAATGCTTATGGCACTACGGTTGAAGAAAATTACGGTGGTTACCAATATACAAAATTAGTCGATGTAATCAACAATTTTATGGTTGCTTATGTCGGTACTGGTAAAATAATACCTGATGTAAAAAGAACAGATGTTATATTCCATGCTAAAAGAGCCATGCAGGAATTTAGCTATGATACTTTAAAAAGTATTAAATCACAAGAATTAACCATACCTCATTCATTAAGCGTAGTACTTCCACAAGACTATGTAAACTATGTTGGCATGTATTGGGTCGATAGACAAGGCGTGAAGCATCCAATCTATCCGGCTAATAACTTAACTTCTAATCCATCTGAAGCTCCGTTACAGGACGCGTATGGAGTCGAAATACAAGATCAATTCAATAACAACATCGAAATTAATCCGCCTATCATTGAAGAAAGATGGAGAAGAGCTGATACAGAACTTTTAAATGGAGAATATTTAGCAAATGGTTGGAGTTCAGATAATGATTTTGGTGGTTGGTATTATGGAATGGATAATTTTGGTATTGTTGGAAGACAATATGGATTAGACCCACAATATGCTCAAGGTAACGGTTGGTTCACTATTAATGATAGAGAGGGCAAAGTATCTTTTTCAAGCAACCTTAGAGATATTATTATAACATTGGACTACATATCTGATGGTTTAGCTTACGACTTAGACTCTAGAGTTCCTAAGATGGCTGAAGACGCTATGTATGCATATATACTTCATGCTTTAGTTTCCACACGTGCAAACTATCCGGAATATCTTGTACAAAGATTAAGCAGAGAGAAGTTTGCTAAATTAAGAAACGCTAAGCTTCGTCTATCTAATATAAAACTACATGAGATAGTACAGGTTATGCGAGGTAAATCTAAATGGATAAAACACTAAAATATAATGGCAGAAATTAAAAATAATTTTACTGGAGGAAAAATGAATAAAGATCTCGACGACAGGTTAGTTCCTGAAAACGAGTATCGTAATGCCGTTAATCTCCAGATAAGTAAATCAGAAAATTCAGATGTAGGTACGATGCAAACCGTGCTAGGCAATAGCTTATTGGTTGATTTCAATGAATTAGCAGAAGAGGAAGGCTTAGATTGTATTGGACAATTTATAGATCTATCTAATAACGTTGGTTACTTTTTCTTAACAGATTACATCGACACTACAGGAACAAATCTATATTCTCCAACTGCTAAGAATTATATATATACTTATGATTTTGGAACTAATGTTGCAACTAAGCTGGTATCTGGCGCTTTCTTAAACTTTTCAATAACAAACCCTATAATCGGTGTAAACTTATTAGAGAATTTATTATTCTGGACTGACAATAGAAACCAACCAAGAAAGATAAATGTAGATACAGCTTTTAGTACCCCTGATTATTATATAACAGAAGATACTATATCTGTTGCTAAATATTATCCATATAGAGCAATAGAACTTTGGCAAGAAAGTGAAGAGGCTCCTGAAAGTTATGAAACTACAATGAAAGATGTATCTTCGTTATACTACCCTGATGGAGGAGAATGCTTTACTGATGGAGCTACCGGAATTACAGATACATTTACTATTAAAGGCATCACCGGAGTTATTACACCTGGAGTTGACGTAGGCTATGTAGATGGTACAGGAGCAATTGTTCCTCTTGACTTAACTGTTGTTAGTTTTAATGATATAACAACGGAAATTACTTTATCAGGAGATGTAGATTTAGATAGTGATGTTTTGCTAGTATTCTCAATTAATCCATATTATGACCCCGCGTTTCCAGGAGACCCAGATTATTTAAAAGACAAGTTTGTAAGATTTTCATATAGATTCAAATTTGATGATGGTGAATATTCTTTAATAGCTCCGTTTACACAAATAGCTTTCATACCGCAACAAGATGGTTACTTTACATATAATGCTGATTTTAACGTTGACGATGAGGAAGCCACGTACAGAAGCACCGTTGTCGCTTTTATGCAAAACAAAGTAACTCAAATAAAATTGGTAATACCATTACCTATTGGTAAATCATTACTTAGAGAAGACTTAAAAATCACTGAATTAGATATTCTATACAAAGAATCCGATGGGCTATCTATAAAGGTGCTGGACACATTAACAATAGAAGTAATTGAAGATCAAGTAGATGGCGGAGAAGATTACTTTTTATATAACTACAGTTCTAAAAAACCATACAAAACATTACCATCAAACGAAGTAACAAGGGTATATGACATAGTTCCTGTAAAGGCTCTTGCCCAAGAAGTTATAAGCAATAGAGTTGTTTACGGTAATTACCAAGATAAGCATACTCCACTACCAACTAATGTAAGATTAGACTACAATGTAGCAGTGTCTACAAAATACGACTTTGATACAACGACAGGATTTACTAGTTATATCGAATATCCTAACCATAGTTTAAAATGCAATAGAAGCTACCAAGTAGGAGTTGTATTAGCCGATAAATTTGGAAGACAATCTACTGTATTATTATCTAGCAATACCGGTGCTGTAGTTGCTGAAGGGCAAACATTCTCTGGTTCAACTGTATATGCTCAATATATAACAGAATCTATTGACCCTATGACTTGGCCAGGCAATTCATTAAAAGTAATATTTAATCAGTTGATACCTGCTGATCCACAAGTTTCTTCTGCTTATCCTGGCGTATATAATGGAGATCCATTATCAGTAGACTATAACCCACTTGGTTGGTATTCATACAAGATAGTTGTAAAACAAACGGAACAAGATTATTACAATGTGTACTTACCTGGCGTGATGGCAGCATATCCGGATGATATAGCTAAAGAGATAGGTAAAACTTCACATGTTGTATTAATCAATGACAATATAAATAAAGTGCCTCGAGATTTATCAGAGGTTGGCCCATTACAAAAACAATTTAGAAGTAGTGTTAGATTATTTAGCAGAGTGAATCCAATAGAAAGAAGCTTTGTTATTGATCCAAATAACGTACAGTATTATCCTGGCAAGACTTCAATGATAGTTAGTACTATTGCTGACAATGTTGAATTATTCAACGGCGATGGTACCGCTGTACCTTTTATACCTTCACCATATTTCTATAGTATACAGTCTAATCCATTAATAGGACGCATATCAACAGTAAAACAATTTGGCGTCGTAGCAAGTGGGCCAGGTCCAGATTATACAGTATACATGAATTTAGGTGTTGCTGAAACAGCTCCTACTGAATCATTATTAGATATATTTTGGGAGACTACCACCGCTGGATCTGTTATAGAATTGAATGAGGCTATCGCATCCGGCTCCGGTGGTGATATTAGGCTAAGTGATTGGACTACAACAGGATTTAGTGAAGGAATGGGGACAGGGGCGAATGTAGTTACAGGAGGATTTGCTTTAGTTGACCAAGCAGGAATAGCTATTGATAATGATCCACAAATAATTACAAGTCTTACTATGGCCGTAAATACATTAGGAATATATGGAACAGACGTAACTTCTTATTTTACTCTAGAACAAGATCCTTTACATCCAATAACATCTCAATATCCAAGATGGTTTATAAAAACAACTACAGCTTTTTATAATAATGTTTATTTTAGAGGAGGCACAGAGTCACAATTAAATAATTTTGTTTTTACATTTGTAGCAACAGTAGGTGGATTAGACAGAACATTGTCTAAGACAGCGGTATTAAGAAATGTTGATCCTATTGTAATTGATCCACCGGCTCCAGGAGAGATAATTGTTAGTAATCCAACAGTTACAGACATTGTTGCGTTAGAAGGACAAAACGGGTGTGCAAATCCATTGTTAGCAAATGACCCCCCGTTGACTTGGACATTATTAAGCGCTACAAACTTAGGGGGAACCCCCGTTCCTGCTGGATATTTCACTGTTAATAACTCTATACAAGGTAATTCAATGGAAGGAATGTTGTATAATAGTTATTATCCAAACATATTACCAATTGGGCCATATATAATTACTATGCGATTAACCGATGCTGGAGGTGTTGGAGATTCAACTGACACAACTTTTACTCTTAGATTAGGATTTGTACCACAAACAATTAGTGAATATTCTTTTGTATCATCAGGAGGTAGGACTGAAAAGTTTGTAATAATACAAGTTCCAACTGTTGGAGCAACACCATACACTCCTGGATATTATGCTTACGCTGGTAGTTGGGCAGATTTATCTTCAGGAACAAGTGTAATTTTGATACCAAACACCGGATATAGTTGCGGAAGTGGTTGGTTGTATAATTCTTCAGACTTAGCATTATTGATAAATGATACTAAGTTGTGTATAGACTCAATGGCAACCACATTACCTATAGCTACTCCTATATCAACAACTGGTTATACTTTTTCTTTCTCTTAATAATAGGTAATTTATATAAAAATCAAGTAATAATAACTATATGGGTGCAATAATAGAAGTAAAATATTTTAATACATTTTTACTAAAGAAAACTACCAATTCCGATTACAAAGGAGAATGGGCTGGTTCGCTTGGTATACCAGAAAGTTTAGGCGGATTTCCTAGACCAGTTACCTTATCTACAGAAGCCCCTTATAATTGGGTTATTGAAGAATCGAGGATAACAGGAGGGTATAATAATACATCTGTTGATTTTGGAGTAAGAGCTTACTTAGTTGAGGAAGAACCTAATGCAAATATCAGAGGTAACTCTTTAATATACTCCGGTATATTTAATTCCAGAACAGGTGTAAACAATACAAATGTATTTTCTATAGGAGATGAAATAACTAGGAGTTTAGATCCTGCAAATGGGTCAATTCAAAAGTTATACGCTGAAGATACCAACTTAATAATCTTTCAAGAGAATAAAGTAAGTAGATCATTAATAGAAAAAGATGCAATATATTCAGCTGAGGGAGGAGGAAGTATTACTTCATCAAATGCAGTAATTGGTCAGAACATTGCTTATGCTGGTAATTACGGAATAAGTAAAGATCCTCTTAGTTTTGCGGTGTATGGATATAGAAAATATTTCACTGATAGATATAGAAATAGTGTTTTAAGATTATCTCAAGATGGTATTACTGAAATATCTGAGTATGGTATGACAGATTTCTTTAGAGATACATTTACTAACATAAGTTCAGCTAATTACGGTCAGGGCAATATAATAGGCAGTTGGGATGCTTATAATAAGCAATACATGGTTTCATTACAAACAAGCGAAGCAAATCCAACACAATCTTATGTAACATTGAATTTTGATGATACCGTTAATGGATTTACTAGTTTATTTTCTTTTAAACCAACCAGGATGTTCAGCGTTAGAAGTAGCTTCTATTCTATAAAAGATGGATCATTGTGGGAGCATTACGCGCAAAATGCATCGGCAGGAACTTTTTATGGTACACAAACAAAATCATCGGTCACATTAATATTCAATAGAGACGTTGGTATAAGTAAAAACTTTAAGACTGTAAACTACGAAGGTGATAATGGTTGGCAAGTAGATAGTTTTATAGGTGATGTACAAAAATATGACTTTGGGGATGTCTTCTATAACTTTGGTACAAGCAATGACACAACGGCTCAAGTCCCCAGTTATATTGGAGGAGCTTATGATGCGACAGGAGCTACATATCCTGCTCTTTTAACACCTCCTATATATAGATATGGTTTTGAAAGGAAAGAGAACAAATACTACGCCAACCTAGTTAACAATAGTGTTCCTTTTAGCGGGGAGGTTTTATACGGTCAACAAATGTCTGGCATAAAAGGTAGATTCGCAACAGTTACTTTATCTACTGATAATATTACAGATGTGAATGGTCTTAAGGAATTATGGAGCGTTGGTACGCAATATGTGATGTCAAGCTATTAAATATATGGAAAATAAAATTCAATTAAATCAAGAGCATCGGTTAATAAATACCGAGTTCATCAATAAGGTAGAACAGTTAGAATCCTCTATGCTAGCAATGGATAGTCCATTAATAGCAAAGGGGAATTCTGATATGTTTCCATTAAAACATTCATTTTCTGAAGGAGTTTACATTAGAGAAATGTTTATGCAAAAAGATGGTTTTGTAATTGGTAAACTTTATAAAATATCACATACGTGGTTTTTATTAAAAGGTGAAATTACAGTAGCCACTGACGAAGGGGTAAGTAATTATATTGCCCCTTGTTATGTACATGCACCTGAAGGAACAAAAAGGGTTATACACGCTATAGAAGATACTATATTTGTAAATGTATATCCAAACCCTGACAATATAACGGACATTGAAACATTGGAAAACATGTTAACATGTAAATCCTACGAAGAATATAAAGAATATAAACTTTTAAACGAATAGAGTATGAGTATGGTAGTAGCAGGAGCTATTGGAGGCGGAGCTTCCATAGTTACTGGAATTATTGGTATGGGAGGCGCTAAAAAAGCTAGACGTCGAGCGGAAGCGGAAGCTAGAGCAAGAGCAGCTGAACTTGCTAAATTAGAAAGATCTAGGCAAGCAATTATTAATCCTTATGCTGGTGTTAAAGATGTTAGTTCTATGGCATCAAATCCATTTGCTAGTTTAGGAGTAGCCACTCAAGCAGCCGAATTCCAAGCTGAGCAAGCAGATATGTCGTTGGCTAACACATTAGACACATTAAAACAAACTGGAGCAAGTGCTGGTGGAGCAACCGCTTTAGCGCAGGCTGCATTACAAAGTAAGAAAGAGATTTCTGCAAACATAGAACAACAAGAGGCTGCTAATGAAAAACTTAGAGCCCAGGGAGAACAAGAATTACAGTCTATAAAAATGGCTGAAGCAACTAGAGTTCAACAAGCTGAAGCTGCTGGCAAGCAATTTATGTTTGAAGCACGTGAATCTCGTGAACAAGGAAAAATTGATAGAGTTGCTGGGCAACTTTCAGGGGCACAAGCACAAGCTGCACAAGCGAGGTCAGATCAAATGGGGGCTTTAACTGGTATGATTGGTGGAATAACCTCGTCTATTGGATCAATGGCTTCAAGTGGAGCGTTTAGTAAAAAATAATATATACAATATATGGGAGCATACAGTAATCCAGAAATAATAGTTGATACTCAATCTGGTCAACACATTAGGAATCTACAGGAATCAATAACGAATACAGTTGCTAATGTAGCGCAAAACTATAGCGTCAGACAGAAGGAGATACAAAGAAAACTAGAAGAAAACGAAAAGAAATTAGAAGCAGTTAACAAAGAGGTAGACGAATATTCTTATGCTTTAAGAGCTTCTGTTGGAAAAATACAGCCTTCAGATGATAAGCTTAATATGGCAGAAACATTTGAACCATTGATTCAAGAAGCGGTTAACCTAAAATCTGGTTTATTAAATAACACATTGAAAGGGCAAGATAGACAAAAGGCTATGCAAAAGTTAGCGGATATAAACGCTACAATATCTGGTAATTTTTCAGATAGTTTAGCCAACTTCTCATCTTATGCTACAACTGTTGACGATGCGATGCTAAAGCCTATCGGCGATCCCGGAGGTTTAGCAGCAGATATGCCTGCTGATGACGTTAGAGCTTTGCGCATACTACAAGGAAAATTAGGAGGAACAAAAAAGGCTGTATACAAAGATAACGACCCAAATAATTTAGTTTGGGAGATATATGACGAAAGCGGTTTATTAGTAAAGGAGTATGCGGCTTCAAAATTAAAGAAGATGAGTGATCTTGGTAACGAGTATATAAAACTTGTTCCAGATAGAACTAAAGACAACGAAAGACTAAAAGCCAACAATGGTACAATATTTGGAACAAGACCTGTTGACGCTAAGAATCCAGATAAAGGTGTTCAAGCTACAGATGTAATCAAAGAAGAGTTCTTAGAAAAGAACCCAGACGGTAGTATTAAAGTTGAAAAGAAGTATTTACCAGGCGAATCAAAGGTATACAAACTAATAGCAAAACCTGATTATACAAAAATAGAAGCTTCAATAGCAGCTCAATTAGATGCTCAAATAGCAGGTATGACAGATGAGGAGTTAATGTTGCATACTAACAATACTGTAAACAAATACAGAAAACAAGCTGATTTAACACCTATTTATTTTGATTCCGACAATGTATTAGATAATACTGAAAAAGCTGAAGCTATTGCTGCATACAAAAATCATTTTATCAATACACAGATAAAAAGGGATCAAGAGATTTTAAAAGAAGATTCTAGTGTATTACTTCAAGAAGATCCTGAACCGGCAAAGCCTAAGGCTGCTAAAACACCTAAAGAGAAAGCTAAGAAAGTTACTTTTGATGAATTGGCTAAGTTAGTATATGCTCAAGAACCTGGTTCAATAAACGATTTTACTTGGGGCAATAAAAAAGTAAGTTTTGATGGTACAAATTTTATGGTAGCTTCCGGTAATAATCAATTCACTACTTTTAACACTAAAAAAGAAGTTGTGGAATATTTGAAAACAGGTAAAATTAAATAAACTAAAATAAGGATTTATGTTTGAATACATCGATGCCTCTGGGCAAATATATACAGAAGATCAAATCAACAAAATGGCAGCCGAGCAAAAAACCTCGGCTAATGCCATTATAAAAGATAAAGGTTTAAAAAGAAAATCTTCAGGGGCTTCAGCTTCTGCAAAGCCAGCTAAAAAAACATATCCTTGGAGTGATCAAACAAAAGAAAAAAAATCAGAAGGTGATTTTCTTGGCACATTCAAAAAAGCTCAGAAGAGCAAAAAAGCAAATATAAAGAAAAGCACTGAGGAAGTATCAGCATTTGTAGGTAAGCAAAATGATTATTCGTTTTACCAAAAAGATCCTATACAAGACATTTTAAATCCGCCTAGTGAATTAGATAAAGCTATTACAAATATTCCAATTGGTAAACCAAAACAGGAATTTGAGATACTAGAGGAGAAGGAAGCAGAAGTAATGAATTATATAAAGGGCAAGCCTATTGACTATGCCTCTATCGATAAATTATATGCTGATGAGGTTAACGATTCTCAAACAATAGATTACGTTAGAGAAGGAGCAAAAGGTTTCCTTAATGATGTTATATTAAGTCCAGTGTCTATGGTAGGGCAAGCTTTAGGTGCTGACATAGATATGACTATATCTCCATACAAGCCATTAGAGACACAAAAAAAGAAAGCTATAGATATATTATCAAAAGCTAATAAAAAGGGCCAGAAAATAAACGCTACAGATGTTGATGCGTTAGCTAAAGAGATATTTTATAAAGAGCAAGTATTAATACAAGAAGGCAAAGCTGCGGAGGAATATTGGGATGATCAACCTTTATACATCGGAGAAGTAGCCGCACAGAAAGAAAAATTAAAAATAAGAGCAGTACAAGATGTATTAGTATCTTCTGATTTAGCTAGACAACAAACTATATTAGCTAAAACATATAACAGCCAATTGTCTTCATTTGAAAAGTATGCAAATCTTTTTAAAGACAAATATACTAAAGGAGAAGTTACAGAAGAAGAAATAGCAACTTACGAAACAAGAAGAGAAGATGCTAGAAAAGCTATGGATAACCTTAAAGGTATTGCAGATAATTATCCTACTTATGTTGATAAAATAAAAACAGACGAAGAGAAATTAGAGTATTTCAAATATAATTATGACGATGTAACCGCTAATCTATCGAAGTTTATTGGTACGGGTATAAATATATTAGGTGGAGCTACAAAGTTAGTTGGATCTACAATTGAATACATCGAAGGAGATGGAAAAGGGCTAGGAGGCTTATTAGGCGAAGTTGGTACCGCTAACATAGAAATGGGTAATAAAATAAAAGAAGACGCCAAGAATACATCATTTGATAATGTTAATTCGTTTGGTGACTTTGGTAAATATTTTGCTGGACTAGTTTCAGAACAATTACCTATTTATGCAGCAATGTATTTTGGCGGGAATTATGGAGCAGCTGCCGTATCAATGGGAGCAGGAGGTCAAAAGATCCAAGAAATGGAAGATGAGATTGGTTCTGATTATGATCTTGGTACAAAACTTTTAGCTGGATATGGATTTGCTCTTTCAGAGTTTATACCTGAAAAATTAGGTACTCTAAGAATGTTTGATAACATGAAGAAAACAATGTCTTCAGTTAGCAGTCAATCAAGACAAATATTCAAAGATAGCTTTATAAAATCTAGCTTAAAAACAGCCGGAATGATCGGTGTTGAAAGTCAAATAGAAGGAGCAACTGAAGTTGTCACCGAAGGATTAAACATGCTTTTAGATGAGCATTTATTAGGTCAGCCAGTTTCATCTACAGAGAGAGTCAAAAGGTTTAAAGAAGCTTATGCAGGCGGTGCATTCATGGGTGGTGGCGCTCAATTTGCAGGTGGTATATCAACATTAGTCGCTAAAGAATTAAAGAATTATGCTACTGATAAGGAGTTGGCCGCTAGTAAGAGCTTAATGGATCGTATTGACTTTTTACAAAATGAATTACAAACTAACTCTAAATTATCAGGAAAAGAAAGCGAAGAAATAGTAGCTGAAATAAAGAGACTTAGTAATGAAGCTGTTAAAGTTATTGAAAACTCGGAAGATAGAGTATATGACATGTCAAATGAAGACATGGTTGATGTATTAAATATAAACAAACAGCAAAAAGAATTAAGAGATGCTTATATTGAATTATCGCAGTCAAACTTTTCACCAGAGATTAAGAAAGAAAAAGTAGCAGAATTAAAAAAGCAATTTGGTGAGTTAGAGAATAAAAGAGAATACTTATTAACCGGTAAGTATGCTGAAATAAATAAAATGATAGGTAACCGAACTATTATTAATAGTGGTGCTGATAATATAAGAAAAATCGTAGCTTCATTAGGTGAAGAAAATATTGAGAATAGAATAGGTGATCAAGGATCAATCGCTGTATTTGAAGATACCGACTCACTTAAAAAAGCTTACAAAGAATGGTTAACAACCGAAAATAATACTATTAAAAAGAAGATTGCTGATGGCGAACTTCCTGCTAATACAAAAATAAAATCAGAAGATGAAATAACTAATGATGTAAATGAAGCTGCAAAAACCGATGGATTTGCATTGCCAAATGGTCAATCTGTTATTAATCTTAGTGTAGCTTCAAGAACTGGGGCTATTAACGTTGCACAGCATGAGTTTTTACATAAAGTATTAGGTAAGGCTCTAAGTAATCCTGTAGAAAGAAAGAAAATTGTTAATGGGTTTTTAGCTACATTAACAAACAAAGAAAGAGCGGTTGTTCAAAAGCGTATTGATGAAAACTATTTAAACCCTAAAACAGGTAAGATAGACGATGAGAACCTAGAAGAATATTTTACAGCGTTTGTTGACGCTATTGCTTACGGAGAAATAGGTGATAGAAATCAAGTTAAAGATGTATTAAGAAGAGCTGCTCGCCCAGTATTAAAAGTATTACAGAAATTAGGATTCTCTAATGCTAAATTTAGTGAAGGAAGAGATTTCTATGACTTCTTAAAAGAATATCAATCTAATGCTAGTAAGGGTAGAATAAGCAATAGAGCTAAAGCTTTATTAGATGGAGCCTCTGTAGCTAGGCCTATTAGATACTCAAAGTCTATTGAAGAGCGCATGGACGATTTGGATGAGCAGCTTAATGATGGTGAAATTGACTACGACACTTACGAGAAGAAAATGATTGCTCTCGAGAAAGAGGAAGCTGAAATGAAACGCAAAGAATACGAAGAAAAGAAAGCTGAAACCGGTAAAGAGCCAGAAGTTAAGAAAGCAGATAAAAAAGCTACAAAGCCAAAAGAACCAAAATCAAAAGAAGATATAGAGATAAGTGAAATTGCAGCTAAAGCTAAAGCTAAACTTGATGCTATTGGTAATGATCCTAAAGGATTCAATCCAGGTAATCCGGCTATATATGATGAGCTTGCTAAAATGGTTAAAGTAAAATCACGAAACTGGAGAACAAACAAAGGAACTGTTATAGATTTTACAAATAAAGATAAGGGTGGATTAGACGGTTTTAGTCTAGAGGAAATGGTGAGTTATGTTAGAACATCGATGATACCATACATTGCTAAATTTGATCCATCTAAAAATAATAGCTTATACGGATATATAAATGCTCAATATATAAACCGTATGCGTGGTGCATTAAAAAGTGGTGAGGTTGCTGATGTTGTATTTACTGAGGATGTAACTGAAATGACAAAACTGTCTGCAGAGGATTTTGAGCCAACAAAACCATCTTTACCGGAAAGAAAACGTTTTCAAAATATATTAGAATCTGGTGTATTCAGTCCTGATGTTATTGAAAACATCCAAGCAAAAATATTGCCAGTTGTAAGAACCTTAAGAGCCGCGATCAACGAAAAAACATCTTTAAATAGAACTGTGCCTCCAATTATTAGTGAGATACGCGATGAGATGGGTAAACAAGCTGACATTGACATTAAAAAAGCAATGGGTGGAAAAGAAAATCAAGAATTACAGAATTGGTTAATTACTAATAAAAAGACTATTCTTGAGAACATGACAACCACTTGGCTTATGGGTAAAGACATGGGTAATAAGGTTGCTGGAGGTATGCCGTTTGCGATACAAAAAAGAGTAGATGGTAAGTGGGTAAACTATCCTGCATGGATTGGCAAAAAGATAGATAGAGAATCTGTAGATGTTGATTTAGCTGGTAGAACGGCTGGTCACGAGATGGTAAGAAGATTGCCTGAAGTAAATAGAAATGTTGAAACAATGGAATATTTATCTTCAATTATAGACTTAGAAACAGGTAATCCGATTAGAGGTAGAAAAGAATCTTTAGCCAAGGCGTTAGCTGAGGAAGTATCATTTGATATTATATCTGATGATCTATCCACTAATGGCCCTATTGCGCAAGCTTTAAATAGAAACCAACAATTAAAAGGAGCCGTAGTCGAGGATATAATAGTTGAAGAGTTTAATAGATTAGCAGAAAGAGGAAATGTTAAGTTCTCTTTATCAAATACAAACATCGATTTGGGAGCTGCAGCTAAATTTATGATATCTACTAAGGGCAACATGGATACTATAAATGCAGCAATAAACAATAAGTCTGAAAATTACAACATAAATGAATTCCAAAAACTATACAAGTATATAACTAAGTATGGAGTAACAGATGAGGACTTAAAGTATCTAATGGATAAATACGACAATGTATTTAACGAAGTTGCTGGTCCTCTTATGAACGATAAAGAAGTTAAATTCTCTAGATCACTGGAAAATAATTTAAACTCATATAACAAATCCGATAAGGGTATTACATTAGTCTCTGATTATATTGCTGAAAACAATATCAAGAGAATAGATGCAGAAACAGCTTTTGATGTATTAAATGATCTTAATAAGTCAATTGAAGATTGGTGGGGTGTTGTTGAAAATAAAG
>ERZ1034363.325-NODE-325-length-34084-cov-7.494222_pt1 | contig 34084 bp, 30 predicted proteins | sample MGYA00520616_ERZ1034363 | MGnify/ENA primary metagenome ERZ1034363 (study PRJEB33736, sample SAMEA104284506) | Azolla filiculoides | biome: Urban; feature: Water surface; material: Ditch water | place: Netherlands | collected 2015-10-28 | depth 0-0.1 m ... | reverse complement strand
GTCCGCATTGGCTCCCCCTCGCCCGGCGGGGCGAGGGGGCTGGGGGGAGTGGGGACCTACAAAAGCCCCGCAGGGAAAAAAGCCCCTCAAACACAAGCAACTAAGGTCTTCCCAACCCAACCAAGTAGCCCCAAAAACCCAAGCCTAAAATGCAAAGATGATCTCTCGCGAACCCACCATCGAACGCCTGGCCACCGCCAAGTCCCTCCTGCTCAGCCCCTTCGGCCTGGATGAAACCCATCTGGCCCGTGCCCTGAACGAAATCAAGGCGCACAAGGTGGACGACGCCGATCTGTACTTCCAGTACACCCGCTCCGAGGGCTGGAGTCTGGAAGAGGGCATTGTCAAAACCGGTTCCTTCAGCATTGACCAGGGCGTGGGCGTGCGCGCCGTCAGCGGCGAGAAAACCGCGTTTGCCTATTCCGACGATATTTCCGAGGCATCGCTGCTGGACGCGGCGCGCACGGTGCGCAGCATTTCCGGTGCGTCCAAATCGGCCAAGGTCAAAACCGCGGCCCAAAAAATTGCCGGCGCACGCAGCCTGTATCCGGGCCTGGACCCCATTTCCACACTGGACAGCACCACCAAGGTGGAACTACTGGGCAAGGTGGAACGCCTGGCGCGCGCCAAAGACCCGCGCGTGGCGCAGGTCATGGCGGGGCTGGCGTCCGAATACGACGTGGTGCTGGTGGCACGCGCGGATGGCACGCTGGCCGCCGATGTGCGACCGCTGGTACGGCTGTCGGTTACCGTGATTGCGGAACAAAAAGGGCGTCGCGAGGTGGGTTCCAGCGGTGGCGGTGGCCGCTTCGGTCTGGCCTATTTCACCGATGCGCAGATTGAGGAATACGTGAACCAGGCCGTGCATGCCGCGCTCACCAATCTGGAGGCGCGCCCTGCACCCGCTGGTGAAATGACGGTGGTGCTGGGCTCCGGTTGGCCTGGCATTCTGCTGCACGAAGCGATTGGCCACGGCCTGGAGGGTGACTTCAATCGCAAGGGGTCCAGCGCCTTCAGCGGACGTATCGGCAAACGCGTGGCAGCCAAGGGCGTGACCGTGCTCGACGACGGCACCATTGCCGACCGCCGTGGTTCGCTCAATGTGGACGACGAGGGCAATGCCAGCCAGCGCAATGTGCTGATTGAAGACGGCATTCTGAAGGGCTACATCCAGGACTCCATGAACGCGCGCCTGATGGGCGTGAAGCCCACCGGTAACGGCCGGCGCGAGAGCTATGCGCACGTGCCCATGCCGCGCATGACCAACACCTACATGCTGGGCGGCGATAAGGCACCTGAAGAAATTGTGGCCAGTATCAAAAAGGGGCTGTACGCCACCAACTTCGGCGGTGGTCAGGTGGACATTACCTCCGGCAAATTTGTGTTCTCCGCATCCGAGGCTTATTGGGTCGAAAACGGCAAGATTCTGTACCCCGTCAAGGGTGCCACGATTGTGGGCAACGGCCCGGATGCGCTCACCCGTGTGACCATGATCGGCAACGACATGAAGCTCGACAGCGGCGTGGGCACCTGCGGCAAGGAAGGCCAGAGCGTGCCGGTGGGCGTGGGCCAGCCGACACTGCGCATCGACGGCCTGACCGTGGGCGGTACGGCCTAAGGAACATCGGGTTTGCGTCCCTTCTTCGCGGGTGCGCGCGATACCTTTCCCATGCTGGTGGGAGCCGCGCCGTTTGGTGTGATCTTTGGTGCGCTGGCGGTCGCCACCGGCTTGCCGGTATGGCTGACGCTGGGCCTTTCGGCGCTGGTGTTTGGCGGCTCTTCGCAGTTTGTGGCGGTGAGTCTCATTGGCAGCGGTACGGCGGTGCCGGTCATTTGGCTCACAACCTTTGTCGTTAACCTGCGCCACGCGCTGTATAGCGCCACCTTGCTCCCGCACGCCCGCGCCCTGTCTGCGCGCTGGCGCTGGGCGCTGGCGTTCTGGCTGACTGATGAAACCTTTGCCGTAGTGGAAAACCGGTTGCGACAGCATGCCGATGTGCAGGACGGCGCACGCTATTGGCTGGGTTCTTCGCTGGCCATGTACTTCAACTGGCAGGTCTGGACTGTGGTGGGCGTGTTGCTGGGGCAGAGCGTGCCGGGCTTGGCCTCGCTCGGGCTGGACTTCGCCATGGTGGCTACTTTCGCTGCCATCGTGGCGCCGCAGTTGCGCCATCGGCCCACGCTGTTTGCTGCGCTGGTGGCCGGTGTGGTGGCCTTGCTGGCGCGTGATCTGCCCTACAAACTGGGTCTGATGCTGGCGGCATCCGCTGGAGTGGTGGCGGGCGTGGTGATGGAGGCCTGGGCAGCGCACACGGCCCCATCCCCTTCGGCCACTTCCAAGGAGCCCTCCACATGACCGGCGATCTGGTGTGGGTGCTGCTCGGCATGGTGGTGGTGACCTACGGCATTCGCCTGAGCTTTCTGGTGTTTGGCCATGGGCTGGCGTTTCCGGACTGGCTGGAGCGTGCCTTGCGGTATGTGCCGGCGGCCGTGCTCACGGCACTGATCGTGCCAATGGCGCTGGCGCCGCAGGGCGCGGTGGATTTGACATGGCACAACGCCTATTTACCCGGTTCGCTTGTGGCTGCTGCCGTGGCCTTCACCACCCGGCATACGCTGGGCGCGATCGTCAGCGGTTTTGTGGCCTATGGGTTGTGGCGCTACTTTCTGGCTTGAGTGGCCCGCAAGAAAGCCGTCAAAGACTTGTGATACATTGCCGGCCATGTATTCAGTGACTTTCTTTTTTAGCTACTTTTGGTTCTCCAGCGCCTGCGGCGGTAGAGAGAGTTGAACGTACCTGAAAAAGGTTCCGAATCTCCCAAAAACCGCCGGCACCCCCGGCGGTTTTTTTATGTCTTTTTGTTTTAACCAGGAATCCAGCCCATGACGACCAAAGCCCACACCAGCGCCGACCGTACCGGCATTACCGATGACGAACGCATCAAGGACATTACTGTGCTGCCACCTCCCGAACACCTGGTCCGCTTTTTTCCGATTCAGGGAACACCCGTCGAAAAGCTGATTTCCGACACCCGCCACACCATTCACAACATCATGGCCGGCACCGACGACCGCTTGCTGGTGATCATTGGCCCCTGCTCCATCCACGATCCCGCAGCCGCGCTGGAATACGCCCGTCGCCTGAAGGAGATGCGCCTGAAGTACGCCGACACGCTGGAAATCGTGATGCGCGTGTATTTCGAAAAGCCCCGCACCACGGTGGGCTGGAAGGGCCTGATCAACGACCCCTACCTGGACGAGAGCTTCCGCATCGACGAGGGTCTGCGCATCGCGCGCCAGTTGCTGATTGAGATCAACCGCATGGGCCTGCCCGCCGGCAGCGAATTCCTGGACGTGATTTCGCCCCAGTACCTGGGCGACCTGATTTCCTGGGGCGCCATTGGTGCGCGCACCACCGAGAGCCAGGTGCACCGCGAGCTGGCCTCCGGCCTGTCGGCACCCATCGGCTTCAAGAATGGTACCGACGGCAATATCAAAATCGCAACCGACGCAATTCAGGCCGCCGCGGGTGGCCACCACTTCCTGTCCGTGCACAAGAACGGTCAGGTAGCGATTGTTCAAACCAAGGGCAACAAGGATTGCCACGTCATTCTGCGCGGCGGCAAGGCGCCCAATTACGACGCCGCGAGCGTAGCTGCAGCCTGTGCAGAGCTGGAAAAATCCAAGTTGCCAGCCACCCTGATGGTGGATTGCAGTCATGCCAACAGCAGCAAGCAGCATGAGAAACAGCTCGAAGTGGCGCGTGACATTGCGACCCAGATTACGGCCGGTTCCAAGAGCGTTTTCGGCGTCATGGTGGAAAGCCACCTGAACGCCGGCGCCCAGAAGTTCACGCCGGGCAAGGACGACGCCAGCAAGCTCGAATTCGGCAAGAGCATTACCGATGCCTGCCTGGGTTGGGACCATTCCCTGGAGTCGCTGGAAGTGCTGTCGGCGGCCGTCAAGGCGCGTCGGGGCTAATTGGGCGTGCCCTAAGCGTCTATGCGTTGCTGTGGGCGGCATGAACCCAAGGAAACTTGCTCTATGTCAGGTCCGCTTGGGTAACATTGCGGTAACCTCACACTATCAACCAGTACAGGAGCTCGAATGCGCAGTGAAGTGAATGTGACCGTAGAAGGAAATAGCTTCTCTTTCGGTATGGATGGACGCGAAGTCTTGGCCAATGACGTTGCGCGCAAGTGGCTGGACGACCAGTTCACGTCGCTCGAATGTGAGCCCTTGCGGGCTTCCGGCAAGTTGCTGCTGGCGGACAAGGTGGTGGCCATCGCCCGCGAGGCCGGCGTCAAGCACTTCTCCGACGCGGCGTGGGGCGCTGCATTTGCCGATGCGGCCTGTGCCGCGCTGGGCAAGAAGAGCCTCAATGTGGACGCCGACAACCTGAGCGTTACCTATTAAGAAGTACGCCGCTCTGCGGCGGTAAGGCGCAACACGGCCGCTGGCTGCGTTGCGCTATTTTTTTGCGTTCAGGGCTTTTGCAGTGCCAGCGCCAGCTTTTGGTGAATCCCGCCGAAGCCGCCGTTGCTCATGCACAGGATGTGATCGCCGCTTTGCACTTTGCTCAATACCTGAGCAATCAGACCGTCAATGCTGTCGGCCACGCAGGCACGCTCGCCCATCGGGCTTAGCGCATCGGCGGCATCCCAGCCCAGCCCGCCGCTATGGCAAAAGGCCAGGTCCGCTTCTTCCAAGCTCCAGGGCAATTGCGACTTCATGGCACCCAGCTTCATGGTGTTGCTGCGCGGCTCAAACACCGCCAGGATGCGCGCGCTTCCGACCTTGCGGCGCAGGCCGTTGACGGTGGTGCGAATGGCCGTGGGGTGGTGGGCAAAATCGTCATAAATGGTGACCGGTGTGGCAGCGGCACCATGCAATGCCACCTGGGCCCGCACCTCCATGCGGCGCTTTACGTTCTCAAACTGCCCCAAGGCTGCTGCCGCCTGCTCCGGGCTGACGCCCACATGCTCGGCGGCTGCAATGGCTGCCAGCGCGTTGAGCTGGTTGTGCACACCGCCCAGGCTCCAGCCTACATGGGCAACCGGCTGACCCCGCAGTAACACATCAAAGTCGTGCGGCTCTCCCTGGGCAGAAAAATCACTCACGGCACTTCCAAAACTGCGGGTCTCACTCCAGCAACCCTGGTGCAACACGCGGGCCAGGCTCTCTTCAAGGCCATTGAACACAACGCGTCCGCTGGGCGGTACGGTGCGCAGCAGATGGTGAAACTGGCGCTCGATGGCGGCCAGGTCATCAAAAATGTCTGCGTGGTCGAATTCCAGGTTGTTCAGGATGGCGGTGCGGGGGCGGTAGTGCACAAACTTGCTGCGCTTGTCAAAGAAGGCCGTGTCGTACTCGTCGGCCTCAATCACAAAGCACTTGCCCCGTCCAAGCAGGGCCGACACACCAAAGTTCATGGGCACTCCACCCACCAGAAAGCCTGGCTCCAAGCCAGCACTGTGCAAAATCCAGCTCAGCATGGCGGTGGTGGTGGTTTTGCCGTGGGTGCCGGCAACTGCCAGCACATGGCGGCCCTGTAAAACGTGCTCGGCCAGCCACTGCGGGCCGCTGGTGTAGGGCGCGCCGGCATCCAGAATGGCTTCCATCAGCGGGAATTTTGCTTCGCCATTGGCCAGACGGGCGCGGCTCACCACATTGCCGACCACGAACATATCGGGCTTGAGCGCCATCTGGTCGGCGCCAAAGCCTTCGATCAGGTCAATGCCCAGAGCCCTAAGTTGATCGCTCATGGGCGGATAAACGCCGGCGTCGCAGCCGGTTACGCGGTGTCCCGCTTCGCGTGCCAGAGCGGCCAGGCCGCCCATAAAAGTGCCACAGATACCCAGAATATGAATGTGCATGGGCCTATTGTGCACAATGCTCCCATGGACTCCGCCAAAGAAGAAATCGCCTCCGCTGCCGCCCGAATGGTCGTGGAAGAGGGGCTGGAATACGGCCCCGCCAAGCGCCGGGCCGCCAAGCAACTCGGCCTGTCCGGGCGCAGCGCGCTGCCCGACAACGATGCCGTGGAAGCGGCGGTGGAGGAGTACATCGCCATTTTTTGTGCGGACACCCAACCGGCGGAATTGCAGGCTTTGCGCAGCTTGGCACTCACCTGGATGGACCGGCTGGAGCGCTTTCGGCCACATTTGGGTGGCGCGGTGTGGCGCGGCACCGCCACGCGCCTGTCCGACGTTTACATTCAGCTGTTTTGTGACGACCCCAAGTCGGCGGAAATTGCGCTGATCGACATGGGTATTCGCTTTGAGGTGAGCGCCGTCACGGGTTTTCAAGGGGAAACGGTCGACGCGTTGAGCATCCATGCGCCGTGCCCGGCCTTGTCCGCCCATGTGGGTGTGCACCTGATGATTTACGATTTTGATGCTGTTCGCGGTGCCTTGAAGGCAGATGCGCAGGGGCGAAAGCCTCGCGGGGATGCTGCGGCATTGCGTGTTTTGCTGCATGATGCGGGCCTATGACAGAAACTGATACAAACATCCCCCAGAAATCTGCCGACGCCGGACGTCGGCGTTTGTTGGTTGGGGCCGGAACGGCCGCCTGCATTGCCGGTGGCGTTTTCTCCTGGTGGCAGGGTGCCGCAGCCGTGACCGACAGCAGCCAGACCGAGCCCTTCCCCGGCTTTTGGGACCAAAAATGGGATACGCCACAAGGAACAGTGCTGCGCTTGCAGGAGTTTCGCGGCAAGCCCTTGCTGATCAACTTTTGGGCAACCTGGTGCCCGCCTTGCATTGCAGAACTGCCACTCATCAACGAGTTTTATGTGAAGCAGAAGGCGCGGGGCTGGCAGGTGATTGGCTTGGCGGTGGACCGGCCGGCTGCGGTTCAGGGTTTTTTGCAGAAAACGCCCTTGAACTTTCCCATTGCATTGGCCGGACCCACGGGCGGAGATATTGCTACCAAGCTGGGTAACCCAACCGGTGCTTTGCCTTTTTCTGTCGCACTGGGTTCTCAGGGCGGCATCGCCCAGCGCAAGCTGGGGCGACTGCATCCGGCAGATTTGGATGCCTGGGCTCAGTTAAAATAGGGCTCTTTTCCAAACTTTCGGCCTCTGCGCTGACTTGAAATTGGCGCAATACTCCGCGTCAAATCACAATTTAGGCCGCAAATGCATGAAATTGCTGCAGTTTGCGGTTGATTTGCGGTAAATTACGCCCCACTGTTATAAAGTTGTTGGAGACCCCATGGATTTACGCAAACTCAAAACTCTGATCGATCTGGTTTCTGATTCCAATGTGTCGGAATTGGAAATTACCGAGGCTGAAGGCAAGGTGCGCATTGTCAAAGGTGGCGGTGCCGTGGTGCATGGCTACAGCCAACCGGTGTACCAGCACATGCAGGCTGCGCCGCAGCCCATGCCTGCCGCCGCTCCGGCAGTAGCCCCCGCAGCACCTGCTGCCGCAGTGGAAGAGGTCAGCGCAGGCCATACCGTGAAGTCGCCCATGGTGGGAACCTTTTACCGTGCGTCGTCGCCCGGTGCCAAGGCCTTCGTGGAAGTGGGTGACAGCATCAAGGAAGGCGACACCATCTGCATCATTGAGGCCATGAAGATCCTCAACGAAATTGAAGCCGATAAGACCGGTACCGTCTCCAAGATTCTGTGTGAAAACGGGCAGGCGGTGGAGTACGGCCAGCCATTGTTCATCATCGAATAAGCGCGCCAGCCCATGTTCAAAAAAATCCTCGTCGCCAACCGTGGCGAAATTGCCCTGCGTATCCAGCGCGCCTGTCGCGAACTGGGAATCAAGGCCGTCATGGTCTATTCCGAGGCGGATCGTGAGGCGAAGTACGTCAAATTGGCGGAAGAGGCGGTCTGTATCGGGCCCGCTCCTTCGGCGCAGAGCTACCTCAACATGCCGGCCATCATTTCGGCCGCCGAGGTGACCGATGCCGAGGCGATTCACCCCGGCTACGGTTTCCTGAGCGAAAACGCCGACTTTGCCGAGCGCGTGGAAAAGAGTGGCTTCCAGTTCATCGGACCCACGCCCGAGTCGATTCGCATCATGGGCGACAAGGTGTCGGCCAAGCAAGCCATGATTCGCGCCGGTGTGCCTTGCGTGCCCGGCTCGGATGGCGAGTTGCCTGACGATCCGGCCGCGATCCGCCGCATTGCCAAGGCCGTGGGCTACCCGGTCATCATCAAGGCCGCCGGCGGCGGTGGCGGACGTGGCATGCGGGTGGTGCACACCGAGGCAGCCCTGATCAATGCCGTGCAAATGACCAAGGCGGAAGCCGGCGCGGCGTTTGGCAATCCTGCGGTGTACATGGAGAAGTTTCTCCAAAATCCGCGCCACGTCGAAATCCAGATCATTGCTGACAAGTACAAGAACGCCGTTTACCTGGGCGAGCGCGATTGCTCCATGCAGCGTCGCCACCAGAAGGTGTTGGAAGAGTCGCCGGCGCCTGGCATCAACCGCAAACTGATCGACCGCATTGGCGAACGTTGCGTGGCCGCTTGCAAGAAGATTGGATACCGGGGTGCCGGAACGTTCGAGTTCCTCTACGAAGACGGCGAGTTCTACTTCATTGAAATGAACACCCGCGTCCAGGTGGAGCATCCGGTAACCGAAATGGTGACCGGCGTGGACATTGTGAAGACGCAGATCATGGTGGCGGCCGGCGAAAAGCTGCCCTTTGTCCAGCGCGATATCGTCGTGCGCGGGCACGCCATCGAGTGCCGCGTGAATGCGGAAGACCCCTACAAGTTCATCCCGTCTCCAGGTCGAGTGACCATGTGGCACGCGCCCGGTGGACCCGGTGTGCGGGTGGACTCGCATGTGTACACCAACTATTTTGTGCCGCCCAATTACGACTCCATGGTTGGCAAGATCATTGTTCACGGGGACACCCGCGAGCAGGCCATGGCGCGTATGCGCACCGCTCTGGCGGAAACCGTGGTGGAAGGCATTAACACCAACATTCCGCTGCACCGCGAGTTGATGGTGGACGCCAAGTTCATGGCGGGTGGCACCAATATCCATTACCTCGAGCATTGGCTTGAGCAGCACAAGCGCTGAAAAACACCGATGTTTGAACTGCGCCTGATGTGCCCGGAAGATCGGGTAGAGAGTTTGAGTGACGCACTGGATGCGCTGGACGCCCTGAGTGTGAGTGTGGAAGACGCTGACGCGCAGACCGATGCCGAACAGGCGCTGTTTGGTGAGCCCGGCATGCCGCCGCCAAAAGACGGCTGGCAACGGTCTCGCGTCATTGCCTTGTTTGACAAGGAAGAGGGCGCGCGTGAAGCCGCCAGCCTGCTGCAGGTGCAGGACTTCTTTGAATCCTGCCAGGTGCTGGGTATTCAAGCCGTGGAGGATCAGGACTGGGTGCGCTTGACCCAATCGCAGTTCGCTCCGGTCGAGATCACTTCGGACTTCTGGATCGTTCCGACCTGGCACGAACCGCCGGCGCAAGCCAGGCAGGTGATTCGCCTGGACCCGGGCCTCGCCTTTGGTACTGGCACCCATCCCACAACCCGCATGTGCCTGCGCTGGATTGCCACGCACCCGGTGGCACCGCGCGTGCTCGACTACGGTTGCGGCTCGGGCATTCTGGCCATTGGTGCTGCGAAATATGGCGCGCGCGAGGTCATCGCGGTGGACATTGATGACGCGGCCGTGCAGTCGACCGTGTTAAACGCACAAGCCAATCACGTGCAACTGGTCGCCGGACTGCCGGAGCGCGCTGTTGGAAACTTTGGTTTGGTGCTGGCCAACATTTTGGCCACGCCTCTGAAGGTATTGGCGCCCCTGCTTTGCGCCCATGTGGAGCCAGGTGGGCAGTTGGTTTTGGCCGGCATTTTGGAGCGCCAAGCCCAGGAGTTGACCGAGGCCTACGCTCCCTATTGCCGCCTGGGCGTCAGCGATGCCGAGGACGGCTGGATATTGATGACTGCCACGCTCTAGGCGTGGAATGCGGCACTCTACAATGGGCTGCAGATGAGTCTTATCACCCAATGCCCGGCATGTTCCACGATGTTTCGCGTCGTGCCGGATCAGCTTCGGATTTCCGATGGTTGGGTGCGATGCGGTCAATGTGATGAAGTGTTTGATGCCAATGCGCATCTGAGAAATCTGGAAGAAGTTGTGCAGAGCGCCCAGGAGGCTGCGGCACAGACACCTCCTCCGTCCGATCCAAACCCTCCCGCGCCTTTCGATCCAGATCCTGATCCTTTGGCGGACGCATCGCCAGTACCTGCGCCGGCCCCTGAGACAGAACCTGAAACCGATGGTGCGCTGGCGGTGGAAGAGGACCCTCCGGCCTACGACTGGGGGCTTGATCTGCCCCCCTCCGATGTGCCTATGCCGGATATCGACATTTCTTTGCCGATAGAGCCTGCGAGCGCACAGCCCGCTTTGGATGCCGCAGCGGAGCAACTTTACGAGAGCGCTGCAGCGGTTGAGCCTGCGCCGGAAGAGGTTAGGAGCGAACCGATTGAGCCCTTCCTCGATGAGACGCCAGCGGGCTTGCCTGAGGCGGATGATTCAGCACCCGTGCAGAGTGTTTCTGAGTCCATCGATCACTGGATGCACGCGAAGCAGGCCGCCGAGCTTGGCCCGGCCGCCACATCCACCCCCACCCCGTTGGCTGCCCATCCGGAAGACGCACCGCTGTCGTTCATGCCGAAGAGCAGCCAACCTTCGCGGGCTAGTCGCTGGCTTAACGCGCGGGTGTTGGCCGCTGTATCCGCCGTGATGGCACTTGCGTTGACCGGGCAGTTTGTCATGTACCAGCGTGACCGACTGGCTGCGTCTTATCCGGTGTTGCGTGCCCCGCTGACTTCGGTATGTGCATTGGCGGGATGCACGATTGCAGCGCCCCGCCAGATCGAATCGATTGCCATTGAAAGCTCGGCCTTTACCAATGTGCGCCCGGGTGTTTACCTGCTGCAAGTGACTCTGAAGAACAGTGCCAGTCTGGACCTTGCAGTACCTGCGCTGGAACTTACCTTGTCCGATCTGCAGGACCGCCCCCTGTTTCGAAAGGTGATTCAGGCGGATGAAATCAAGGCCAAAGTGCTGACCTTTGCGGCAGGGTCCGAACTCAATGCCAGCGTACCCATCCATGTTCGCGATGGCGCAGCATCGTCCGTGACCGGGTACAAGCTATTGGCCTTCTACCCATAAAAAAAGCCCAACACCTTGCGGTGCCGGGCTTGATTTGCCAATCAGATAACTGATCAGGGCTTGCTGGCCGTAGGAAACGGCCAAGCTGCTTGCGGGTTCAGAGTGGTCTGAGCGGCAGGGGCAGCAGGCGCTGCGGCAGCGGGTGCTTTCGCGGCTTTCTTCGCAGCCGGCTTCTTGGCTGCTTTCTTGGCGGCGGGCTTCTTCGCAGCGGGCTTTTTGGCTGCAGCGGCTTTCTTGGCCGGGGCGGCCTTCTTGGCTGCTACTTTCTTCGCAGGAGCTGCCTTTTTGGCCGGAGCGGCTTTCTTAGCCGGAGCTGCCTTCTTAGCTGCTACTTTCTTTGCAGGAGCTGCCTTTTTGGCCGGAGCGGCTTTCTTGGCTGCTACCTTCTTCGCAGGAGCTGCCTTTTTGGCCGGAGCGGCTTTCTTGGCTGCTACTTTCTTAGCGGGAGCGGCCTTCTTAGCCGGAGCGGCTTTCTTAGCTGCTACTTTCTTAGCGGGAGCGGCCTTCTTTGCGGCCGGTTTTTTTGCAGTTGCCATACTTTTCTCCTTGATCAATTAACAAAGAGCACTTCTTGCGGGTTGGAATGCAAGAAGCGATTCATGCCGTTGGGAACATTTCCCAGCGGCATGAACTTGGTGACACACCCGCTCTCCACGCGCTGCTGCGCGGACGTTCGTGTGTGAAATTCGAATAAACATACAGATGCTTTAGTCCCAGGACAAAGCGCCGCCCGATTGGTACTCGATCACACGAGTCTCAAAGAAGTTGCGTTCTTTCTTCAGGTCAATCATCTCGCTCATCCAGGGGAAGGGGTTCTCTTCATTCGGGAAGAGTGCTTCCAGGCCAATCTGAGTTGCACGGCGGTTGGCGATGTAACGCAGGTAGCCCTTGAACATGGAGGCATTCATGCCCAACACGCCACGTGGCATGGTGTCTTCGGCATAGCGGTATTCCAACTCAACGGCCTTTTCGAACAGGGCCTTGATTTCGGCCTTGAACTCGGGCGTCCACAGGTGCGGATTTTCAGCCTTGAGCTGGTTGATCAGGTCGATGCCAAAGTTGCAATGCATGGACTCGTCACGCAGGATGTATTGGTACTGTTCTGCAGCGCCCGTCATCTTGTTCTGGCGACCCAGCGCCAGAATCTGGGTGAAGCCCACGTAGAAGAACAGGCCTTCCATCAGGCAGGCAAAAACGATCAGGCTCTTTAGCAACGTCTGATCGGTTTCCGGTGTACCGGTGTGAAAGTTGGGGTTCATGATCGCTTCGATGAAGGGGATCAGGAACTCGTCCTTGTCACGGATGGATTGCACTTCGTTGTAGGCATTGAAAATCTCGCCTTCATCCAGGCCCAGCGACTCCACGATGTACTGGTAGGCATGGGTGTGAATGGCTTCTTCAAATGCCTGGCGCAGCAGGAACTGACGGCACTCGGGCGCCGTGATGTGGCGATAGGTTCCCAACACAATGTTGTTGGCAGCCAGCGAGTCGGCAGTTACAAAAAAACCGAGGTTGCGCTTAACGATGCGGCGCTCATCTTCGGTGAGACCGTTGGGGTCTTTCCACAGCGCGATGTCGCGGGTCATGTTGACCTCTTGCGGCATCCAGTGGTTGGCGCAAGTGGCCAGGTATTTTTCCCAGGCCCACTTGTACTTGAACGGAACCAGTTGGTTCACATCAGTCTGGCCGTTGATGATGCGTTTGTCGGCTGCGCGCACGCGGCGTGCAGGTGCTGCTGCAGGTGACGGAGGAGTGGAGGCGATGCGGGCACCATCGTTCAAGGTGCGCATTCCGAGAGAAACATTTTCTTGCGCTAACGGCACAGTGGACTGCGTCGTACGCGAAAAATTTGTTTGCGATGAGGGCTTTATTTCTTCGTCCCAGGACAACATAGGGTTTTCCAATCAGCGGATTATGAGAGCAGTGAAATGAAATGAAAAGTGCTCATTCATTTCACTGCAAAAGAGTGTTGTTGATCTGCATCGCAAAGGTCTGCGATGCGGTCTCAAAAATCACTGGCAGGACTCGCATGTGGGGTCGTCGACGCCACAGAAGCGAATGTCTGTCGCAGCGTTTTCAGGCAATGCCATCTGCGCTTGCGCAGCGGCTGCTGCGGCTTCGAGTGCACTCATCTTCATGCCACCCGAATCACTGCCGGACGACACCGCATTCAAGCGACCTGCCGTCACGGTGGACTTCTCTGCGTGCGTAGCCGACATGGTGCGCAGGTAGTAGGTGGTCTTGAGGCCACGCAGCCATGCGAGCTTGTAGGTCTCGTCCAACTTTTTACCCGAGGCACCGGCCATGTAGATGTTGAGTGACTGCGCCTGATCGATCCACTTCTGGCGACGTGCGGCGGCCTCGACCAGCCACTGCGTTTCGACTTCAAAGGCCGTGGCATAGAGCTGCTTGATGTCCGCAGGAACGCGGTCGATCGGAGCCAGCGAACCGTCAAAGTGTTTCAGGTCCATCACCATCACGTCGTCCCACAAGCCCAGGCGCTTGAGGTCACGCACCAGGTAGCTGTTGATCACGGTGAATTCACCCGACAAATTGGACTTCACCGACAGGTTGCCGAAGCAGGGTTCGATGGAGGCATCTACGCCGATGATGTTGGAAATGGTGGCCGTGGGCGCGATGGCAACGCAGTTGGAGTTGCGCATGCCGTCGGCAGCAATCTTCTTGCGCAGGGCATCCCAGTCCAACGATGCGGAACGGTCCACTTCCACATAGCCGCCGCGTGCGTTGGCAAGCATGTCGAGTGTGTCCAGCGGCAGCACGCCCTTGTCCCACAGCGAGCCCTTGTAGCTGGAGTACTTGCCGCGCTCACGGGCCAGTTCGGTCGAAGCCCAGTAGGCGTAGTAGCAGATGGCTTCCATGGAACGGTCGGCAAACTCCACCGCCGCTTCAGATGCGTAGGGAATGCGCAGGGCGTACAGGCTGTCCTGGAACGCCATCAGGCCCAGGCCTACCGGGCGATGGCGCAGGTTGGAGTCACGCGCCTTCTTGACGGCGTAGTAGTTGATGTCGATGACGTTGTCGAGCATGCGCATGGCCGTGGTGATGGTGCGCTGCAGCTTGGCGTGGTCGAGTTCCTTGCCGTTGGCGCCATCTTTCAGGTGGTGCAGCAGGTTCACGGAACCCAGGTTGCACACCGCGGTTTCGGTATCGCTGGTGTTGAGCGTTATTTCCGTGCACAGGTTGGACGAGTGCACCACGCCGGCGTGCTGCTGGGGCGAACGCACATTGCAGGCATCTTTGAAGGTGATCCAGGGATGGCCGGTTTCAAACAGCATGGTCAGCATCTTGCGCCACAGGTCGGTGGCCTGCACGGTGCGGCTCGGCTTGATTTCGCCGCGTGCGGCTTTCTCTTCGTAGGCCACATAGGCGCGTTCGAACTCCGCACCAAACAGGTCATGCAGTTCGGGCACGTTGGAGGGAGAGAACAGCGTCCAGGTACCCTTTTCCATCACGCGACGCATGAACAGGTCGGGAATCCAGTTGGCGGTGTTCATGTCGTGCGTGCGGCGGCGGTCATCGCCGGTGTTCTTGCGCAGTTCCAGGAACTCTTCGATGTCGAGGTGCCATGTTTCCAGGTAGGTACAGACCGCGCCCTTGCGCTTGCCGCCCTGGTTCACCGCCACGGCGGTGTCGTTCACCACCTTGAGGAAAGGCACCACACCTTGTGATTCGCCGTTGGTGCCCTTGATGTGGGAGCCCAGTGCGCGCACGCGGGTCCAGTCGTTGCCCAGACCGCCGGCAAACTTGGACAACAGGGCGTTTTCCTTGATGGACTCGTAGATGCCGTCGAGGTCGTCGGGCACGGTGGTCAGGTAGCAGCTCGACAGTTGCGAGCGCAGCGTGCCGCTGTTGAACAGCGTGGGTGTGCTGGACATGAAATCGAAGCTGGACAGGATTTCATAGAACTCGATGGCGCGGGCTTCGCGGTCAATCTCACCTAGCGACAGGCCCATCGCCACACGCATGAAGAACGCTTGTGGCAACTCGATGCGCTGTTTGCCCACATGCAGGAAGTAACGGTCATACAAAGTCTGCAGGCCCAGGTAGTCAAAGTTCAGGTCGCGCTCGGCCTTGAGGGCGGCACCCAGGCGCTTCAGGTCGAACTGCAACAACTTCTCGTCGAGCAAATCGTTGTCCACGCCCTTCTTGATGAAGCCGGGGAAATAGTCTGCATAGGCTTCGGCCATGTCGGCATGGGCCACATCGCGGCCCAGAATCTCGCGCGAAATGGTGTGGAACAGCAGACGCGCGGTTGCGTAGGTGTAGTCCGGGTCTTTTTCGATCAGGGTACGGGCCGCCAGAATCGACGCTTTGTAGACCTCGTCCATGGGCACGCCGTCATACAGATTGCGCATGGTCTCGTTGACGATGGGGCCCGCCTTGACGTCGGCACCCAGGCCGGAGCAGGCCGTTTCAATGCGTGAGCGCAGCAAGTCCAGGTCGAGCGCGACCCGTTGGCCGTTTTCCAGCACGTGGATGGTGGGGGCTTGCGGTTTGGCTTGTTCAACTTGCTTGGCACGCTCCTGCGTGCGGCGTTCGCGGTAGAGCACGTAGGCGCGGGCAATTTCGTGGTGACCGCCGCGCATCAAGCCGAGCTCTACCTGGTCTTGCACGTCTTCAATATGGAAGGTGCCGCCGCCCGGGCGCGAGCGCATCAGCGCACGAATGACCTGCTGCGTGAGTCCGTCCACCGTTTCGCGCACGCTGGCCGACGCCGCGCCTTGCGTGCCATGCACCGCAAGAAAGGCCTTCATCATGGCCACGGCAATCTTGTTGGGCTCAAAAGGAACCACCGCGCCATTGCGGCGAATGATCTGGTAGTGGGTCAGCGGGTTGGTTTGTGCATCCGGGTAGGAGGGTGCTTCCTGGGTGCCTAGGACACCGGTTGCCAAGGGAGTGGATGGGGTAGCAAATGACTGCATGTTTTCCTCTGAAAATCGATATTTTTGTTGGGGTCCGGAACGGGCTTGAAAGGGGCATCTGTCTTGCAGATTCCAGTCCACTCGCTGGACCGGTAGACACTATATCTGGGGTCTGTATCCCTTGCAAGCCACTACCGGTAGTGTACCCAAGGCCAAAGGGGTGTTGGCCGGCCAGCCTCCAAAAAGTGAAAATTTTCGAGCTGAAGCGCGCTTAAGAAGGGCGTATCCGCGTGCGACGCAATTGGCACGGGGCTTTGGCAAAAAAAAGCCAGATTTGACGCGGCTTGGCAGCGTTTTTTGTCGGGAAAAGCGCGTCGTTGCAGCGTCCTCGGATCCAGGCGTTGCGGGCGCCGTCCGCGTATCCATTGGCCAAGCTGACAAAAAGTGCGCTTCGGGCGCCTAAGCGGAAAGCAGACCTTCGGGAAAACACTGATCTGCCAGACCGGTTTGCCGTTGCAAATCCGCCCAGTCGAAGCCGGGACCGGGGTCCGCTTTGCGGCCCGGTGCGATGTGTTCATGCCCTGCCACATACCGGATCGGGTAGCGTTGCATCAGGGCCGGCAGCAGGCGAGCCAGTGCGGCGTACTGCGCAGGCTCAAAGCGATCGCCTTCCAGGCCTTCCAACTCAATGCCAATGGAGAAATCATTGCAGTTGTCGCGGCCCGCATGCTGCGAACGCCCGGCATGCCAGGCGCGGTCATCGCAACTGACAAACTGCCACAAGCCGCCGTCGCGCTGGATAAAGAAGTGCGATGAAACCTGCAGCCCCCGGATCTGCTGAAAATACGGATGGCTGTCCCAATCGAGTTGGTTGGTGAACAAGGCCTGTACAGCCGCGCCACCGTATTCACCCGGCGGCAAGCTGATGGAGTGCAACACGACCAAATCGATGGCGATGGCCTCTGGCCGCGGTCCGAAGTTGGGTGACTCACATCGGTGCGCCGCGGCGAACCAGCCGCCCTGCCAAGCAGAGGACCGGTTGGCTTCTTCATTCATCGGAATCTGTGCCCCCAATTTCGGGTGCGTCAATGCGCAGCCTTGCGATGCGATAGCGAATCTGGCGCAGTGTCAGGCCGAGGCGCTTGGCCGCCAGCGTGCGATTGAAGCCGGTTTCGCGCAGGGCGCGCACCAGAATCAAGCGTTCCTTTTCATCCAGATAGCCTTGCAAGTCATCCGGGAGCGGGTCTTTGGCAAGCGGCATCCGGTCGGTATCGGCTTGCAGCGGGGCTTCGGTTTTCACGTCGGCGGTGAGCGGTGCTATGGCACTCCACTGGGAGTCCACACCGGAGAGTTCCAGCGCATCTCCATCGGCCAGTGCGAGCGCGCGGTGCAGGATGTTTTCCAGCTCGCGCACATTGCCCAACAGCGGCAGGCTGGCGAGTTTGGCGATGGTGGCGTCCGGCACCTGACGCGGGCTTAGGCCGGACTCGCGAACGATGCGGTCCAGCAAGGTTTGGCACAGCGCCGGCAGGTCTTCGGGACGTTCCCGCAGAGGCGGTATGTCGATGTCAATCACGTTCAGGCGATAGAAAAGATCCTGGCGGAAGTTGCCCGCTGACACCTCGGTAGGCAGGTCTTTGTGGGTGGCGCTGACGATGCGCACATCGACCATTTCTTCCTGGTTGCCACCTAGCGCGCGAATTCGGCGCTCCTGAATGGCGCGCAGCAACTTGGCCTGCATGGCCAGCGGCAGATCGCCAATTTCGTCCAGAAAAAGCGTGCCCCCATGGGCCGCCTGAAAGAAGCCTTCGCGGTCATGGGTGGCGCCGGTGTAGGCACCTTTCTTGGCGCCGAAGAACTCCGCCTCCAGCAAATTTTCCGGAATGGCGCCGCAGTTCACCGCCACCCAGGGACCGTCGCGGCGATGGCTGTTGGCGTGCAGGGCTTGCGCCACCAATTCTTTGCCGGTGCCGGACTCGCCGCGAATCATGACCGGCGCCATGCTGCGGGCTACTTTGACAATGCGCTCCCGCACGGTGCGCATGGCCAGCGAGTTGCCTGCCATGCGGGCCAGCGCCTGGTCACCCGCTTCGCTGCGAGGGCCGGCGGTCTCCAAAGGCGCAGAGCGGCTGTTCGTGAATGTGCTGCCGCTTGCCGGAGCGCCTTGCAGGGCCGCCGCAACGACACCGCGAAACTGCTTTAGATCGACCGGCTTGGTGAGGTAGTCGAAGGCCCCTGCCTTAAGCGATTCCACCGCGTTTTCCGCCGAACCATAGGCCGTAATGACAATGCAGCGTTCGCGCCGTTGTTGCGCGCGCACGCCCTTGAGCAGGTCGATGCCGGTGCCATCGGGCAAACGCATATCGGTAATGACCAAGTCAAAGGATTGCTGACCGAGCAAAGCCTGCGCCTCTTGCACGGTGGCGGCAGCATCCACCAGATAGCCCTCGCGCAACAGCGTGAGTTCGTAGAGTGTGCGCAGGTCCGGTTCGTCGTCGACAACCAGAATGCGCGTCGTGCCTAAAACCGGGTGATGGGCCATGGTGGAGTAACGGAATTTTCGGTGGGCGCCGGGGGCATTTCGGCAACCCGGACAAAGGAAATATAAAACTCATTGCCCTGGCACTCCGCCCCTTCCAGTGTTTGGGCACTGCGCCGGTAGGCAATGCTGGCGCCGTGGCCTTCGCAGAGTTCACGGCACAGGTAAAGCCCCAGCCCACTGGAGCGGCTCTCGGAGGAGAAGAAGGGCTCAAACAGGTGGCGTTCCACCGTCTGGTCCATTGGCTGTCCATCGCTCCAGACATGCACGCTGGCCTGCTGTTCCCCGGTGGCCCTGGTTTCCAGTTGCATGCTGCCGGGGCGTTGGCTGGCAAAGCGGCTGGCGTTGTCCAGCAGATTGAACAGCACCCTGCGCAGGTGATCGCCATCAAAACGGACCAGAACTTCCTGCCCGCACAGGGTGCAGGCGAGCCGGTTCTCGGCCTGGTTTTGGGTGGCCCAGTCGCGGCAGATGCGCTGTACGGTTTCGTCCAGCGGAATCTGCTGGGTTGCCAAGTCGCCTACCCGTGGTTGGGCGCGTGACGCATTGAGAATGTCGTCCACGATTTTGGCCAGCCGCTGGGCGTTCTGCGCCACCATGGTGGTGAGCCGCTTGTGGCGCGGGTCGCTCAGGTCTTCGTCCAGCAGCGCATTGGCCTGCGAAATAGCCGCCAGCGGATTGCGTATTTCGTGGGCCACGGCGGTGGACATGCGCCCCATGCTAGCCAATTTTTCGGTACGCATGCGTGCTTCGAGTTCGCGTTGGTCTTGCAGAAACAGCACGCACAGGCTCTCGCCGCCCAGGTCTTGCGGGTTGGTGGGCAGGGTGTTGACGCGTAAACGCCGTGGCCCCTGGCCGGCATGGTGAATGGTGACGTCTTCCTGTTGACCGGCGCCACGATGAAAGCTGCGTTGGGCCAGTTCCAGCAAGGGCAACCAGACCGTGTCGCCGCGCAAATGGTTCAGGAGCGTTCTTTGCTCGGGGGTCGATGCCAGCAGGCGCAGCGCCGCCGGATTGGCTGCGCGCACGCCACCCTGGCTGTCCACAATCAGCACCCCATCGGGCAGCGAGCCAATCACCAGTTCATTCACTTGCCGCTGCAGGATGGCCGCAGCCTGGCTGCTGCGCGCCTTCAAGCCTTCACTGGCGAGCCGGCTGGAAAGCTGATTGGCCAGGAGCGCCACGGCAAAGTAACCCGCGCTGGTGAGGGCCGCCTGCAAGGAAGTGACTGCCGCATCAACATTCACCTCCCACAACTGGGGCAACGTGCTGCCCAGCAGCAGCACGGTAACGCCGGCAGCCGTTCCCAGCGCCAGACGGAGTGAGCCCAGCACCGACGCCAGCAGAATGGGCAGCGCAAACAGCGGCGTGTAATTGACCGCATTGCCCTGCAGGATCTGCAGGGATGAAAACGCCAGCACATCCAGCCCTACCAGCCTGATCCAGTGGCGGTTGAATCGGTCGCCCAGAAATAGCGGCTTGCCAAACAGGCCGGTGGTGAGGGTGCTGGCCAGATAGGCCACGCTGATGATGAGCAACCAGAGGCTGTGTGCCGAGCCGGTGGCGCGCATGGTGAACTGCATGGCAACCAGCACCAGACCGAGTGTCAGGCGCGCCGTCATAAATCCCTGCCAGACCCGCGAAAATTCGCGCGTGTCGTCTGCGTGAATCATGGCTCCCCACGGCGCTGCCGGGCCAAACCAGGAGCGCTCGGGTGAACGCTGCGCCATTCAGGGCTCCAGAGCTTGGCGGTGCGCTGCGCTGCAGTAGTAGGCGTGTGCGCCACGCACCGCATCGGCTTCGGGCACATGCAGGCCGCAGTGCGCACAGGGAACCATCGCCGGTGTCGTGGCTGGTGGGGTCGCCGCGCGTTTCGCCTTTTGCACCTTGGGTTTACGCGACTGGCGCCACTGAAATGCAATCACCATCACGATGAAAAACATCAGCAGGAACTTCATGCCATGCGACCCAGAACGATTTCCATCACAAAGCGCGAGCCCACGTAGGCCAACAACAAGAAGGCCGAGCCCATATACAGAACGCCGGCTGCGCGTTTGCCGCGCCAGCCAAAGGCAGCCCGCCCTACCAGCAGCACCGCAAAGGTGACCCACGACAGCACGGAAAACACGGTCTTGTGATCCCAACGCCAAGCATGGCCGTATACCGCCTCGCCAAACAGCATGCCGACCGCCAGCGTGGCACTCAGCAAAACAAAACCAGCGCCGACAAAGCGGTAGGTCAGCCGCTCCAGGGTCAGCAGGGGCAGGCCGCTGTGCGTGTCTTCGCCCAGCCGGATGCGCTTTTCCGCGAGGTTCATGAACCAGGCGTGCACCACGGCCATACCAAACAAACCGTAGCAGGCTACGCCAAAAGCCAGGTGGACTGGCAGCCAGACCGAGGTGCTGGGCGGCATGACCGTGCCCGGAAACAAATAGGCCAGCAGGACGGCCACCGCACCAATGGTGCTCAGGGTCCAGCGGGTAGGCAGTTGGGGGTAAATAAGGCTTTCAATGGCGTACACCGCAGCCACCAGCCAGGCGGTAACTGAAAGCGCCGGCGCAAAGCCGAAGTGGGGCGGCTCGCTCAACAGCCCGATGGCCAGCAAGCCTCCCTGCAGAACCCAGGCGACTGCGACCCACAGGTGGGCGGAGCGCACGCTGATGCGGCTGAGCAGCGCCGCCGGCAATATGTAGGCCAGAGCGGCCAGAACCGTCAGAATCAGCGGAAGGGGAGACGCACTGGCTAAAATCATGCGCACAGTTTAGCGTTTTGCACTGCGCCAGCCTCGGCTGGCCCCCAATACAGGCTCCGTTTCCCGGACTTCTCTCTTATGGCCTCCGCTCTCACCGACAAACTCAGCCGCCTCGTCAAGGAATTGCGCGGGCAGGCGCGTATCACCGAAAGCAATGTCTCTGACATGCTGCGCGAGGTGCGCATGGCCTTGCTGGAAGCCGATGTGGCCTTGCCGGTGGTGCGGGATTTCATTGCACGGGTCAAGGAAAAGGCGCTGGGCGAAGAGGTGCTGGGATCACTCCAGCCGGGTCAGGTGCTGGTGGGTATCGTCAACCGCGAATTGGCCACCACCATGGGCGAAGGGGTGAGCGACATCAACCTGGCGGCCCAACCCCCGGCCGTGATTCTGATGGCGGGCTTGCAGGGTGCCGGTAAAACCACCACCACCGGCAAGCTGGCCAAGCACCTGATTGAAAAGCGCAAGAAAAAGGTGCTCACCGTTTCCGGCGACGTGTACCGCCCCGCCGCGATCGAGCAGCTCAAGACCGTTACCGGACAAGCCGGCGCCGAATGGTTCCCCAGCACACCCGACCAGAAGCCGGTGGACATTGGTCTTGCCGCTCTGGACTATGCCCGCAAGCACTTTTTTGATGTGCTGCTGGTGGACACCGCCGGCCGTTTGGCAATTGACGAAGCGCTGATGCTCGAAATCAAGCAGTTGCACGCTGCGCTCAATCCGGTGGAAACCCTGTTCGTGGTGGACGCCATGCAAGGTCAGGACGCGGTCAATACGGCCAAGGCCTTCAAGGATGCGCTGCCGCTGACCGGCATTGTGCTGACCAAGACGGATGGTGACTCGCGCGGCGGTGCCGCCCTGTCGGTGCGGCAGATTACGGGCGCGCCGATCAAGTTTGCCGGTGTCAGCGAAAAGCTGGATGGCCTGGAAGTGTTTGATGCCCAGCGCCATGCCGGGCGCATTCTGGGCATGGGCGATATCGTCGCCCTGGTCGAGCAGGTCACCAGTGGCGTCAACATGGAGGCTGCGCAAAAGTTGGCGGCCAAGGTCAAGAGCGGTGCCGGCTTTGACCTCAACGATTTTCTGGCCCAGATTCAGCAGATGAAGCAGATGGGCGGGCTCTCCAGCCTGATGGACAAATTGCCTTCGGCTCTGGCTGCCAAGGCCGGCAATGTCGATATGGACAAGGCCGAAAAAGACATCAAGCGCAAGGAAGGCATCATCCACAGCATGACGCCGCTGGAGCGCGCCAAGCCCGAACTCATCAAAGCCACCCGCAAGCGCCGCATTGCCGCCGGTGCCGGTGTGCATGTGCAGGAGGTCAACCGCATGCTCAAGGAGTTTGAGCAGATGCAGGAGATGATGAAGAAGATGAAGGGCGGCGGAATGATGAAGATGATGAAGCGCCTGGGCGGGCTCAAGGGCATGAAGGGTATGCCGGGGATGCCGTTTTAATTTCGCGGTTGTAGCTTGATTGGCGGGCGCGGTGGGCGTCCGCACCGTCTGGCCTTCGCGCTCGCGGGCGGCTGTTTTTGACTTTCCTGCTTCGTTCCGTTAACTGCTTGGCTGGTGCGCTTGCTCTGTAGCAACCGCGAATTGGCTACGGCCAGCCGGTGCAGACGCCCACCACGCTGGGTGAGGTGTAGGCACGCAACGCCAAGCAAGCCTAAACAGCAGCGTCCGACGTCACTACCTCGCCCCGCAGCGTGTAACTGCGCGTCTCGGTAATGCGCACGTCCACCATCTGCCCGACCAGGCGTGGCTGACCGGCAAAGTTCACCACGCGGTTGCATTCGGTGCGACCCATCAGTTCGCCGCTGTCGCGTTTGGAAGTTCCCTCCACCAGCAGGCGCTGTACCGTGCCCAGACGGCTTTCGCTGATGCGGGTGATGTTGGCGTTGATGGCGCTTTGCAGGTGCTGCAGGCGGCGCAGCTTCACATCGTGCGGTGTGTCGTCATGCAGGTTGGCTGCCGGCGTGCCCGGGCGGGGGCTGAAGATGAAGCTGAAGCTGTTGTCAAAGCCGATGTCATCAATCAGCTTCATCATCTTGTTGAAGTCGTCTTCCGTCTCACCCGGAAAACCCACAATAAAGTCACTGCTCATCGCCATGTCCGGGCGGATGGCGCGCAGTTTGCGTACCGTGCTCTTGTATTCCATGGCGGTGTAACCACGCTTCATGGCCATCAGAATCTTGTCGCTGCCGTGTTGCACCGGCAGGTGCAAATGGCTTACCAGCTTGGGCAGTTTGTCGTAGGCGGCAATCAGGGACGGCGTGAACTCGTTGGGGTGGCTGGTGGTAAAGCGCAGGCGCTCAATGCCGGGGATGTCGGCCACGTATTCCAGCAAGGTGGCGAAATCGGCCACCTCGGAGCTGTCGCCCATTGGGGCGCGCCAGGCGTTGACGTTCTGCCCCAGCAGTGTGATTTCTTTCACGCACTGGTCAGCCAGGCCTGCCACTTCGACCAGCACGTCTTCAAATGGACGGCTGACTTCTTCACCCCGGGTGTAGGGCACCACGCAGTAGCTGCAGTATTTGCTGCAACCTTCCATGATGCTCACAAAGGCCGAAGCGCCTTCTATCTTGGCGGGCGGAAGGTGGTCGAACTTTTCAATCTCGGGGAAGCTGATGTCTACCTGCGGCCGGTTTTGCGCGGCTCGAGCCGCCAGCATTTCGGGCAAACGGTGCAGGGTTTGCGGTCCGAAGACCACGTCCACATAAGGCGCGCGGGCAATGATGGCTGCGCCCTCCTGGCTGGCCACGCAGCCACCCACGCCAATTTGCACTCCTTTTTTCTTCAGGTGCTTGATGCGGCCCAGGTCGGAAAAAACCTTTTCCTGAGCCTTCTCGCGTACCGAGCAGGTGTTGAACAAAATCAGGTCGGCTTCGTCCACATTCTGTGTCGGCTCATAGCCTTGGGCCGCACCCAGCACATCGGCCATCTTGTCCGAGTCGTACTCGTTCATCTGGCAGCCGAAGGTTTTGATAAAGACTTTTTTGGTCATCTCCGCCCCTTAGCGCTGCGTCGGCAGCTTCAATGCCGCTTCCTCGGGCGACAGTACCCAGACTTCATGCACCAGGCCCATGGGGTCGCGTACATAGTTCACCAGCAGGTTCTGACCAATGACCGAGCCTGACAACACCAGCAGGTTGTTCGCGCCACGAATGCGCGAACCGGGCGACAGCCGATCCTCCTGCCCGTTCATTTGGATAACCGGCGGTGCGATGACTACCATCACACCACGCTCTGCATTCGGTGGAAAAGGGCGCACGTTGAATTGCGCAAAGGCGGCTGGAGCCAAGGCAAGCAGGGCGGCTGCCCCCAGAATTTGCGAGGCGAGACGGCGAACAGATCGGCGTGTAGCCGATTGATGGCAGCGATTCATGGTGTGTATCCAGAGGCTGAAAAGGAAGGGCAGAATGCTATCACGCAGCCCACGCGCTTATGTTGACCGGGCGCTCACCAAGAAGTAAGTGCGCATGGGGCCCTTGCCCTTGATTTCCGTAATGCCACGTTCTTCAAAGACAAATTGGTCTTGCAGCGCCAAATAAAGCGCTTCGCTGACATGTATTTTTCCGGGTGTTCCGCTGGACTCCATGCGGCTGGCAATATTGACGGCATCACCCCAGACGTCATACAGAAATCGCTTGTGCCCGATAACGCCTGCAATGGTGGGGCCGCAATGCAGACCGATACGCAAGGCGAACTGAAACTCGTTGCGGGCGTTGTGCTGTTGCATTACACGCAGCATCGCAAGTGCCAGCGACGCAATGGCCTCCGGGTGGGCCTTGCTGACGGCCATATAGGCATCGCCGATGGTCTTAATCTTCTCCACCTGGCTGGCGTCGAGCAGGGCGTCCATTTCAGAAAAGATTTCGCTCAATGCTTCCAACACTTGGTCCGGTGCGCGTTCGGCGGCAAATTGGGTAAAGCCCACAATGTCGGCAAACAGCACGGCCATGCCCGGATGGCTCTGCGCCTTGACCTTGCCATGGGTTTTGAGTTCGTTGGCTATATCCAGAGGCAAGGCGTTATAGAGCACCGTGTCGGCTCGGTTGCGCTCAGCCGCCACCAAGCACTTTTCATGGAACAAGTCCAAAGCGTTCCTGAGCATGTAGCCGTCAATGACGAAGGCCACCACCGCCAACAGAATCACATTGGCAAAGTGCATCTGACCCAGAAAGCGTCCGCTGCTATCGAGCAAACTCAAGGCCAGGCAAAGCCCCACGGCTTGAACGCAATAAAGAATGCGACGGAAGTTACCCGGAAAGTTCAAGACGGCTGCGATCACGATAGTGGCAATGGCCACAATGGAGAGGTCGCCGGTGCCAATCCAAGACACAACGCCAAACCACACAAACAGCAGTGTCGTGGCGGCAAAAAACCCCACCAAAGTACGGTAGCGGGCTGCATGGCTATCGATGCGCCGGTTGGTCAAAAGAAAACCGCCGAACATGAGCACCATGGCGACGTGCCACGCCACCAGATAGCCCTGCGGAATGGCCTGGCTCCAAAGGTCCAGCGCGAAGTACAGGGGGTCGGCGATGATCAGGAAAACTGCCGATGCCACCAGACCCAGTCGACAAATCGGTGCCAGCAAGCCGAATGACCGCTTAACGACCCATACCTCGAAAGGGTCGCCGTTTTCGTCGGTGTCAGGCATGGTGGACATAGTGGGTCAGCCTATCAAAAATCGGTGGTTTCGGGTAGATGGCGTTGCTCATGCCCAGCGGCAAAAGTTGGCTCATGGTAGCCACACGGTTTCTTGCTCCGCTTCCTTTTGCCCGTTTGCGAACAGTTGGGTGGGTTTCCTTCGCTTTAGCGATGAAAAGGCGCGGTCAATAGAAGAAAAGTGGCCATGAAAAAAGCCGCTGAACTGGGTAGTTCAGCGGCTTTTTCGCTGCTTTGGTGGTGATAGGTGGATTTGAACCACCGACATCAGCATTATGAATGCTGCGCTCTAACCAACTGAGCTATATCACCGAAGGCCGCCATTATAGCAAGTCAAAACGGGCTTTTTGGCCGGTCGCGATCAGGCGTTGCGGAAATCTGCTTTGCGCTTGGTCAGGAAGGCGTCCATGCCTTCCTTTTGGTCGGCCGTGGCAAACAGGCTGTGGAACACGCGGCGCTCGTACATCAGGCCATCGGACAGGCTGCTTTCAAAGGATTTGTTCACACATTCCTTGGCGGCCATGGTGGCCAACTGGCCAAAGCTGCACACCATGAGCGCCGCACCCAGGGCTTCTTCCATCAGCTTGTCCTGGGGCACCACCCGGCTCACCAATCCGGCACGTTCGGCTTCCTGTGCGTCCATCATGCGGCCGGTGAGGGCCAGATCCATCGCCTTGGATTTGCCGATGGCGCGTGGCAAACGCTGGGTTCCGCCGGCGCCGGGAATGATGCCGATCTTGATTTCGGGTTGGCCGAACTTGGCTGAATCGGCGGCGATGATGAAGTCGCACATCATGGCCAACTCGCAACCACCGCCCAAGGCAAAACCGCTGACCGCCGCAATAACCGGCTTGCGGATGCGTTTGAGGGTTTCCCAGTTGCGGGTAATGAAATCGGTGCCATACACCTCGCTGAAGGTGAGCTTGGCCATGGCCGAAATGTCGGCGCCGGCCGCAAAGGCCTTTTCACTGCCGGTAACCACCATGCAGCCAATTGCGCTGTCGGCGTCAAACTGGGTCAGGGCATGGCCCAATTCGTCCATCAACTGGTCATTCAGTGCGTTGAGCGCCTTGGGACGGTTCAGGGTGATGACGGCGACCTTTTCGCCTTCAACGCGGGTGGTGATGCATTCGTAGTTCATGGTGCTCCTCAATGGAATAAGAAAAGAATCAGCTTGCCTTGGGCGTTTCCAGCCAGCGGTTGACGGCTGCCGGATCGGCAACCGTCAGGCGGACCGCGGTGCTGGGGGCTGGCATGGTCAGCGTCAGGGCCAATATCTGCTTGTCTCGGCTAACCGTAACCCGCACCTTTTTGGCATTGCCGCAGTACAGCGTCAGGTCGTCCAGGGATTGCATGCGCCAGGGGCCCGAGGCTTTTGCGGTATCGGCTTGCACGGCCAGCCATTCGTCACCGCTGGCAAATCCGGCCTTCTCCGCGACACCGCCTCGCAGCACCTGTTGAATCGTGAGCCCGTTGGTCTCTTTGACGCGCAGGCCCAGTTGCTGGGCGATCTGATCGGGTTCGCGGTGTACCTTGACGCCGTGCCGCTCGAGCAGTTCAGTTGCCGGCAAGTCTTGGGTGCTGTGCACCCAGCGGTTCAGATCTTTCTCGAAGGACCGGCCTCCCAGTTCCTGCAGTACTGCCAGCAAATCGCTCTCCGCCATGGGGCCGGCGGCACACCGCGCCCACAGGCCGCGCATCACCGCGTCCAGCGTCGTGCGGCCCTCCGCGCGCAGCGTCAGGTCCAGACACAGCGCCACCAGCGAGCCTTTGGTGTAGTAGCTGACGGTGGCATTCACCGTGTTTTCGTCCTGGCGGTAGTACTTGACCCAGGCGTCGAAGCTGGACTGCGCCACGCTTTGTATCAGTCGGCCAGGCGTTTGCTGGACCTGATTGATGGTTTTTCCCAGTCGCTTGAGATAGGCCACGTTGTCAATGCAGCCGGCGCGGCGCAACAGCAAATCGTCGTAATAGCTGGTGAAACCCTCAAAGAACCAGAGCAGCTCGGTGTAGTTTTCCTGCAGGTAGTCGTAGTGCGCCAGTTCGGCAGGGCGCAGGCGCTTGACGTTCCAGGTGTGAAAGTACTCGTGGCTGATCAACCCCAGCAGGGTGCTATAGCCCTCCGGCTGTTTGTGGGTTGTGGGTGCCAGCGTCTGGCGGGGCTTGCGCGGAAGGTCCTTGCGGTTGCAAATCAGTGCGGTGGAATTGCGGTGCTCCAACCCGCCATATCCGTCATGCACGGCATTGAGCATGAAAAGGTAGCTGGCATAGGGTGTGGCAGGGGAAGCTTTGGCTCGGTTCCCGGTTTTCTGTTGCGTGCCATGCCAAAAAGCGATTTCCGTTTCGCAGATGGCCTGGGTGTCCGCCAGCAATTTTTCACCGTCAAAACTGTCGGTCATGCCGGACACCACAAAACGGTGGGGAATGCCACAGGCGGTAAAGCTGCCGCTCCAGAACGTGCCCATTTCCACCGGGCAGTCCACCAGAGCGTCGTAATTTTCGGCGCGGTACAGGCCAAAGCCTGACTTGAGAACCTTGCGTGGCTCCAGTGTTGTTGCCAGCTTCCAGTCGGGCGCTTCTGCTGGTGCAACGATGGCCACGGTATGCGCACCTTCTTCCGCTCCGGCAACCTTTAGCAGCAGGCTGGTGCCATTAAAGAAGCCCCGAGTGGCATCCAGCCAGGCGGTGCGAACCGAGCTATCAAAGGCGTACACCTCGTATTCCACCTGTAGCGCAGCATCGGTCTTACAAAGGGCCACCCAACTGGCTTTGTCATGTTGCGTGACCTTGACCGCGCGGCCAGCTTGGCTACAACGCAGGTTCTGCAGATTCTTGGCGAACTCACGGACCAGATAGCTTCCGGGAATCCAGACCGGCAGTTGCAGCAGTTGCTCGGCTTGTGGGTTGGTAACCGTCAGGCAAACCCGGTACAGGTGGGCGTGGAGACTGGATAGTTCAACTTCGTAATGGACCACCGCCGGTGCAGACGGAGACTTGCGCAACCGGGTGCTCATGACTTGGCTTCAGCCAGGCGCTTTTCAATTTGCTTGGCGTCAATAGCGCCAGGAACCCGGGTTCCGTCCACAAAAACCAACGTGGGGGTTCCTGTGATCTTGTGGGCGCGACCCAACTCGACGTTGCGCTTGATGGCGTTGGTGTCACAGCTTGCGGCCGCGCTCGGAACAGCTTGCTCACGCACCATCCAGTCTTGCCAAACCTGGGCGCGGTCCTTGGCGCACCAGATGGCTTCGGACTTCTTGGTGGAGTCCGGCCCCAGAATGGGGTACAGGAACATGTAGACCGTGACGTTGTTGATGGTCTGCAAGTCGCGCTCAAAGCGTTTGCAGTAGCCGCAATTGGGGTCCTCAAACACCGCCAGCTTGCGTTCGCCATTGCCGCGCACGATGGTGAAGGCGTCCTTCAAGGGCAGGTTTTCAAACTTGATGGCGGTGAGTTTGTCGACCCGTTCTTCGGTCAGATTGCGGCGTTGACGGGTGTCATACAAATTGCCCACCAGCATGTAGTCGCCCTGCGCATCGGTGTAGTAAACCTCGGTGCCATTGACGCGAATCTCGTACAGGCCGGCCACTGGCGTTTTGCTGACTTCGTCAATCGCTTTCAGATCCGGAAACCGTTGGGCGATGTTCTTGCGGATGGTTGCCTCTTGCGCCATGGCGCCCGACAGGCAGACCAAGGCCCATAAGGAAATCGTGGTGCGCAGAATGGTGCGAAGGTTCATGACAAGCTTTCTGTGTTTCAAGCCCGCTCAAGGCTTGGCGTTGGAGTTGGACTGGGAGTTGAGCCGGGTGCCCATGGCACGCCCGGTAATCCACTTTTTGAAAGGACCGCTGCGCTCAAAGCCCAGCATGCCCACGTTGCGCAATTTTTGCCAGGCGGGGTGATTGTTCTGGAACATCTGCTGAATGGCATCGCCCGAACCGCCCACCATGGCGTACTCGGCCTTGCGGGCGCGTTCATACGCTCGCAGCAACTTGATATCGCCTACGCTGCGCCAGTAGGCGCGGTGGTCTAGCACCTCGACCAGCTTGGCTACGTCACCCAGGCCCAGGTTGAGGCCTTGACCCGCCAGGGGGTGCACATTGTGGGCGGCGTCCCCAGCCAACGCCCAACTCGTACTTCCGATGGTGCCGACCCAGCGCCGGGCCTGCGCCGCCTGCAAAGGCCAAACCTTGCGCTCGCTGCTGAGCGTCAGGGCGCCCAACGCCGATTGGCTTGCCGTTTCCAGACCACTGCAAAAGCTCGCTGCATCTCGCGCCAACAGGTCTTGCGCCCGCTCGGGGCTGACCGACCAGACCAGCGCGCATTCGACCCCCGTTGCGCCACCCAGTGGCAGCAGCGCCAGAATGTCGCCGTTGTCAAACCACTGGCGTGCCACCTGACCGTGGGGGAGTGAACACGTCACGCGGGCTGCAAGTGCCCACTGGTGGTACGGCTTGGCATCGAACTCCACGCCGTATTCCTGGCGCGTAGCACTGGCGCGGCCTTCACAGACCACCGTAAGTGCTGCTTTGGCGGGTGCATCGACCAGCTCAATCAGGGGTTGAAAGCGCACCGCCTCTTTCAGCAATCCCTCTAGAACTGGCACATCCACAATCCAGTTAAGCGCTTCGACGCCCTGCTGTGTAGCGTCAAAAACAACCGGGCCCGCGTCATCCCCTTGCACTTCCATGCGGGTGACCGGTGTGGCACTGGCCGCATCGGGCCAGCAGCGGATCGATTCCAGCAGGGCGCGTGAGGCCGGACTCAGCGCGTAGGCGCGCACGTCCGAATGGGCAGAGTGGGGAGCCGCCTCTTGCGTGAGCAGTGCTACGCGAAGGCGTTTGGCGGCCAGCAGCAGGGCCAGGCTGCGCCCCACAATACCGGCGCCGCGAATACATACGTCATAGGTTTTCGACATGGGGCCATTGTAGGAGGGTCGCCCCAGGGGGCGTGGCTGCTGCCAAGCCGTTTTACGCAGCGCCGTCCGCTTCCAGAAAGTCGTCGGGGCTCAGCTTGAAACGCGTCCAAAAGCAGCTTCCCTGGCCCAATTGACTTTCCACGCCAATCTGTCCCCCCATGCTTTGCGAGAGCTGCCGGCAGAAGTACAAGCCCAAGCCCAGGCCGCCTTGCTCTCGCGTGGAAGAGTCGTCAACTTGCGAGAACAACTGAAACAAGCGCTTGAGCTGCGCCGGCTCCAAGCCTGCGCCTTGGTCAATGACGTCAAACCTTATTTCCCGTTTTCCGTCTTCCATTTCCAGAATGGAGGCGCGCAGCCGGACAGTGCCCTGGTTCGAAAACTTGATCGCATTGGACAGCATGCGCTCCAGAATCTGGCGGAGCCTTTCTGGTGAGCCAAACAGAATGGGAGGGCACTTTAGATCCACTTCCTTTTCTAGCAGCAGACCTTTGCTCCGGGCAATCGGCATGAAGGTCTCAATGGCCGAAGAGAACAGCGCTTCCGGCGTAAACGCGACGCAGGTCCGGGTGGTCTTTGAAAGTTCATTCTGGGACGCACGCAGCAGTTCCTCAATCATGCTTTTTAGCTGTTCGCCGGATCGGGCGATCTTGGCGCACTTTTCCTTGAGCTTTTCATCGGTCATGCGCTGCTGAAGCAGGTAGTTCATACCCAAGATGACACCCAGCGGCGTGCGCAATTCGTGGCTCATGTTGGCCAAAAAATTACTTTTGGCCTTGTTGGCAATTTCTGCAGAGTCCAGCGCACTCACCAGCTCTGCGGTGCGCACCGTAACCAAGTGTTCAAGGCGATCCCGGTGTTGTTCCACCTCATGGCGAAGCTTTTCCCCTTCCACCAAGTTGCGCACCCTTTGACGCATCACGCTCACGTTGACGGGCTTGTACAAAAAGTCGACCGCGCCCAATTCCAAGCCCCTGATCTCCGCGTCTTCATCGGCCAGGGCGGTAACGAACACGATGGGAATATGGGCCAGAGCGGGGTTGGCTTTGAAGCGGCGGCAAGTCTCGTACCCGTCTATGCCCGGCATCATGATGTCCAGCAGAATCAACATGGGCGGATCGGCTTGGGCAATCTGCAGCCCTTGTGGGCCCGACGTTGCAATCTGAACCGTGAAGTCGGCTTCAAGGGCCTTGCTGAGCAACATCAAGTTGGCGGGCGTGTCATCGATGGCTAAAACCTTCGGACGTTGCGCCATTGCGGAGCCTGCTTGTTGAATCATCTTTCCCACCTGTTTACCAGCGCATGCTACACGGTGTTGTGCCTGACGCAAGGGTTCCTTAAATGTGAAAGCGTGGCTTCAAATCGTGCGGGTGCCTGGTGTCATGACTCACCGGTAATGCTATAAATTAAAGAACCTTAAGAATTTCGTAAACCAAGATTTGCAAACTGGGAGGAACTTACTATGTTGTTTGCTGTCGGCATTGGCGCCCGCACACCATGAGCGCACTTCAGGATAATTACCAAGTCATCGTCGAAACCTATCCGGATATCGCCAAGAAGGTAAAGCTTTTTTGGGGAAATCAGGAGTTCACCGACCTATTGCACGACCTTTTGTACAACACACGGGGCAATGCGCGCGAGGGGTTTCCGCTGCATGTGATGACGGCTTTTCTGGAGTTGCAGGAAATCCACAACAAGGTCTTTCCGCAGTTTGCCGAAAAGTCGGCGGCCGGTCGGGTGTTGAGTCACCGGACCTCGGATTTCGACAAGCTGTAAAGGGCTTATCTGGTTCTCTGCGGCCAGCACACCAGGGCTGCATTGTGAAAGCGTGGCAGCAAGAGCTCGTCCAGACTATCGATTTCTCCTAGGGACAGCGCTCCATAGAGGTTGCTGCAATTCGTAGCCCGCTTGACTTGTTCGAGTTCCGTCGCGGCATGCTCTTCAAAGTGCAACTTGCGCCCTGCGCAATAGAAGAAAAACAGCGGATGCGGGTCCGTAAACTGCGCTGTTTCGGCGAACGCGGACTGAATGACCTGGATGCACCGGCTGTCATTTTGCTTGGGCGCGCAGAGGAGTCGCAGCATCGAATGGGGCGGTATTTCTCCCACGCAATACAGCGAACCATCGTCGCCCAGGCTCACGGGAATGCGGACGAGCACATCCACCGCGGTCATCACGCCAAACGGAAAATGAACCGCCAGTTGATAAAAATTGTCACGGGTGAGATCGACGCCATATTCGCTCTTGACCAAGGCCTGGTAGACCTCGAAAGCCGGTCGGTTGTCTATGCTCTCAATCCGGTTGCCGTGGCTGGAACTGGCCCAAAAGCGGCTTTCCGATACCGAGTATTCATGGCATACCACTGCCCGCGGCGCATTGGGTAGCAAGATCCCAAGCACGCCATTTCCCACGATCTTCTCGTTGTCAAACAGGCAGGGCATCGGTTGAAAGGTCTCGCTGCCTGCGCTGACCCCAAGGTACCGTGGTTGCTCCGCAAGGGAGACATGCACTTGCTCCATCAATGATCCGATGTTCGGGACCATGGCGTCGAAAATCGTGAAAAGCGTGCAGTTTTCCAGGGCGTCGGGCCAGGTTTGTTGGTGGGCTGCCTGGATCGCCTCGACCAGACGGGCCTGGCCTTGATCCTGCAAATCCGCCAGCAAAAACCGCGCGGGTGCCCTTTCAAGGCACAGCAACCAAGCCCCCTCGGTCATGAAACCCGGTTGGCCCAAAAGGGCAGGAAATATGGCTCCAATTAAAGGGAGGTTCAAGCGATTTGCGCAGCGCTGGAGCAGGGGCACATGCGACTTCTCTTTTTCAGGAAGCAAGGCCAAGACGCACAGCGTCGGCCAGCGTGATTGCCACTCCTCCAGCACCGCATCAATGGAATCGCGCCGGCACTCAACCAATTGCTGCACTGCGAACATAGGACGAACCTCCGGGAATGAGTTTACGGCAAGCACGGGCGTTTGGGCGTCAGCTTGTAGCTGACGCGCTGGGGAATCCTTAATGCGTGGGTCGGTACAATTGGCGTCCGTTTCCCCCAGGTCTTTCAACCACTCCCCATCCTGTTCGGCGGAGCGAAGCGGGCGATTTCTAAGGATTTTTCATGAGTTTGAAGTGTGGCATCGTGGGCTTGCCCAACGTCGGTAAGTCGACCCTGTTCAA